>Ga0265316_10002007_pt1 | contig 21451 bp, 23 predicted proteins | sample 4522metaG_FD_202092 | JGI IMG/M metagenome (GOLD analysis project Ga0265316, IMG submission 202092) | Rhizosphere microbial communities from Carex aquatilis grown in University of Washington, Seatle, WA, United States - 4-5-22 metaG | ecosystem: Host-associated > Plants > Roots > Rhizosphere >... | reverse complement strand
CGTGGTAGTAGCACCTAACGTGGTGAATGTTTTCTTGGCGTTCGTACCGCCGCCGTACAACGCTTGGCCGTTGGCGATATTCAGTTGCAGATCGGCCAGGTTCTCATTGCTGTAGTTGGGGTTCGTGCTGACAGAGGTGGTCGTGGATTGGATGCTTATCGCGTCTGCCCCATTTGGATTGCCGGTGACGTTGGGGTTTGTCACGTTCATTGTGAGGCCGGGAAGCAAGAGGTTGGCGGTCGTTGCGCCTGAGGCGGAGTTAACGGTGCTGCCGGAGAAACCACCAAGCGATCCCGAAGAATTATATTGCAATTGACCGCTAGAACCTCCGGGAGAACCGGCGCCCCCTGTGGCAGTGTGACACGCCCCGTCCGCACCCAAATACTGAGTGCCGGAGCAGGCGGAAAACAGGCTCACGACGTTGGCCGCCGTCGCCGCCACGATCTGTTTACTCGAGTTGGTGCCCGCCACCGCCGCGGAAACCGGAACCGAGGCCCCATTCACCTGAGCCACCGTAGGGCTTGGCAAAGTGCCCGAGAGGTCTCCTCCCGCAGTCGAGGAAATCGTCGCCGCTGTGCCCAGCGTTACCGGTGTCCCGAAGCCACCAGAGCCGTTGCTGGTGAGCGCCTGGCCGCTGGCGCCGTTAGTTGCCGCCGCATAATCCGTCCCCGCTACCGCGGCTACCGGCGCGCCGCTGATCGAAGCCTTTACGATCCCGCTGATCGCCGCTCCGCCGACCGTCGAAGACGTGCCGCTGGTCGAATAGTACGGGATGTCATATTCGGCCGAAGCGTTTACCGTGCCGCTTCCGCTGCCGCTCGCCGTGTGGCAGTTCCCGTCCGCTCCGAGATATTGGGCCCCCGAGCAGGAACTGAAGAGTCCCACGATGTTGCCGGCGGTCGCCGCTACCAGTTGCTTGCTGGAGTTGGTGCCGATGACCCCGGCGGACGTTGGGATCGCCGCACCCTTGATCTGCCCCACCGTCATCGCCAAAGACCCGGCCGTATTCGTCACATCTCCCGTGTGCGCCGGCTCGGCGCTGGTGGGCAGCGTGGTCACGGAGGTGGGCTGGCTGCTGGAGTTCGTGCCCAGTAGCGGAGCTGAGGCAGGTACCGAGCCCCCGTTCACCTTCGCTACCGTGGGGCTTGGATAACTCCCAGAGAGGTCCCCGCTCGCGCTGCCGCTGGGCGCAGCCGTGGCTGTACACGACGACCCCAAGGTGCATGTCTGCCCGTTAACGGTCGTGCTACTCGTGAGTGAGGCCCCCCAGGCAGAGCCAGTAGAGACGGCTATCCCCGCGCCCGGATATAGCGTGGGACCAGCGGGGCCTGTGGCTCCAGTTGGCCCGGTAGAACCCGCGGGACCCGTCGCCCCGGTGAGCCCGGTTGGCCCGGTAGGACCCGCGGGGCCGGTCGCTCCGGCTGGACCGCTCTGCCCCAGTCCGCAGGTTTCTGTGGTGCCATTGTAGCTGCACCATGTGCCGCCCTTGGCATAGAACTTCGGGGCCGTGCCGGATGCACCGGTGGGTGTGGAAATGTTCGTTCCCTGAATCGATCCATCGGCGCCCAGCACCGTGCTCCCTATCGAAAGATTGCCGTTGCCGTCCAACTGCGGCAGGTCGTTCGCCGCACTGCCGACTTGGTACGATGTTCCCCACGACGCTCCTGTGGAACGCGCGACGCCCGCTACTGGATAGACCGTTGGCCCGGCAGGTCCCGTCGCCCCGGTAGGTCCCACGGGTCCGCTTGGTCCTGCAGGTCCCACAAGTCCCGTCGCCCCGGTAGGCCCCACTGGTCCGGCAGCCCCCGCAACTCCCGCTGGCCCAGTGGCCCCCATGGGCCCTACAGGTCCGACGCCTCCTCCACCGCCCCCTAACGGCATCCATGCCGTCCCCGTGCTGATACACAGCATCGGATTCGTTCCGCTGGTGCTCGTGCAGTTGGTCGTGTTACTCACCAGTCGAATCACGTTGGCATTCCCTGACGAGGCGGCAGGGAGTGCCGAGACCGCAACCGGCGCCATCACCTGCCCGTTCATGCACACGCTTCCACTCGGAGCTCCCGCGGGGCACTGGGTCCCTATCGCTACAACACTTCCGGTAGGCGCGGTGATCGAATTCGAGGAAGCGTTGTAACTCCACGGCCCGTTGTTCTTCGGAGGAGTGGCTTCCTGCGCCGCGAGTGCGGCCACAAGCGCGGCCGAAAGGAGGACAGCATAAGTGAGTTTGTTCATAAGTCGCCTCAGTTTTCGTGGTACTCGTAAAACACCAGGTCGCCCGCGTGAGTGCCGTGCACATAGTAGCCGGCTATGTTAATCGTGTTGCAGTCCTGGTAGGACTGAACAGACCATAGTCCCCCCGACTGCGGTGAGCCGTCCGCATTGACTCCGTTTGCAGGGTCCAAATAGGTGCCCGGCGTAGTCGTGTCAGATGTAATTCCGGGTCCGCCAATCTTCACGGCGCCCTTGTCACCAGGGGCTACCTGAAAGGACAGCTTGCAGCACCCCAGCCAGGTGGCCGAGATCCGCACCGGAGCTGAGCCTATGGTCAGCGTTCCCCACGTTGTAGTCATTTTTGTCCATCCTCCATGGAAAGTGCGTCATTCCAGACAGGGATCACCCGGCGCCTGCCAGCGGCGGGCCTATCTTAGGCCGCTTATATTGTTACTGCCTTGGCGAAACAGTTCCGCGTTGACTGAACTAAAGCAGCCGGCGAACCTTCTGAACCCTTCGCTTCCAACCACATTTCAGCACCCGCTGTCTGCAGTTCCCGGGCGGAACAGGCTAAGTCTTGTGTTCTCAATGCGTAATTCTTGGCAAATTCTTGTGAATGCCAATTTGTGGCATGACGGGTTTTCGAAGCGCAGCTCTTATCGGGCTTGATTTCTGGCACTTAGAAGGCATCGGCCTGGATGCCGGCTTTCACGCGCCCTCGCCGGCCATCGCGGCCAAGTCATTCGGCGTCGATCTCCTAGGGCTGAGCGATGCAGAAACCAGGACAAATGCGAGACCTGCCCGGCGCCTACGCTTATCCCTGCCGCTGGCTCCATCTTGCCAGGTAGGAGTCCGAGGCCAGCTCCTCCATCTCGCGGTCGCGGGCCTGTTGCCATTCCGCCCAGCGGCGCTCCTTCAGGCGCTCGAGTAACCGGCAGCGGCGGCGGGCCTCTAGCAGACCGGCTTGCCGCGCGGCCAGTTCCCGCTGGCATTCCACGCGGCGGCCGGCGAGCTCTTTTTCGCGCACTTTGATCAGCAGGCGGAAGCTTCCGAGCGCCGTCAGATCGCGGCCCGCCAGCGGGTTGAACTCGCGCACGGCTTCCTCCGTGCGGGCTCCCACGGCCGCCAGTTCGGCGCGGGCGCGGTCCAGCTCCGCCAGCGCGGCCAGTTGCTGTTGGAGCCGCGCTTCGGCCAGTTGGAGTTCGGTGCGGCGCCAGTCTAGGGCTCTTTGGAGAGGAAACTGGAACGACGTCATGGCTTACGATCGGCCTTCTTCGCGGGGAGGGACTGTGCCGCGGGATCCAGCTTCGCGGCGAGCTGATCCAGACGGGACAGCGTCTCCTGAATGGGGCAGGTGGCCATGTGGTCCTGCCGCAGGAATTCCAGCATCTCGGGACGCAGGCGGACGACGGTGTCGAGGCCGGGACTGGCGCCGGCCACGTAGGCGCCCAGTTGGATCAGGTCCTCGGCGTCGCGATAGGCCGACAGCGCTTGGCGCATCCGCTGGGCCGCGACTTTCTGCTTGGGCGTGGCGATGGCCGAGGTGAGCCGGCTGACGGAATTGAGGATGTCGATCGCCGGGTAATGGTTCTGCGCCGCGAGCTGGCGGGCCAGAATGATGTGGCCGTCCAGGATGGCGCGGACGGCGTCGCAGATGGGCTCGTTGAAATCGTCGCCCTCCACCAGCACGGTGAAGAAGCCGGTGATGGAGCCCCGGCGGAAATTGCCGGCGCGCTCCAGCACCTTGGGCAGCAGGTTGAACACCGACGGGGTGTAGCCTTTCTGGCTGGGCGGCTCGCCGGCGGCCAGCCCGATCTCGCGCTGGGCCATGGCGAGGCGCGTGACGGAATCCATCACCAGCAGGACGCTGGCGCCCTGGTCGCGAAAATACTCGGCCACCGCCAGCGCCACGAAACAGGCGCGGACGCGCAGCGGCGCAGGCCGCTCCGACGTGGCGCAGACCACCACCGAGCGCTTGCGCCCCTCCGGCCCCAGCTCGTTTTCGAGGAAGCCGCGCACCTCGCGATTGCGCTCGCCGATCATGCCGATGACGGTGACATCGGCCGAGTTGTGCCGCGACATCGAACCGAGCAGCGTGCTTTTCCCCACTCCGCTGCCCCCGAAGATCCCTATGCGCTGGCCTTTGCCGCAGGGCAGCAGGCCGTCGATGGCGCGGATGCCGGTCACGAGCGGCTGGGTGATGTGCTCGCGATCGAGCGGGTTGCCAGCCTCGCCGTGGAGGCTGTAGGCGTCGCGCACGTCGATCGCCGGGCCGCCGTCGATGGGCTTTCCGAAACCGTCGATGACGCGGCCCAGCAGCGCCGGCCCCACTTCCACGCGGGCGTCCTCGCTGCGCGCCGCCACCGTGCTCCCCAACTGCAGCCCGTCGATTTCCTCGAGCGGCATGGCCAGCACGCGGCCATTGCGGAACCCGATCACCTGCGTGCGGATCCGCCGGCCGTTCGCGGCCCGCACCTCGCAGAAATCGCCGATGGCGACACTGGGCCCGCGCGATTCGATCAGCAGGCCCACCACCTCGGTCACCTGCCCGGTCCAGCGAAAGGGCTCGATGCGCGCCAGTTCGGCGATGTACGGCGCGAGCGAGATCTTCTCCGTCATGCCTGTCTCCGCAGCCGGTCCGCCAGGCCCCGCTCGATTTCCTGCAGTTGCGCGTCCACCGACGCATCCAGGTTGCCGCGGGTGGTTTCGAAGATCGCCGACCCCGGTTCCTGCGAAGGATCGGGCAGCACTTCCACCCTGCTGCCGGCCGGGTTTTGTTGCAGGCAGGAGGCTACCATGCCTGCCTGCGAGGGGTGAACCTTGACGCGCGAGAGTTCCTGGCCCTGGAGTTTTTCGAGGGCCGCCATCGCCAGGCCGCGCAGCGCGTCGGGGTCCACCGCCAGTTCGCGCCGCACCACCCTGCGGGCGATGGCCAGCGCCAGTTGGACCACGTCCGCTTCGGCCTCCCGGCGCAACCTGCCGCGCAGGCTGGCGATCTCCTGGATCGAGCGGCCCAGGCGCTCCACCACCGGCTGGACTTCCGCGGCGGCGCGGTTCCGTCCGGCGGTTTCCCCCTCGCGCACTCCCGCCGCGTGGGCTTCGCGGATCTTCTGCTGATGTTGCGCCTCCAGTTGCGCGATGAGTGCGTCTACGTCCGGTCCTTCCTTGCCGGCGTCTTCCTTGCCGGCGTCCTTCTTGCCGGCGTCTTCGTGCGGGCGCAGGGATTCGACGTTGCGCCACGCCACCGGGCTGACCGGCCTCGGGTCGCCCGGCAGGAGCACCCTAGACGACATACTGCTCCCCGACCGTACCCTTGAGGCTCACCACGCCTTCCGATTCCAACTGGCGGACCACCGCGATGATCTGCTGCTGCGCGGCATCCACTTCCTTGATCTTGATGGGGCCGAGAGCCTCCATGTCTTCCCGCAACATATCGGCGCCGCGCTGCGACATGGAAGCCAGAATCTGGTTCTTCAGTTGTTCGCTCGTGCCCTTGAGCGCCACCGTGAGGATCTTGCGGTCCACCTTGGCCAGAACTTCTTTCAGGCCCATCGGGTCGATCAGCAACAGGTCTTCGAAGACGAACATCAGGTGGCGGATAGTCTCCGCCATGTTGGTGTCCTGCTGATCGATGTGTGTCAGGATTTCCCGCGTCGAGGTGGAGTCCAGACGGTTGAGCATTTCCGCGACCGCGCGGACGCCGCCGTACGATTCGCGGCTGAATTCGCCCAGGGTTTTCAGTTTCTGGCCGATCACCGCCGCGATCTTGATAATGACATCCGGCGAGATCTGGTCCAGGCTGGCCATCCGCAGGGCCACGTCGGCGCGCATCTGCGAGGGCAGGGAGGTCAGCAGGGCGGCGGCCTGCGTCTGGTTGAGGTGCGACAGCACCAGGGCGATGGTTTGCGGGTGCTCGTTATGGATGAACTTGGCAAGCTGCCCAGGATCGGCCTTCTGCAGCGCGTCGAAAGAGGCCGCCTCGGCGCCCAGCGCTTTGGTGAGGCGGTCCAGAAGCCGCTTGGCCACGTCCGGGGTGAAGGCCGTCATCAGGAGTTTGCGCGCGAACTCGATGCCGCCGCGCGCCACGTAATCTCCGGCCGTGGCGATATGGTTGAATTCGTTCAGGACTTCTTCGGCCTGTTCGCTGGAGATGGCGGTGAGCTTGGCAATTTCCCGGCTGACCTTGTTGACGTCCTCTTCGGAGAGCTGCGTGAGCAGTTCGGCGCTGGTCTGCTCCCCCAACACGACCAGCAGCATGGCCGCCTTTCGCAGGGTAGGTACCGCTTCTTCCTTGGTGGTGTTGAGAATCATGTCAGGTCCTCCCGGCGCTTCACGACTCTTCCTCGCGGATCCAGGTGCGCAGGATCTGGGCCGATACCTCGGGTTCCTTGCTGATCTTTTCGCGCAGGTGTTTGGCGAGTATTTCGGCCTTCTTGGTGATCACCGGCGCCAGTTTCAGGCTGCTCAACGCCTGCGTTTCGGCCTTTTGCTGGAGGGCCTCGCGCTCGGCGAGCTGCGACTCGAGATCCTGCTGGGCATTGGCCGCGGCCAGGGCCGCACGCGCCGCCGGAGAATCGCCTGCGGGGAGCGCGGCCTCACCGGCGACTTCCACGGAAACCCTCCGCTTGCGGCGGAGCAGCTTGGCGAGCAGAAAGACGACAACGAGGACGCCCAGGGCCGCACCCCCGCCCATCATCATTGTCTTACGGTCGAACTGCAGAGCGAACCCCTGCGGCGCGGGCTTGGCCGGCCCCGGTGCTCCTGGCGACGGGGGTGGTTCCAGCAGGAGAGTGGATTCGAACGGCAGCGTCTCGACGACCAGTTGATCGCCCCGCTCCTGGTTGAAACCGGTGACGCCGGCCACCAGGTCGTGGATGATTTTCAGGGTCTCCGGTGCGGGCGGGACCAATACCCGCCGCACACTTTTCGGATCTTTCTCCCAGGTGACTGTTTGGTCCACCAGCACGGCCAGCGACATCTTTTTTACCACTCCCGCCGGCATGCGCGTCTTCTTCACCGTGCGGCTGGTCTGATAGGCGATGCTCTCGGTGGTGCGCGAAACCCGGGTGGAACCGGAACTTGGCCGCGACGAGGGACGGGGCAAGGCGGAAGCCGTACCCGGGACGCCGCTTGCGATGGCGCCTCCCGTCGCGTCTTCGGTGCGCTGCGAAGTGCTCATCACCGAATGCGCCGGATCGTAGATTTCCTCGCTCTGCTCCCCGCCGGTGAAGTCGCATTCCACGGAAACGTTGGCGCGGAACTTGTCGGCGCCCAGCAGGGGCTCCAGCGTGGAATTGACCTTGGCCAGCAGGTCAGCCTCCACGTGGTGCCGGTATTCCAGGGCGGCTTCGGAGGGTTCCGGACCGTCCAGCGTGTTGGGCGTCTTGGGACGGCCCAGCAGATTTCCATTCATGTCCAGGACGGACACTTGATCGGGGGAAAGACCCTCCACCGCGGCGGCCACCAGGTGGTTGATAGCCTGAACATTCTGCGGCGCCAGACGGTTGCCGGGGCGAATCTTCACCAATACGCTGGCCTTGGCGGGCTCCTGCGAATCCAGAAACACGGAATCCTTGGCGAAGGTCAGGTGGACGCGGGCCTGCTCCACTTCCGCCAACGACATGACCGAGCGTTCCAATTCGCCCTCCAGCGCCCGGCGGTAGTTGATGTGCTCGGTGAACTCGGTGGCGCCCAGGTTGGTCTTGTCGAACAACTCGAAACCGATCCGGCCGGTTTTGGGCAGGCCCGCGGCGGCCAGATTGATGCGCAGTTCGGCGAGCCTCGCCGAAGGCACCATCACCGTACCACCCCCCTCGGGCAGGCGGTAGTCCACACCGGCCTCTTTCAACCTTTGGACGATTGCCGCGGCGTCTTCCGGCGCGACCCCGGTGAACAGCGGCCGGAAGTCGGCTTCCCGCTGGTGTTGGACCAGAGCGTAGACGCCCCCGCCGGCTGCCAGGAGCACCAGGGCAATGGTGATCCGCTGCCGCATCGAAAGGTTGGCCAGTAACTTTTTCATCGTGCCGGGCGGGGCTGCTAGCCCTGGTTGTTAGATCGGCCGGAAGGGCCAAAAACCTGAGGCTGTATTTGCCTCCTGTGGGGCCGGCCATGGGGCGATGGCTGGCCCTTACATCTGCATGCGCATGATTTCCTGGTAAGCATTCACAACCTTGTTGCGTACCTGTTGAAACATCTCGAACGCCAGTTCCGCCCGCTGGGTGGCCAGCACGGTGGTGTGGAGATCCTCGCCGTCCCCCGAAAGGAATCGTTCCACCGAGGCCGAAGCGTCTTGTCCCATGGATTCCACCTGCCGAATGGCGCTCGCGAAAACCTCCTGGAAACCGCCGCTCGAGGACGATTCACCGGCGGAACGAATGGCATCCGGCGAGGGGGCCGTAATGGGCGCGGTGTAAGCGGACGACAGGGAGGACGGCGCTGTGACGTTAGGAAAAAGGGGTACCGGCATCGCTCAACCTCAACGGAACAAATCGATGGAGCGCTGAATCATGTCCTTCACGGCTCCAATGGCCGCGACATTGGCCTCGTAGCTGCGCGAGCTGCCCAGCAGATCGACCATGTCTTCGGCCGGGTTGATGTGCGGAAAGGCCACGTAGCCGTCCTGATCGGCGTCGGGGTGGCCCGGCATATAGCGGCGCTCCGGATCGCTCGTGTCGGTAATGATATCGGAGACCGCGACGCCGGTGGGAGCATTGAGCTGGGCGTCGAAAACCGAGGAAAAAGGCGAAGCCGTCGAGGCGCTTTCGAAAACCACGTCCTTGCGCCGGTACGGCCCTCCGTCGGGAGTGCGCGTGGTCTCCGCGTTGGCCAGGTTCTCCACCAGCAGCTCGGCCCGCGCGCGCTGCGCCGCCATGCCGGAAGCTCCCACGGACAGGGCCGAGAACAGGCTCATGAGCTTTGCCCCTCCTTGATGGCGGAACGAATCGACTGGATCTGGACCCGCAACAGATTGGACGCCACGTTGAAACGGAGCGCGTTCTCGGCCAGCAGGCGCGATTCGCGGTCCAGGCTCACGTTGTTGCCGTCGTTTTTCATCTGCAGGCCGGCGACTTCGCTCGTCTGCGGCTCCCCGGCCACGGCGTTCTCGAATTCGAATTGGAAGTCGACGTCCCGCGTGTGGTACCCTGGCGTGTCGGCATTGGCAATGTTGGAGGCCACCAGCTTCTGCCGCGTGCTCAGCAGGTCCATGTAGTGTTCGAGTTGTCCCGCGAGCCGGTCCAGCATGGCACTAGCCTGTGCAGCAGCTTGGTTGCCACCGTGGAACTCCCTGGGAATCAATATAATCCGCGGCCCGTACGCGCCAATCGATTGCCACGCGGCAAATATTTGTCGCGGCGAAGCATGCCGGTTTGTGGTGAATTCCTCCAATAAAGGTAGCGTGTAGGTCTTTAAGATATCGATTTATTTTTCTACACTTTCTCGCCCTTGCCGGCCTCAATAAGGCTGAAAAGTGACTCTCCCCGCAACATTTATTTTAGAAAACCCCTTTTTGAGGGTATTGGATCGCCTGGGAATACTGGTAGTATTACTTTGAAATGTATTATTATTCTTAAGGAGTACACCAAGTAGCCTTCGGGTACTCTGAATCCGGGTCGCAGCCCCTGTTTTCCTAGGACCACTCGCAGTTGGTTAGGGTGAATTCCACCAGGTCCGGCCCGGTTCTTGAGACAGAAACTCATGACCCAAGCAGCGACCTTAGAGAAGGAGGCTCTCGGCCAGTCCGACTTGCCTCCGGTAGAGCAATCCTGGGCCGGCCTCGTGGAGCGAATCCGGACCGGCGACCCCTCCGGTCTGGAGGAATTGTACGGTGTTTTCACTAAGGGCATCCGCTTTTACCTCTGCCGCGAGTTGGGGCCGCAGGACCTTGACGACAAGGTCCACGACGCGTTTCTGACCATTGCGCAGTCGATCCGCCGCGGCGATCTGCGCGAACCGGAGCGCCTGATGGGCTACGTGCGCACCGTCATCCGCCGCCAGGTGGCCGCCCACATCGGCAGCGCCGTGGAAGCGCGCCGCAGCCACGTGGACGCCGACCAGGGCGCAACCCTGCGCGATTACCAGCCCGACCCGGAGCGCAACGTCATCGATCGCCAGAACATCGATCTGGCGATGCGCATTCTCAACAGCCTTCCCCGGCGAGACCGCGAAGTGTTGGTTCGTTTCTATCTGAAGGAACAATCGCCCCGGCAGATTTGCCGCGACATGAACTTCACGGAGACCCAGTTCCGGCTCACCAAATCGCGCGCCAAGGCGCGCTTCACCGAACTGGGCCGGGCACGCTTTGCCCGCCGCAACGGGTTTAAGCTCCATGGCCCCACAGCCGCATAGGACTAGTATTACCATACGTTGCATGTAGTACGAAACAGGACCTTTCGCAGCGAAGTTCGCGCGAATTGATGAGATATTCCCGCATCTGCCGTCACCTTATGATTCAGAAGACAAGTAGTTCATAATGGTGGTGGCTATGGCCCCTGTGATCGACCGTCATATCGACGAGGCAACAATCGAGAAGTTTTCCATGGATACCCTTTCCGAGAAAGCGCGGGCAAGGGTGGAAGAACACCTTCTGCTCTGCGAGAACTGCCGCCAGAGCGTTCAGTCGAGTGACGCATATGTCACCGCCATGCGGTGGGCAGCGGGCTGGCTGCGGCGGGCGGAACGGGAACCTAAGAGCCTGGGCAGGCGCAAGGCTGGCGGGAGCGCATAACCGCATCCAGCGCCGCCACCGGGTAGAATAGACTCATGGCGCGTCCGGACCCCGGCTCCCGGCGGGGTATCCCCAGTGCCGGTACGCTACCGGTCGAACGTTTCTTCCAATTCTCGCTTCTGGGCCTGGTGGCCAGCGGCTACCTGGCCGTAGCGGGTTCGGCCTATCTGGATGCGCCCACCGTGGCGCTCACCGGCGCCGGCCTTCTGCTGCGCGCCTTGCTGCTGAGCGGCTGGGTGCGGCTGCGCCTGACGGAGCGCACCGCTACCCTGGCGGCCTTGGGGTACGCCGCGTTTTTCCCGCTCGACTATTTCTTCCTGTCGCACAGCCTTCTGTCCTCCACGGTGCACCTGGTCTTCTTTCTGGCGGTGGCGAAAATTCTCACCGCCAGGACCCATCGCGATTCCCTCTACGTCGCCATCATGTCGTTTCTGGAGCTGCTGGCGGCGGCCATCCTGTCAATCGACTTCAACTTCTTCCTGTGCCTGGCGCTGTACCTCGTCTTCGCCATCGCGGCGCTGACCAGCGGAGAAATCCGCCGGTCCATCGACAAGGCCACCACCACCGCGCGCGGCGGCCTGAGGCATTTTCACTCCCGCCTGGCGCTGCTGGCAGTGTGGATCGCCTTGGGAATCCTGGCGCTGACGGCGGGCATGTTCTTCCTGCTGCCGCGCACGGCGGACGCCGCCCTTTCCCGGCTCATCTCTCACCGTATCCGCATCCCGGGTTTTTCCGACCACGTGACCCTGGGCGAAATCGGCGAGTTCAAAAACAGCTCGCGGGCCATGATGCACATCGCCATTTACGGCAACCAGCCGATGGGCCCGGCGAAATGGCGCGGGGGCGTGCTGACCGATTTCGACGGCCAGTCGTGGTCCAACCCGGCGCTCGTTTACCCTTCGCCGTTCAAATCCCCGGACGTCCGCTTCCTCCGCGTGGACAACGGTCACGTGGACCTTCCCTCCTTGAGCCAGCATTTCGGCCCGCGGCGCAGTTATCGCGTGGAATTGGCCGAGTTGGACTCCCCGGCGCTGTTCTTCGCCGGCACCCCCGAGCATATCGAGGGGTTGCCGGAGGGCCGGCTGCGGGACACCGAAACCGGCTGCTTCCGTTTGGGACGCATACCGCCTTCGGGCTTCCGCTACTACGCCTACAGCGTCCTCGAAGAAGCGCCGGAAACCGCGCCGCCACTGCGTCCCCCGCCGATTCTGGACCTGGACCGCCGGACCGTAGAGTACCTGCAATTACCGCGCATCGACCCGCGCATCCCCGAGCTGGCGAAAGCCATGGCCGGCGCCGCCGTGAGCGACCTCTTTCGGGCGCGCGCCGTGGAGCAGCGTCTGCGTCACGACTACGGCTACACCCTGGACCTGCCCCAGCGCGAGCCCGCCGACCCTCTGGCCGATTTCCTCTTCACCCGCCGGAAGGGCCACTGCGAGTACTTTGCTTCGGCTATGGCAGTGATGTTGCGCACTCTGGGAATCCCGTCGCGCCTGGCCACCGGATTCCAGAGCGGGATATACAACCCCATCACGGATCTCTGGCTGGTGCGCGCCTCCGATGCGCACACCTGGGTGGAAGCCTGGATTCCGGGCCATGGCTGGACCACCTTCGACCCCACCCCGCCCGACCCGTCGTCTCACGCCTCCACGCTGCTTTCGAAGGCCAGCCTGTACCTGGACGCCGCCGAGACCTTCTGGCAACAGTGGGTGGTGGGCTACGATCCGGGCCACCAGGGCACCCTGGCCGACCGCATCGAACAGACGGTCCGGGGCCTGGGCGTGCGCTGGTTCGACTCGCTGAGCGGACTGGGGCCGGAATGGACGGCGCGCGCCAAAGCGTGGACCGGACGCTTCGGAATGCGCATTGTCTGGGTGCTCGCCCTGGCGTATGGCATATGGTTTGGCGGGCCCAAGCTCTACCGGTTCCTGCTGGTGCGCCGCCGTGTCCAGCGGGTGCGCCGCGGCCAGGCCAGCGTGGCGGACGCCACCCTGCTCTACGACCGCATGTTGCACGCGCTGAAGCGCCAGGGCTATCAAAAGCCGGCCTGGTTCACGCCGCTGGAATTCGCCCGCTCGCTTCCGTCCACTCCCCTGGGCGCCGCGGTCCGTGAGTTCACCGGCGCCTACAACGCCCTGCGATTCGGGGGCCGCACCGGCACGGCCGCGCGGCTTTCCACGCTGCTCGATGAGCTGGAGCGGCGGGGAGGGGGGAAGTAGGGGCGGTGGCGTTTCAATACTCTCCCTGCGGCGATGGCTTCGGCTGTGCGCGGTGCGGTGGGTTACGACCTCCCGGAACGCGAGTTAACCCGCCTCAGGGACGGTGCACTCTGCTTCAGCAGGTTTTGACACTAATTTGACACCGATACCTTGGCCGCAAGCAACGACTCCGCAATGTCGTCGATGATTTCACCGGAATCGACCCTAATGAACCCGGCCAGGGCTAATGCTGCCTAGAGACGTCGCTCTCCGGATTGATGGATTGGGCAAGTTGCTGGGGAGCCCATCACCACGTTATGGGCTTACCTCACCCGACGGGAGCCGCACTGAGTGACTGTTGGATTACGTCAGCTGACGTGTGAGTTCCACCAAGCGTAAAGAACTCCCTCGCCAGTCGGCGGTGATGTTCGATTCGGTCTTGTGCATAACCCGTTACTGTAGAGTGTGCTGTTTGCCAATCAAAGTACCTCTCCAACTGTTCAAGTAGTTTTGATGGATCGATCTTGGGATCAGAGTAGTCGTGCCAGTTCAGCCAGATAAACCGAAATAGCCTATCGCCGTCCGGTGCGAAAGCCCTTGCCGAAGAGTGCACTGCGATTCCAAACGGGGGAGCGCTACCCTCGTCGCGATACGCTTGCGCCATCGGCAAGTCCCATGAGCATACTATCGCGGATCACCTCATGCCTTGCCATAACGTAGGAGGTTTTTGGGTCCAGGTCACAACCGTGGTAAACAGGGCCAAACGCGATAGCGCCGCGAACGAGAAACTGATGAAAGGGAGTCTGTTCCTTGAGGAAAGTGATCGCGACCCGGCACAGGGTTTGATTTAGGATCGCCTGGAGCGGTTCGCGCCGTTGAGACGTAATGTAGACGCCGTCCATCACAGGGTAAAGTCTAACGCCTTGATTAAACCCAACTTCTTCAGCCGCCTCAAGAACCGCGCACTGAAGCTTGTATATGAAGTTCGCGGCAGTTGGCAACGATCGGAGCATCTGGTTCCCCGTGCCCATCACATCGAGCCAACAAACATAGTCGTATTCAGGATCTCTTACGAGTGCCGGGTTGAAGAATATGCCCCTGGGGTTGGGCGCCTTAGACTCATCTCGCATGGCCAGCCTCCTGACGATGCAGAATAGCATAATTCGGAGCTTGTTATCCCACTTGCCGGCCAATCGCCGGTCGCTCTCGTCACCGCTGGGACACCTGGACCTTCGGGCACCGTCGGCGGGAAATCACTGAGATGATCCTAGATGATCTGACCGCTCACCGGATTGCTCCCCGTAAACGCGCCAGGGTCAGGCGATCCACGGGAGGCGCGGTCGGCATCTCGGACTCCCGCCGCTCAGGGTCCGTAAACGGCGTTGTGAGAGGTTGCAACCAGTTGCAACCAAACCTGGGGCAGAGACGCGGAGCCGGGATCATTATCTTGAGCGCAGGGCTTCAACGCCCGAGGGGCTCAGGGGAGGTCCCAAGTCCGGTCCCGCCAAGCGCGCCCGCCCCGCCGCCCGTTACCATAAGGTGCATGTTCGACTGGAAACGGGAGCCCCATCGGCGGTACAACCCTCTGAACGGCGAATGGGTGCTGGTGTCTCCGCATCGCACCGACCGGCCCTGGCAGGGGCAGGTCGAGGAAACCGCCGCCGCGCGGCAGCCCGAGTACGACCCGCAGTGCTATCTCTGCCCGGGCAACGCGCGCGCCGGCGGTGTGCGCAATCCCGCCTATACTTCGACCTTCGTTTTCGATAACGATTTCGCGGCGCTCAAGCCCGATACGCCGCTCGACCGCTCGGAGCAGGACGGGTTACTGATCGCGGATTCGGAACCGGGGCTGTGCCGCGTGGTCTGTTTCTCGCCGCGCCACAACCTGACCATCGCCAACATGGAGCCGGCCGATCTGCGCCGCGTGGTGGATGTCTGGGCGGACCAGTTTGCCGAGCTGGGGGCCATGCCGCTCATCCGCTACGTGCAGATTTTCGAAAACCGCGGCGCCATGATGGGGGCCAGCAATCCGCATCCGCACTGCCAGATCTGGTCGAACCACGCGATTCCCAACGAGGCGGCCAAAGAGACCGCGGCCCAACTGGCGTGGCGCGGCGCGCGCGGAACGTGCCTTTTGTGCGAGTACGCCCGGCGGGAGCAGGCCAGCCGCGAGCGCGTGGTGGAAGAGAACGAGAGCTTCCTGACGGTGGTGCCGTTCTGGGCGGTGTGGCCGTTCGAAACCATGGTGGTGCCCAAGTGGCACGTGACGGGGCTCGACGGTCTCGCCGATGCGGAGCGCGACGGGCTGGCGGATATTCTCAAGCGCACGACGGCGCGCTACGACCGGCTGTTCCGGGTTCCGTTCCCGTACTCCATGGGATTCCATCAGCGGCCCACCGATGGCGCGGCGCACGAGGAGTGGCACCTGCACGCGCATTTCTTTCCGCCGCTGCTGCGGTCGGCGACGGTGCGCAAGTTTCTGGTGGGCTACGAAATGCTGGCCACGCCCCAGCGGGATATCACCGCCGAAGTGGCGGCGGAGCGTCTGCGGGCAGTGTAAGGGTTACCAGATGGCGCCGCGGTAGTGCTTGCGGATTCGCTCGTCCTTGGTGACCAGAGGCGCGCCGGCCGCCTTGGCGTTGGCCACGATCAGGCGATCGAAGGGATCGCGGGTCCAGCTTTCCTTCAGGGCCTGGTTGACGACGTCGCGGAAGGGGAGGTCGCAGACGCGGAGGGCAATCTCGGACTCAAGAAGGGCCATCATCTTCGCCGCGGACGCTTGCAGACGGCCAACCTCGTGAAGAAACTCAAATTCCAAGACCGTCGCCGCTGAAACCAGAAGGTCGCCGTCATCCAAGGCGCGTCGGGCGGCGGCACTGATCTTGTCTGCCTCGCCGCGACCGACCCAAACGAGGACGTGGGTGTCCACGTAGACCGTCATTTTAGCCATTTTAGCTCGGTCCATTCTTTGGACCAATCCATGCCGATGATGTCCTCCACGTCGCCAACAAACAGGCCCGGCCGCTTTTTCAGATTGTCCAGCTTGGAAACTCGCTTCGGAGGCACGATGGTAAGAATGGTCCCTTTGCGGACCACCTCGACCGGCTTGCCTGTCTCGATGGCCTCATCCAGTATCCGGTACACGTTCTCGCGCAGTTTCGATGCGGTGATGGGCATGGCAACCTCCGGCTCGATGATATCACACGTACGAGTCGGTGCCCTCGTACGTACGCCTCTTGCAGCCAATCCAAGCTGACGATCTCGTCCGGATCGCCCCCGAACCCCAGTCGTCCTCCCCGCCCGAGCAGGTTGCCGACGGGCCCCGCTTGCGCTATCCTGGAATCTCGATCACTCTGTAAGGAATCAAGTTAGCAAAAGATGGCCAATACCTATTCCGCGCTGAAGCGCGTGCGTCAAGCCGAACGGCGCACGAAAGTCAATCAACAGAACAAGACCCGCCTCCGTCACCAGATTCGTGCCATGCGGCGCGCGCTCGCTACCAAGGACCCCAAGGTTGCCGCGGAAATGCTCCCCAAGACGTTCTCTATGATCGACCGGTCGGCCAAGATCGGCGTCATCAAGATGAACACCGCGGCGCGCTACAAGTCCAATCTGCACCTGAAAGTCAAAGCGCTCTCGGCTTAGCTTCACGCCGTCAGCTTCCAGAGGAATTGCTCCATCACGATGCGGTCGTCCGGCCGCGCGTCGCGCAGTCCCCTATCCGCTTCCGAAATCAGCTTCATGGCGCGCTCCAGTTGCGGCTTGCCGAATTTGGCCACCGTCTGGTAGATCTGGTCGGCGCGCGATCCCCACATCGGCACACCCAGGCGCGTGAAATGCGCCTGAATCTGCGGCGCGCTCTTCAGCCCGGCCTCGCGGGCGGCCATCGCCAGACGGAATTGCGTGGAGAGAAACGCCAGCGCGAGCGGCAGGTAGATGCCTTCGCGCGACAGCGTGTCCAGCAGTTCCAGGGCGCGGGTGCGATCGCGGCGGCCCAACGCATTGACCAGGGCGAAGATGGTGGTGGATCGCGCATCGGGCACCAGGGCGGCGATATCGTCGATTGAGACGGTGCGCCCTCCGGCGTAGAGCGCCAGCTTTTCCACCTCCACGGCGATGCGCGCCACGTCGGCGCCGAGAGCTTCCACCAACAGGTCCAGCGCGGCTGGGTCGATCTGCAGGCCGGCGCGGCGCACCAGCGATTCGGCTTCGGCACGGGCTTCGTGAGCGGCGAAGCGGCGCAGGTCCACAACGTCGTGGATGGCGGCGTAGAACTTCCGCACGCGGTCCTGCTTGCGCTTGTCTTCGCCTTCGAAATCGAAACGGGTGGCTTCGAAAACCAGCGCGACGCCGGGCGTGGGGTTCTTCAGATAGGCGGCCAGCGCGGCGGCATCGCCCGAGGCTGCGCCGGGTTCGGATTCCGTTTCCTCGTCGTCGCTCGCCTTGGTGCGGGGGAGCGCGGCCTCGCCATTCACCACCCAGATGAGCCGCTCGGAGGCAAACAGCGAGAGCGCGCGTGCGTCGTCCAGAATAGCTGCCAACGAGACTTCCGACAGGTCGATCTGCGCCACGGCGCCTTCCGCGAACGCGGCGGTGAAGCTCTCTTTGATGCGCCGCCGCTGATAGGCCTCGGGGCCGAGCAGCAGAACGGCGGCGGGCATTTCGCGTTTCTTGAGCCTTGCCAGGAGCTGCGCGGGAGTCAAAATGCCTCCAGAATAGCGGTGACGACGCTGCGCGCGGCATCGTGGCTGACACGCTTCACGGCCGTGTCGCTCTCGTCAAAATAGGAAGTGAGATTGGTAGAGATTTCGTACCGCTCGCGGAATTCGTAACCGGTGCGCGTGACCAGGACTTTGCTGGTGTGGGTATCGGTCAGGGTGAACTGCAGCGTGAGGATGATTTGCGAACTAGTGGCGCGGCCGGTAACGGGGTCGGTAGTGGTGCCGCCCAGCGTGGCGAGATTCACCACGCTGCCCCGCAGGACGGCATCGGCCTGGCTGGGGTCGGTGACGATGATGTACTTGGTACGGGAATGGAACTCGCGGACGATGTCGGCGGAGAGCAGGCCGGCGATCTGGATGCGGACGCTCCCGTTGGAGAAAGTCGGGACGGCGATGGTCTTGATGTTCTTGGGGATCAGATCGGCCTGTCCGCCGACATGATAGCCGCAGGCGGGCGCAACCAGCGCTCCGGCGAGCAGCAGGACCGTGGATACACGGGCGATGGACACACGAGCGATTCTGGTCATAGTAGTTGCCGTGCGACGGCCACGCCGTTTTCGGCGGTGAGCCGGAAGTTGTCGGCCGCCAGCCAGAACCAACAGGCCTCGGGCTGGTTGCGGTCGGGAGAAATGGCGCCCACGGCGATACCGCCTTGGCCAGCCTGCCCGACATTGTTGGGCGCTTCCACCTCGCTGCCGCGCACTTCAATCGAGCCGGTGGCCAGGGTGGCCTCGATGGTTTCCACGCCGGGGTTGGATTCGAACTCCACCCAGGCGCCGAAACTATAGCCGTGAAATACCGGCGCCTGCACCAGCCGTAGCGAGGGCATGGGCGCGCCCTCGCCCTCACCGGGCAGGGCCAGCAGAGTGGCCAGGTGGCGTTCGATGCGCAGTTCGGTCTCTTCCAGCGGTAGAGCGGCTTCCTCGCCGTATTTGGCCAGCAGGCTGAAGCTGAGCTGGGCATCGAACACGGTTTTGGGAAGACCTTTGAAAGACAGCAGGCTGACGGTTTGTTGTTGCAGTTCTTCCACTCCGGCGGCGCCGTGCTCGCTGGCAGGCGCGAAAATCTGGATCACCGAAGCCCGGATCGGGTCCTGCGAATGCAGGCGCCGCAGGAACAGGGCCAACGCGATGGCGGCGGGATGGGCGATGACGTGCACCGCGGATTCATAGCCGGCATCGTCGTCCGGTTCGCCGGAAGCTTCCACCTGCGGAGCGCGCAGGCGGGCGTCGGGACGCTCTTCGGCGGCGCCGGTGAGGTCGATGATCGTGGCCCCGGGCTCGCGGTCCAGGAACTCGAGGGCCTTGCGGCTGGAGTCGCTCGAACCGGCCAGCATGAGGGCGCGGGCGCCCTCCAGGCTGACGGCATTCAGGCTGCCGACCACGGCCGGTTCGTCGCCCACGCGGGTCAGCAGCCCTGCCACTTCTTCGGTATCGGCGATCAAACGCAAACTAAGCGTAGTGACCGAGCTGGCCACAATATCGCGGATTTCGCGGCCCAGCAGGGACTCCGAGCCGATGAGCGCCACCGTGATCATCGCGCGGCTCCCGGCGCAGGGGTCGGAGGCGGCGAATAGCGCAGGCGCCGAATGATGCCGCCGATCGAGGTTACCATGCCGCTCGATACGCTCATCGCGCGGCTCCCGGCGCCGGCGGCGGCAGGTGGCGCAGCCGGCGGCGAATACTGCCGGCGACCCGGGTGATGATGCCGCTCGCCACATAGACGGCTGGCAGGGCCAGAAGCACCGGTTGCGGCCAGTTCCAGGTGAGGTAAATAAAGCCCCCGAAGAGTATGATGATCAGCGGCGTGTAGGGTTTGCTCAGGCCGATACCTTTGAAACTGTAATAGCGCCAGGTGCTCACCATCAGCAGGCCCAGGATTATAAGCAGCACCAGCCAGATAGCGGAAAGCGGCCACCAGCCGAGCGGCTCGCCGCCGAAGGCGAACACCACGCCGGCCACCATGGCAGCACCGGCGGGAATGGGGAGGCCGACGAAATATTTGCGATCCGGCCGTCCGGGATTCTTGGGAACGGGGTTCTTCTGGATGTTGAAGCGCGCCAGGCGGGCGGCGCCGCACATCAGGAAGAGGAACGCGGCGAACGTGCCGGCGCGGGTAAGTTGCTCGCGCACGTTCGGGCCGATGGTGGTATCGATGAACTCCACGCCCCAGGCATAGGCCAGAACCGCGGGCGCGATGCCGAAGCTGATCACGTCGGCGAGCGAATCCATCTCGCGGCCGAAATCGCTGGTGGTGTTGGTCATGCGCGCAATGCGCCCGTCCAGCCCATCCAGGAACACGGCCACGCCAATGGCTTGCGCCGCGAAGGCAAAATGCGCCGCCGCGCCGAGGCCGCCGGAGGCCGCCTCCATGGCGCCGCGGAAAGACCGCAGGATGGAAAGGAAGCCCAGAAAAATGTTGCCCGCGGTAAACAGCGTGGGCAGCGCGTAGGCCGCCCGCCGGGGACGGTGGTCGGGCGACTTCGGATCGATGAGACGCTCTTTAAGCCCCATGGGATTGTTCCCGATCGCGGCGGCGTGCCAGGATGCTGGAGCCGGCGGCAACGCGCATGCCGGGCTGAACTACGATCTCCCATTCGGGTCCCAAAAGCACATCGCAGCGCGAACCGAACTTGATGAGACCCACCCGCTCGCCGGCGGTAACCGCATCGCCGGCCTTCTTACGAAAAACGATGCGGCGCGCGATCAGGCCGGCAATCTGTTTGAAGATCACGGTCGAGCCGTCACCCTCCACCGTGACCACGTTCTGTTCGTTCGCCGCGGAGCACTCTTCGCGGCTGGCCACGTGGAACCTGCCCGGCTGGTAATGCACGTTGCGGATGGTTCCGGCAATGGGTGAGCGGTTCACGTGCACATCGAAGATATTCAGAAAGATGCTGATGCGGTGGACCGTAGGGCTCTCGGCTTTGACGGCGACAACTTTGCCGTCGGCCGGAGAAACGGCCACGGGGCCGGCGGGGATGTCGCGATTGGGGTCGCGAAAGAAACCAAGACAGAACAGCGCCAGAATCCAGGCTGGAATCGCAAATGGCGCGCCTGCCAGCCAAGCCACCAGGCCGCCGGCGGCGGCGAAGGCGGTGGCGTAATAAATGCCGTCGAGTACTATCACTATCCGTCATTTTCCCATAGCCGCGTCCCCGGCTCGCGCCCGGCTCCGGGGACATTCATTCGCGCCACCGGTTCCTTGACATTCCGGCCCAGCACTATTGAGAGGGGGATTTCGCGCCTGTGAGTGCGAATCCGCACGCCAGAGCACCCTGTTCCAGACGCTGCGGTATACTGCTTTTGCTGCTCATCAAGGGTGGGTACATACTTATGAAGTTGCTCGGCAAGGTAAACCTGTTGCTGATCCTGATCTTCGGTTGCAGTTGGGGCGTCACACGAGATCTATGCCTACCGGTTTCTGATGCGGAATGCGCGCGATGAGGTCATCCGGTATTCTTCCCGGAACAACCTTGCCAGCAGACGGTCGAATGATACTTGTCGGCGGAGGCGGTTGGGGTCGATCTGATCAGTCACAGATGCCCTCTTCAGGCGTTCTTCCAAGGCCCTTCGGAATGCTCCGGCTGTCGCATA
>Ga0265316_10002006_pt1 | contig 21452 bp, 25 predicted proteins | sample 4522metaG_FD_202092 | JGI IMG/M metagenome (GOLD analysis project Ga0265316, IMG submission 202092) | Rhizosphere microbial communities from Carex aquatilis grown in University of Washington, Seatle, WA, United States - 4-5-22 metaG | ecosystem: Host-associated > Plants > Roots > Rhizosphere >... | reverse complement strand
CCCTGGGGCCTCCCATCCGGTGCCTTTGCACTTCGGGCAAGTCTCCGTCGCGGTGATCTTCAAGTCGCGGTCGTCGGGCATGCACGGAATAACGGCGCGAGGCGGGGCGAAGTTTCGTGTGCGGACCGAGCGCCGTGGGCCTTCACCGTCGCTCGCCTCGCCCGGTCGAAATCGTCGCGAACGGTATACCGGCGCACGTAACACACTCGAGTTTCGTCTCCGCTTTGCCGATGCGCTCGCGCAAGTAGGCAAGCTCCGTGCTCTTGACGGTGCCGAGACCGTCGTCGATCTTGTTCGCCTTCTCCTCCAGGGCAAGAAGCCGAGCCTCCACGGACTTCATCCTCTCCCCGATCGCGGCCATGTTGACGTCGAGCGCGTGCATCTCCAGTAGAAGCCATCCAAGGCCCCCCAACGTTATCGCGTAGAGTATTCTTGTTCCGCGGACGAATTGAGCCGCCGTGATCTCCCGATCCAATGAGAACCGCGCCACGCGCCCATCATACACTCACCCGGCGCGAAGCCGCGTGGTCGCTCGCGCCGTTAGTCTTAGTCACCGTGCTGGGCCTCGCATTGCAAGCCCGCATCAACCGCGCGGCCGCGAGCGTTCGGGCCGTGGACCGCACGCTCAACGAGATCGACTTGTCGATCGACCGACTCGACGGCGGCTTCACGACAGCCGAGCGCCTCGTTCGGCGAGAAGACACGGTCTCGGCCTCCCCGGTGCTCCTTCCCGCCGGCGGAGCCTTCAACCTTGTGGCCGACGGCAACTCGCCGGGAGCGATCTTCGTCGGGACCATTCAGCCGACGACGGTTCCGGGCGCGGGGCCAGACCAAAGGGCGCTGATCAAGAACATGCGGCTCATCGCATCCCGCGTGCAAGACGCGGTCATCGGGGGCTTGCCTGCGGACGCTCCCGACGGGCAGATCCCGGCGCCGATCTTGATCGAAGACTGCATCATCGACCCTCGGATCCACCTTGGCGAGAACGTCAAGCTAGGGAGCAACGTCAGGTTCAGCGCCAACCCTTGAGCGTGTCGCCCCGGCCTGAGGGAGCCGGGCAAACATGCGCCTCGGAGAATGGGTTGACGACGAATCGTCACGAGGCGACGCTCGCAAGCTCGCCGTCATACGGTTCGGCGTCCGTCAGGCTCAATAACGCGAGGGATTGCATGAACACCAAAGAGGGGTTGAAGCTCGTAGTCGGGTCCGTGGTCGTCTACGTCGTCATGGCCGCATGCGCGGGCGCCGGGACGATGTCGCCGTCCGACACGTCGGCGGGCGGCAGCTCGTCGGGGGGCGTCGCGTCCGCTTCGGGGTCGTCGTCGGGGAACGACGGATCGGACGGCTCCGGATCATCGGGCGGAAGCACAGGCGACGACAGCGGCGGGACGAGTTTCCTCGACGCGCTTACCGACCCCGTCCCCGCGGCGCAGGCGGACACCACGCAAAGCGGCTCGCGGTTGAAAGCGAAGTATTACGTCGGCTCCGACGGATCGAAAGAGTTCGCTGGCTGGCATGACTCGATGCTCAACGTCGATTGTGGCTTCGTCCCTGCCTCGGACGGAACCACGCGGTGTATGCCCGCCTACCCGGGGGCGGCCTTGGTCGAGCTCTATTTCTCCGATTCGGGATGCACTCAGGCGCTAGCGCTGGGCACGAAAGGATGCGCGGCCCCGCTTTACGCCTTCCAGTCCCAAGCCGGCATGGGAAGCGCGTGCGTTACAGGGTTCGATCGCATTTTTCAGCTCGGCGCCGCTTACACCGGGGCGTTGTACACGGGCTCGCCGGCCAGCTGCGTTACCATCCCTTCGCCCACTACCTACTCGCTCTACTCGCTCGGGCCCGAGGTCTCGCCGAGCACGTTCGTAGCGGCGACGTTGCAGACCGACCCCTGAGTAGCGTTGCCGAGATGAGCGGAATCTGGAGGTACCAACTCCCGGGAACGATCGAATGGCGACTGAAGGACAGGACGCCGCGCGAGGTCATGATCGGCCCTGCTCCTGGCTGGACCCTACTGACGCCATACGCGACGCTTCTGGAGGGCTTTTGGGACGCGGGGGTCAGAGGTGTTACCCGTCTGCCCAACGGCGAGCTGTGGGTACGGACCGCGGTCCTTACCCTGCGACCAACCGGCTTAGCGGAACCCGAGCAAGAGGCGTCGGAATTTGCGCTAGCCAAGACCTTGCAGGCGTTGCGGTACCTCACGCGACAGTTTGCGCTCCCGGAGCGATACTCGGCGTGGAGTGTGGGGTCCGCGCCCGAAGACCGGCCGCCGCTCCCCGAAGAGCAGGACGCCCGGGGGTTGAATCTCCGCGACTATTTTCTGCCCACCGCCATAACCGAGAAGCACCTTGATCAGCTCGCGCTTTTGGTGCCGGGCTTTTCGCCACCTCGCGGGCCGTATTTCGTCGGAGTCAACTTCGTGCGTGCGCGTGACGGAATGCCGCTCACCGGACCGGGCAAGCTCTCGAAGGATTGAACGCCGCGTGTTTCCCTTATCGCGCGGACGAGCCGGGCCGTACGACGGCTGCGAGGTGCCCATGGCCCAGAAGACGAAGAAGCCCGGAAAGAAATCGCAGAACGCCAAGACGAAGAGAAAGCTACACAAGTTGATGGGCAACATCTTCAATGCGCTCGGGATGAAGCGCGGCGACGCCGGCCCCCTGGTCATGCGAAACGGGGTGAACGTGAGCTTGCATTTGCCGGCCGCCGTAAAGAAGCGCCTGCCCTCCTAGCATCCGGGCGAGCGGCGGTTCACCAGGTTGCCGGGCAGACGGTGCGTCCCTCAGTCAGGGGCGCCCCCTTCGGGAAGGGAGCGCGGGTCTTACTTGCTAAACGGCTGCTGAACCGACAGCGACAGCGCCGCGATCTGCATGAATCAAAGGCGAAACTCGCGGATCATGGGCGGACTGAAAATCCCCGTGTCGGCGGTTCGATGCCGCCCTTGCGCATGAAATCAAAGGAGATTTCGATCCGAAACCTGATGCCCCGTTTGCCTTCGCAAGAGGTTCGCCCGACCCCGATTCGCTTGTTCCCATGGTTACCGCCTCTCGCCGAGCAACTTTTCGCGCACTGTACATCTGCCAACGTCGATCCTCGTGTTCGTGGCGAGTCAAAGGTCGGGCCACCACGCCGCCACCCGATGTGTCCGGGGCTCGCGCAGTCCGCCGCGATGCCCCGTTTCGGGTGTCGTGCCTACGCACCAAGTTACGGCGGTGCCGGGCCCGGCCTCACGACGCGGTCGGCTGGACGCCTACGTCACAGGCAAACCGATCGGCGGGAAGTTCGATGGGCAAAGCTCGATGAGATCTATCCATTCATCCAAATCAGATCGGATCCGCTCCCGCGGCGGCAAGGAGTGGGCGCCTCGGGTGCGATTCGTAACACTTTGAAATGCGGGCCCTAATTGCTTGGCGGGCCTTTTCAAGGCCCAGAGCCGCTGCCGCCCGAAAGCCCCATGCGTCGCCCGGAAGCCCCGGGGGTCTTGCCGCTCGGAAGCCCCCGGCGGCCGCTTTGAAGCCCCCTGCCCGCCGCCCGCAGGCCCGGTAAGTGCCGCTCGAGAGCCCCGCTTTTGGCGGGGGCCCAGCTCTCTCAAACCAGGGCAAGGAACCCGCGTGCCGCTCAAAAGCCCGGCCTGCGCTTGAAAGCCCCTGGGAGTGCCGCTCGGAAGCCCCGGGCTGGCGTTCTCGGGCAGCCGCTCGAAAGCCCCCCTACCCTGCCGCTTCAATGCGCCACGAGGTCGGCCGCCATTCGCGCCGCTCGGAAGCCCGGGTCGCCGGCCCGTCGATCAGGGTTCTCCTGAACGCCCCCGTGATGTCATTCACGCCTCTCGGCAACGCCGCTCGAAAGCCCATGCTTTTCGCGCGGCCACTAAAGACCGGGCCGGCGCATCGTCTCGCAATGCCGCTTGAAAGCCCCTGAGGACGGTGCTTTTTTCGCACTCGGCCGACTGTCGGTCGAAAGCCCCCCTCACCTGCTGGAGGCGACCCACTTCTTCGCAAAGCCGAGGAATGCTCCGTCCGGTCGCTCGGCGGTTTTGCCCGACCTCGCCAGCCACGCGTGCCACGCATCAAGGCACTGGCGGACGTCGTCACGACCGTAGAGCTGACGGTAGCGCGCCCTTGCGGCGTCGCTGACCTTGTAGCGCACCGCTATCGACTCGAGCGCGGCCGAAGGGGCGGGCTTCCGAGCGGCGCCGCTGACGGGCGCTTCGCTTGGGGCCGCCGACGCCACCGGGAGCTCCTTTCCTGGGAAGGCGACGAACAACGTGTCGGTCTTCCTGTCGATGCGGGAATCCGAGAGCAACCCCACCTTGTGGAGCTCGGCCAAGGCGTCCCGCAGTTTCTCTCGAAAATGACGAAGGCTTCGCGCACCGCTCCCGGAAAGCCGATGCAATTCGGAAACGGTGACGGGTTTCGAAAAGCGCGAGAAGTAGTGGTTAAGCCAGAGTGCAAGCCACTTGCCCCCGAGCTTCTGACGCTGCTCCCAGTCGACAGTCGCAAATCCCGCTTGAAAGAGCTTGCAGAGGTGGCGATTGATCTCGACGACGTAGGCGGCGTCCTGCGGGTTGGCTTCGTCTCGTGCCCCCTCCGGCAGCATCGAGCCAAAGTATCGACGCTTCTTGGTCGTGTCGGTGATTTCGACGTTGGTGGCGACGAGATCGGTTATCCAGCGATGCAACTGGTCGCGCTGCGATTTGCCCGTGTGGCGGCCAATCAGCCGGAGAAAGGCGCGGGCGCGAAAACGGAGCTTGGTCCCCTGCGGCGCTCGGCGGGCGAGGTGCATAATGCCCTGCCACACGTCGGCATGAACCTGCGTCAGCCGCTTACCCTTGAACGTGATCCGGAAGCCATTTGCGTTGGCTATCTCGACGCCGTCGAAATAGGTCGCGTCCTTCTCCTGAATCGAGGCGAAGAGCGCGCACGCGATGAAGTCGGACGGCATGGCCCGCTTGTCGTCGGGCCAGAAGGCCAGCTGGTAGATCCTCGCCTCCTCGCGCTGCGCCTCGGTCTGTTCGATTCGCTGCAACGTGGCGGCGAGGCTCGGGGGGAGGTCCGAGCGAAGGTGAATGGCGACTTCTTCGGAGAGATCCGGCTCTATAGCCTCCGGTGCGCTCGAGCGTCGGCGTATCGCGCGTTCGTTCATGGCGTGCCTCGTTGGGCAGAGCCCCCTGCCCTTTGGTGAAACGAGTCTGCGATCCGACACATCGCCCAGGACCCGCCTCGCCTCTTCTCGCGCGCGAACCCGCTCGGAGCACGACGCTGGGAAGCCTCGTGACTCGAACGAGGAGTGAAGAGGGGGCGGGTACGCATGAGGACCTCTTTGGGTGGTAGGCGGTTTTATGGGGGCTATCGAGGCAATCGGTGATCAAGCAAGTCGAGCAGGCAAGCCCAAAGGGTCTGGGCGCGCAGGGCCGCGAGCTGAAGGAGGCGCCGGTGCAGATCGTCGCTCGCGGGCACCTGCATCCGCACCTCGATTTGCTGACGGCCAGCAGCCATCTCGGGAACGGCGGCGCGCGCGATTTGCGCGAGTTCCGTCAGAGGGGCGCTCGGCTCGAAATGCGGAGCCGCGGATTCGAGGAGATCGCGCACGAGGGTCGTCGGCGGCACGCACGCGAGGGCAGCCGCCGCCCGCACCCGCTCGTGCAGCGGCCGGGGCATGCCGATGCGAAGGCGCCCGAAGGCTGGGCCCGGCGCGGCGCCTGGGACGAGGTCGGACGCCCGCAGGCTCGGTGGACGGAGAGCGGTGATGGCCTCCGGCACGGGAGGGGCTGGGATCGACGCCTCGTCTTCCGGTTCAACCGGGAATTGGACAACCGGGGCGTCGGCGACCCGAAGCGGCTCGACCAGACTCGACTCTGGCGCGCCGGTGCTGGGCCCTTCCCTTCCCTTCTCGTCGCCCGCCAGCGGTTCAATCGCTTTGCCGGCAAACCTATCTCTGACCTCGTAGAGCCGAGCGAAGTCGATCGCGTTTTTGGCTGTGGCTTTCCTCATCGTCCCATCTCCTCGGTCAAGCGGCTCTCTGCGACGTGCGTTTTCGGGTGATCTGAAGTGCTTCGGGAACTTTCACCCGGCGGTCTCTGAGCGGCGTCTTCGCCAAGACGGCCTCGAAGAGCGACCAGGCTTCCTGCGCCGCTGCCTGGTCTCGAGGGCGATAGGTCAGCGCGCACTCGCCCATGGCGATGGCCCTCCGATACGACAGCCGTTCGCCAAGAACGGCGTGAATGAGGTCCACCCGGGTGCAGAGGGCCTCGGCCATCCCCTGGTTTTCCCGCGTGCTCACCTGCACTCGATTGAGCACGCACGACCATCGAAGGGGTGAGACGCCGAGTTTGGCGCGCTGCCGGTCCGCCAAGTCGATGAGGTCCGCGACCGGATCGAGGGCGAAGATTTCGGCCGGACCGACCAGCATGGGAACAAGCGCGAAGTCGGACGCGACGGCGGCGTTCAGAGTCGCCCTGGCGAGCGAAGCGGGCGCATCGCACACGACCAAGTCGTACGGCGCCGCGACCGACTGAAAATGCGACGGCGTCCACGTCTCCGGGGCGAGGTGCGTGACGAGCTCGCGGAGCGAGGAATCCGCGGTCCGAAGGGCAAACCAAACGGAGGCCAGACCCTTGTGCCTCGGGTCCTCCAGATCGAGCAGCAGGGTTCGGAGGCCGGTCAGGTGCGCGGCCGCGGCGAGGTTGGTGGCGACTGTGGTCTTGCCGACGCCACCCTTGCACTGAAGGACGGTGACGATGGTCGGGGATGGCATGCCGCGGGACGCTAAAGCCCTCGCCTTCCCTGGGCCAAGTTTGCGGCGTTCGCGGTCGGCCCACGGCTCGCGGTCGGCTCGTTGGCCCCTTGCTCCCGGTGGATCGCGACCTTCGCGCCGAGCGCGGACGGCCCGGACGTTCCGGACCTCCGGTCCACCGCGGACCATGATTTGTCCCCGCGGCGCTGGGAAGTCGCGACGGCCGCGGCCTTCGGGACAATCCCGGACTCCACCGCCGACCGGAACGCCGCGGAGCGACCCCTGCGCGGGGCGGCCCGCGCGTACCGGGCCTTCGCGCCGAGCGCTTCGACCGCATGGGCCGCGAGGGACCCGGCCGGCGCGTACCGAGCGGACTGCGCGTACCGGCCATATTGCGCGTACCGAGCGGACTGCGCGGACTACGCGGAGGCCGCGTACCGCTCGGTGGCCTGGGATCAGGGAGCCATCGGGGACCTTCCGGCCAGCGCGCCTTTCGCGGACGCCCCGCGCTGCGCGATTGTCCCTCGATTCGCGGCGGCCCAACGCTCCGCGGCGGACGCGCCCGCCGCGCGGCCCTCGGCAATCGCACTTGCCGCGGCCTACGCGGGGGCCGAGAGCACCCGGCGCTCCGCGGCCGACGCGGCGTGCGCACGGGTCTCGGAGGATCCGCTGTCCACGGCGGCTGAACCCAACGCGGTACGCGCGGACCTTTCGGCGCCGCCGCGCGACGCGAAGGCGGCGAAGAACCCGCCGTCCGGGGAGTGGACGCTCGACGGGCCGTCCGCGAACCGTGCGACCGCCGCGGCAACGTCGCCCACCGCGGCGGCCGCGGCAGACGCGGACGACCAGCGGCTCTCGGTGAGAGGAGTCACTCGGGCGTCCCCAGGCGACGGGCGCGCCGCGGAGTCCCGGCGGTCCCCTTCCTGCGCGCTGCTTGCGTGGACCTCGCGCATCGCGACACGCTCGGACGCTCGCCCAAGCGACGCCTTCGGAACATCCCCTAGCGACGCGGGGTTCTCTTGATCCAAGGACTTCGAGAGCGGCGATACCACCTGGGATGCCGGCTTTGGCACGAACGCCGGAGCCCGGCCGTAGCGCGCGAACATCTCGGCGGCGCAGCCGGTCACGCTCTGCCCCGCCTTTCTGCGACGCCCGCCGCACGCGCGGGCCAGCACGGACCGACGAGGCGCCCGACCTCGAGAGGCCCCGAAGCACGGGGAGCCGTCCCGCCGGCGAGGGTAGAGACCGTCGTCGACCGCACGCTGGGCGATTCATTCGGTTCGGCTTTCCGCAAGGATCCACGCTTGGGCGCGGGCAAGCTGGTCTAGCTTGCGCCTTTCGAGGTCGGCGGGACTGAGCGGCTCGGCGCGAACGACCGTGCGTGTTACGGCCGGCAGGAGGTCGCGGAGGCGTTCGGCGCAAGGCGGCGGCAAGGCGTCTTCAGCCGACCGAAGCTGCTCCCGCCACTGGCGATCTTTCTGGCGCTCCTCGTTCTCTCGGCGGACCGCCGCCGCCTTTGTCTCGAGGATCTTTCGCCCCTCGTGGGCGAATCGCTCGATGCTGGCCACCGACGCAAACACTACGGCGAAGGGAACTTTTGCCCTCCTACGGACCCACTCGTCGGCGCCGGCCCCCAAGATGGCGGCTTCGACCTGTTCGAGCGTCGCGCCTTCGATGCGTCGGTTTTCGAGCGCTCGCATCGCGCGTCCGTCCAGCGCTCCGAGTCCGAGCTTTTCCCACGAGGCGCGGACGGTCTCGTGTTCTGAGCTTGAAGAAATTGGAGAATCCGCCTCCTCCTCTCGCGCGCTCTGCTCCGGCTTCGCGGGCGGCGGGTCGGGGGGGGTTGGGGGAGGAGTTCGTTCAGATGGAAACACCGTTCCATGAGGTGAGGCCGATTTCGGCCCGGTCGACGGGTCCGATTTCCGTCCTACGGCCGGCGTCTCCAAGAGGGCCGCAAGCGCGGGCAAGTGCACCCAGTAGCGATTGACGTTCGTGCGTGTGTAGCGACCGGTGGGCAGCCGATGGTGCGGGGGCACGAGCTCCCACAGGACGAGCCCCGCCGCTCGCAACCGCCCGAGGGCTTGTTTGACGGACGTGACGTTCGAGTTGCACGCGGCGGCGATCGTGTGGTGGTGCGCCGCGTAGTGCTCCGGCTTCTGGCCAAGGAGAAAAAGGAGCACCCGAAAGTCCAAGTGCGAAAGAGCCCGACCGGGAACGCGGCCTGTTCTCAAAAGTAGCAGCGAGAAACGTTCGTAATTGGAGCGCGTGGGCGCAAAAGGGCCCGGCGCGCTGGCCTCCGAAGAGGCCAGAGCAGAAACCGTAGACATGACAAACCCGCCCGACCGGAAACCTGTCCGGTCGCAAATGGGAACTGGAAACGAGCGATGTCGGCGCGCGTGCTGGGCGCACCGCGAAAGCCCCTGCAAAGCCGTGAGCACTTGCGCTCGAACGACTCTGCGCACCGCCATGTCGCGACCCTGCGCGACGGGCAGCCGGAGGCCCCAATCGTGTTCCTTGCAAAAGGCAACACGATCCCCTAGGCTCGTCACATCGCGTTTGGGAACGGATGTGGGTCGAGCTTGCTGGCCTAGCCAGCCACCGCGCCAACGGTGACAAGCTCGGCCCCATTCATTTTGTGCGTTCTTCGCGCTAGGTCATGGGTCCTCTTCGTGGGGGGCAAGTCGTCCAGAGCGACGACGGCCCTCCGGTAAGCGGGATTGATCGAACGGAGACAACGGAGCGGCCAAGCGGCGGCCGCGCGCGGAAGTCGTTCGGGCGAACTGCCACGCCAGTCTTCGGGCGGTTGAGGGGGCGGCGTCTCTCTTCCTTGCGGAAGGGCGCACGATCCCCTATGCTCGCCACGTAGATTCTGACACGGGATGGGTCGAGCCTGCTGGCCAAGCCAGCCACCGCTCCAACGGTGACCGCTCGGCCCGTTCGCTTTTGTGCGTTTGGGATTAGGTCATTCGCACCTTCGGGCCGGTAGGGGAGGGGGAGGGTTAGGCCGCGCTGAGGGCACGCGTCTGGGCCTGGAGTTCGGCGACGAGCTCGTCGAGCGCCACGACGAGAAGCATCCGCTGGCCGGGGCGGCGCAGCGTGGAGATGGAGACTTCGCCTTTGACCTCGTAGACGTCGCGTCCGTCGGTCACGAGGCTGGTCGAGGCGAGGGCTTCGGTCGGCGAAAGCCCCGTCCGTGCGCAAAGGTACTGAACAACCTTGCGCAGGGCTTGGAGCGGAATGCCCTCGGCGCGGAGCTGCCCGGCGACGCGGATCGCCACCACGTCCCGAAAGCTGTAGCGGCGGCTGATGCCGCGGCGCTTGGCTGGGAACGACGGAGAAATGAAGCGGGTCGTCTCCCAGTTCTCGAGCATTTTGGGGGTGACGCCGCCCAGCTTGGCAGCGACGTCGGTGGGGAATCCATCGTTTGTGTCCATTTCCCTTTGACAAAGGGATGTAGCTCCATTGGTTCCTTTTATGGAACAAAATTAAGCACTTGCGTTCAGGGGACGTTTGGTCAGAGGCGGACGGGGGGGCTTGCGAGCGGCGGTAGCCGTCCGGCCGACGAGCCCCGCGGGCGGCGATTTCGAGCGGCAGCGAGTTCACGTGCCGCGCGTCCTTCGCCTTGGGACGGTGGCCTTCGAGTCCTCGACGGCTGCCGCAAGCGAAACCAGCGCCCTGGGATCCGGCAGTCGTCCGCCGATCGCCGCGCCCATGCGCAAATAGAAGGCGTCGGGAAGGCTCGAGGGGTCTCGTCCGACCGCGGCGAAGTGGGAAAAGACAACTCCCGCGAGCCGGATGCGCCCTGGGCAGCGTAGGGCGAGGAGAAGCCTCACGCGCGGTCGTACGCCCGGAATGGCCGCAGCGAGCCCGTCGATTTCGGAGAGCGTTCGAAATACAAAGAGCCGAGTGCGACGAAGCCATCGGAGTCGATAGGCGACGAGCGTGCCCGCCTCGAAGATTCCGACGGGTCCGAAATAGCCATCGAGGATCTCGAGCGGCGAGCCTTGGAGTAGGTCGCACCGCGTCTGGTCCGAGTCGCCGCGTCGCAGCTGGACGGCGGTGGTCATCGGCCCCGATCGGGGCCGATAGGACGATGCACTCGAGCCACTGCCTTCGAAGCGCCTTGGCCCGGTGGCGACCAGTCATATTGACGTTTGCCGAGGGCCGCCTTTTCGGGCGAAAGCGGCGCTTCGCGACCGACTCGAGCCGGGTCGCGGGTTGCCGCAGGCGAGTCCCTCGCGGGCCCCGCCGATGGGTCCAGCGAAGGGCCTCGCCCGAGCTTCTGGTCGATGGTGCGCTGCGCCTCGCGCCAGCGCGCCAGGCGCTCTTGGACTTCGGCCGCGCCGGGCGCCGGCGATGCCGGCGAAGGCGTCCAGTCGCCTATTCGCTTGCTCGGGTCGACGGCGGGCGTGGCCGAGGCGCGCTCCAGACCGCGATGCACGTCCTTCCATGCGCGGAGGTGCTCGCGCACCTCGTCGATGCTGGGCTCGGGGCGGCCTGCAGCGCGTTCGTGGGTTTGCACGAACTCCACAATCCGGCCCGTGTTCTTGGAGTTCTCGATGCAGTCTCGCAGGCGTAGCCCCGCCGTCTTTTCCGGTTCTTCGGGGGCCCGCGGCTGGTACTCGGGAATCCGAGCGTAGATGCCGCCCGGGGCATAGCGGGCGACGGCGACGCGATCGCCGAGCCGCTCGTGCTCGAGGACGACGATCCCGGGAACGCCGTCGCGGGGCAACTCCCGGTAGCCGCGCGATCGCGCGTAGGCGACGAGATCGATGGATCGTTTGAGAGACTCGAGTTCAGGGTCTGGCATGACGAAACCGCGGTTCGGGCGCACGAGGGGGAAGGGTGGCGAGGCGATTCGCGAGCCGCCGGGGCGCGAGCCGGATTGGCTCGAGCGCCCCCGCGGTCCGCGGCGTTCCTGCTTATTCGCTCTGGTCGGCCTGCTTGGGCTTACGCTCGCGCATCTGGATGGTCGTGTCGGCGAGGTTGGTCGGCACGTAGTCGAACCGCAGGGTGAACGAGCCGTCCTTGTTCTCGAAGGCGACGCCTATCTTGGTCCACCAGGTCCTGGTTTCTCCTGCGATGACGGTTTCTTTGGCGCCGACGAGTTGCATGATCTTTTGTTCGGTGTTCATGGCGAATTTCCTTGGATTGAGAGAGCGCCGATGTTCGCTCGGCCCGTTTCGCACCCCCGAAGGGGCGCGGCGCCCGGAGCTCCTCGCAATGCGAGCCCTGCATTTCCAGGAGGGGTCTCCCCGCCGGGGAAGCCGGAAAAGCAGAAGGGCCGCACCCCGAAGGGGCCGGGGTTGTGAGGCGCGACATCAGGGCGACCCCGCGCGCGAAGACGAGGCCGCGTGAAATCGAGCTTTGGGTTTCTAAGGAAAGAGCGGACAGCGATAAGAAAGGAGAGAAGTCGCAAGGGCGTCCAGAGACGGTCGGGGAGGTCAGACCATCGGGTGGATTGTGTTGTCGATCGCGTGCAGCGGCTCGACGGCTCGGGAAGTCGGAGCGACTCTGTCCGGGTCCGCTCCGTCCCACGGCAGGTAAGCGACGGTGCGGGGCGGCCACGCCTCGAACTCGGAGAAGACGACGCCGCGGTCGTCCCAGCTCCACACCCGGTAGCCCCGTTCGGCGATCGACCGGGCGGCACCATGAGCGGCTGCGCAGCCCCAGACGGGCGGCTCGATGGAGACTTGGTTCTGCCAGAGCGCGCGGTCGCTCGGGTCGGACGGGGGGCGCGAGAGCACAAGATAGACTTCGAGAGCGCTCGTTACCCCGAGCTGGCCCCACGGCTTCATCATGACGCGACCGCCTGAGGCTCCTGGCCGTTGGGGGCCTGCGGATCGCCGCCAGTGGTCTCGATCTCTCCCTCGTCTGGGATGCTGGAGAGCCGGCCTTCGAGCAGTTCGCCGAGGGCCTCGCAGAGCGCCTCGGCGGAAAGAAGATCGAGGCGCAGCGAGGCCATGTCGGCTTCGTGCTGCAGTCGCGTTTCGGCGAGCTCGCTCGCGGCTCGATCGCGATGCGCGCGCAGCTGCGTATCGATGGCGATCGGATCGCCGCCCCGTCTTGCGAGCTCGACCTCGAGTTCGGTGACGCGGATCTCGAGGACGCGGCTTCGGTCTTGGAAATCGTGTCCTCGCTCGAGGGCATGAAAGAGCTCGAGCTTGAGCGTCCTCACTTTTTGGCGATCGGACACTTCGGCGAGGGTCTTGGTCACTTGTTGGTATTCGAAGAACGCAGTGTGCTGGGGAGTGGGCATGACGGTGGGTCCTCGTTGGGGGCTGTCTTCAGGGCAGGCTGGTCGGTCTCGGTCTCGGTGACGCTCCGCGCGAACGGGGCGACGGGGTCGTGCGGGTGCGCCGCGTGGCCGTGGGCGCGGAGGAGGTCGCCCGGGTCATCGGAACAGCGATGCGGCCGAGGGCTCGGCCTTGGGCGACGAGGGTCGTGAGCTCGGACCCGACGCGCGACAGAAACGCGTCGAGCGACTGGGTGCCGTCGCAGATGGCGCGCATGGCGGCCTCCCAGACGGCGGTCATGTCGGGGGTCGTGGCGACGCTGGGAAGGCAGCGGATGAGGGCGCGGCCGGTCTCGGTCGAGACGATCGCCTTCTTGTCTCGCGCGATGTACCCGCGCTGAAAAAGAGTCTCGATGATGGCCGCGCGCGTGGCGGGCGTCCCGATGCCGTCGGTTTCCGTCAGGACCCTCTGCACCTTGGGGTCGGCGACGAACTTCGCAACCTGGCACATGGCCGCGATGAGCGACGCGTCCGTGAAGGGCTTCGGCGGCTGGGTCTTCTTGTCGAGCACGACGACCTGGGACGCCGAAATGGGCTCCCCTTTGGCGAGAGGCGGCAGGGGCGCGGACGGGTCGAGTTCTCCGCGCTGCGCGCCTTCGTCGCTATTGGCGTCGTGGGGAGCCTGATCGGCGGCCGACAAGACCTTCCATCCCGGCGTCAGAACCTGTCGTCCGGTCGCCATGAACGACTCGCCGGCGATGAGGAGCGTGACCTTGGTCTGGACGTACTCCTGGGGGGCATAGAACTGGGCGACATACCGCCGGCAGACGAGCTCGTAGACGGCTCGCTGTGCGGGCGAGAGCGCGGGGGACGGCCCCGTGCTTGGTGTCGGGATGATGGCGTGGTGGGCGGTGACCTTCCGATCGTTCCAGGCTTTCGACCGGAGCGTCACATCGGCCGCCCGGGCGGCGGCGGCGAGCGTGGGGGCGAGGCGCGCGACCGCGGCGAGCACCAGCGGAGCCTGCGCGTAGTGCCCTTCGGGCAGATGCGAGCAGTCCGAGCGAGGGTAGGTGATGAGCCGGTGGGTCTCGTAGAGGGCCTGGCAGGCGTCGAGCACGCTCTGGGTGCTCAGGCCCAGGCGCCGGCTGGCGTCCACCTGCAAGTCGGCGAGCGAGTAGGGCAGGGGCGGGGCTTCCGAGCGGCTTTCTTGGGTGTGTGCGGCGACCGAGCCCGAGCGCCGGTCGACGCGTCTGGCGACCGCCGCGGCGAGCTCCCGCTTGAGAAGGCGCTTGTCTTCGTCGAGATGCGGCGCGGCGGCGGGTCCCGGGACCCAGATGGCTCGGAACGTTTCTCCGCTGGCCGTGCGCATCGTCGCGGCGACGACGTAATGCGGAACCGGCGTGAACCCGGCGATGGCGCGGTCGCGCGCCACGATGAGACCGAGGAGCGGCGTTTGGACGCGCCCGACGGAGAGCACGCCGTCGTACCCGGCGGCCTTGCCGAGGAGCGTGTAGAGGCGCGTCATGTTGAGGCCATAGAGCCAGTCGGCGCGCTGGCGGGCGAGGGCCGACTCGTAGAGCGGCCTGTACTTCGTATTGGGCTCGAGCGCGCCGAGCTGCGTTCGGATGGCCTCGGGGCTGAGGTCGCGGACGAGAAGTCGGTCGACGGGTCCCGCGTATCCGAGAAAGTGGAGGACCTCGTCGACCAAGAGCTGCCCCTCGCGGTCCGGGTCGCCGGCGTGGACGACGCGGCTGGCCCTGCGAAGCAGCGTCTCGATGCTCTGGAGAAGATCGGGCGCGGAGGCCGCGAGCTTCCACGCGCGGGGAGCGATGGGCAGGTCGGCGAGGCGCCAGGATTTGTAGTGAGCGCCGTAGGCTTCGGGCGGCGCGGTTTCGAGGATATGCCCGGCGCACCAGGCAATCGTGTCGCCGCCCGCGCACTCGATATGCGTTTTGGTGCGGCGGTGGGTTCCGGGGATGGCCTCGGCGATCGCGCGCGCGAGACTCGGCTTCTCAGCAATGATGAGGCGCATGGGGGACGCTCACAGCCCAAGAACGAGCGAGGATGCGCCGCCGCGCCCGGCGCTGCCCGGTGCGCCGTCGAGGCCCACTTGGCCCGCGGTGGTGACGCCTGGTCCTGGGGGGCCGCCGATTCCCTCGGGCCCCGGGCCACCGACCGAAAGAACGGTATTCGAGTCGTAGACGGGAATCGGGCCCTGGTACGCGATGGCGACCGACGAGCCTCCGGTTCCGCCGCCGCCGCCGGACCCGCCGGCGCCACTTGCGCCGGGACCCCCGGTGCTGCCGCACCCGCCGGGGCCGCCCTGGCCGCCGGCCTGTCCGGGCTGTCCGGCTCCGCCTGCGCCGCCGCGGCCGCCGCTGGAGGCGAGGAGCGTGCACGCGGCAAGCGTCACCGAGCTCCCGATGCTGACGAGCGCGAAGCTCGCGCCCCCTCCTTGGCCGCCGTCGCCCCCGGCGCCGCCGCATCCGCCGGCACCTCCGCCGCTGCCCCCGAAGGTGGCCCCAAACATGTAATAGGGTTCGCCTCCGCCCCCGCCTCCGCCCTGTCCCGCGGCGCCGAACCCACCGGCGTTTCCGGCGCTCGGCGCCCAGCCGCTCACGGAGAGGACGCCGTAGCTCGCCGCCATGGCGCCCGCGGGCCCGGCGGAACCGTTGGCGCCGGGGTCGCCGTCGCCCGCCTCGCAGGAGGCGGAGCCCGTGGGGTCGCCGCCGGCGCCATCGAGTCCCGTCATGCCGCCCGCGAGGGGCGCAGGGGGCACGGAGCTCCCGGCGGCGCCCGGGTAGCCAGCGGCTGTCACCGGGTCGCCGGGATTGCCGCCCGTGCCGCCTTGGGACATCGCGCCCCCGGGGGCGCGCAGACACATGTTGACCCCGCCGGCGCCGAGAGCAGGAGGATAGTAGCTGTAGGCGCTACCCGAAGGCGCGGAGGGCTCGTCGACCGGATAGTTGGGCGAGGCCGCTCCATCGGCTCCGGCCCCGCCGTCCGCGCCCCTGCCGGCGATGAGCGAAACGCGCTGCATGGTGACGGTCGCTTTCGAGAGCCACGCGGCGATGCTCGAGAGACCGGCCCCGTTTGCGTCCTGGCCGACGGCGTCGATCGTCGTCAGCGAGACGTCTTCGATGGCGATGGGCATCGTGGGGCCATCGATGCGAAGGGCGGGGAGCGAGCCCTCGGCGGTCACCTCTACGACGGCTCCCGTCCAGGTCCATCCCGCGATGCAATCGAAGCCGCCGTAGAGGCTCACGTCTCCGTGCGCGCTGCCGAGGGCGACCGATTCGCGATAGCGGCCCTGGCAAAGAAAGACGCGCGAGCGCCCGGAGCGAACGGCTAGGGCGACCCCCTCGGCGATGGTGCGAAGGGGCTGGGTCTTGCTCCCGCTCGCGTCGTCGGCGCCCGAGCTGGCGACGAAGACGCCGTAGGCGTCGTCGACGGCGCAGGGCGCGTCCTTGGGGTCCGCCGTGGGGTCGCAGACGGGGGCGGCTTCTTCGCCCGAGGAGTCGGCGCCCGTATCCGCCGGTGCGTCCACCGCATCGGCAAGCGCGTCGATCGCATCGGCCGGCGCGTCGACCGCATTGGCCGGCGCGTCGGAGGTCGCCGCGTCCAGCGGGTCAATCCCGACGTCGGTCTCTTGGTCCCGACTGGCGTCTTGATTCGGTTCGTCCCGGCTCGCGTCCGGGTGGCCGCTGCATTGGGGCAAAAGAAGGAGCGCCGCGGAGTAGAGCACCGAGCGGCGCAAACGATTCGCAGCGTGAAATGAGGATTCGGAATGCGAGTGCATGGGTTGGGCGACCTTTCGGTGAACTGGGCTATTTCGACAGAGCGGACCTGTGCGGACGCACCTCGGGCGGTTCGCTCGGCGCGAAAGGGCCGGCGGCGTCGGAGACGCGCACGTCAATCTCGTTTTAATCGATGGAAACGAAGGAAAACGGTCGGAAGAAGGCGGAGACGGAAGTTCGGTTACGGGTCGGAGTGCGCAGTGGGCAGGAGCGGAGTGGGAAGAGTGGGGATAAAAAGTTGATTGGGCCCCCAGTGCCGCTCGAGCGCGGGGGCGAAGATCGGAGAGGCTTCGACGGGCGGCTGAAGCGCGCGCTGCGCGCGGAGCTCGAGCAGGATCGTCTGGGCGAAATCCGGCGAGCCGATGGCGTCTTCGTACGCGCGGAGCACGCAGCGGCGGCGCGTCGCGGAATGGCCAATAGGCGCCTTGCCCGCCCCACGCGGCGCCGTTTTGTGCGGCTCGCGAGCCGCGCATCTCGCGTCGAACTCGGAGAGCATCGCGGTGCCGACGGCGAGGTTCGTGCACGGGTCGAACGCGCTCGGCAGATCTCGCCCGAAGCCGCTCAGCCAGGCCGGAGGCACTTCGAGGAGTCCGAGAAGGGGCCGCCCGCCTTTGGAGAGGATGTGGGCTGCGCGCGCCTCCGCCTCAGCGGCGGTCGTGGGCATCGGCGGCGGGTCGACCTCGGTCCAGTCGACCGACGCATCGAGGACGAAGTCGGGATTGCTCTGGCTAGTGGACTCGGCGATCGCGCGCACCAAATCGTCGTCGGCGAAGTAAAGCGAGCAGGTGAGGATCGTCGTCAGTAGGTCCATAGCGGCGTCACCCTTCCTCGGAGGTCGGCCACGGCGACCGGTCCAAACGTGCGCGAGTCGAAGCTCTTCGCGTAGCGCGAGGCGACGAAGATCATGCCGCCGACCACCGGCCCGCAGCCCTCGTAGTGGGGAAGCGGCCGGCCCGCCGTGTCCTCGGTCAGGATCGGGCCGAGGCGCTGGCCGTTGACGGATAGCGCGCCGCCTTCGGTGCACACGATGTCGCCGCTCATGGCCGCGACGGGTTTGACCAGAAACGCTCCGCGCGGCAGGTAGCGGCGGTCGAACACGAGATCGCGCACGCCGGCGGGTACGGCGAATGCGACGAGCGCCCCTCGCGCGGGCGGAGCGCCGCGCGACAGCCAGTAGAGGCCGAAGGGCAGGCTCGGCGTGACGTTCCAGACGAGGTGCGATGCGAGCACGCACGCGAGCGCCGAAGCGAGAGCCGCTCCTCCAGCGAGCGCGAGAGTGACGCGCGAGAGGTCCCGCGCGGTCGCGGCGCGAATCATTGGGCGCCTCGCGCGGTGTCCGCCGCGCCCGGGTACGGCGGCAAATCGATATCCTTGGTGACGATGACGTTGACGGAGTAGCCCGGCCGGACCGTGATGGTTGGCTGGATCATGAGATCGCGCCGGGTGATTTGCTGGCCGACCTGGTTCATTTCGCCCGCTCCGTTACGCGCCCAGGTCTGCTGGAAGGTCGGTTGATACGTGTCGGTGTTGCCCCCGACGGCCGTCGTCGTCGCGGCCAGAAGAGAAGCGATGGCAGCGCCCTTGAGCAGCCGCCACCAGTGCTCGTCGACCGAGTCGGTGAGCCCCGCGGCGCCTTGGAGGTCGGCGGCGGGCATACACTGCAGATTGAGCGAGTCCCCGTTCGGGAGGAGAAGACGGTTCCAGCAAAGAAGGACGCGCTCTTGCCCCCAGGCGACCTTCGAATCGTACTGGGCGAGAAGGCGCGCCCCCTGCGGGACGAGCAGGAAGTTACCGGAGACCGTGTCGTAGACGTTCTCGCGGACCTGGGCGATGACGGGCCCGGGCAGGTCGCTATTGATGGCCGTGATGAGTACGGCGGGGATGATCGTGCCGGCCAGAAGCTCGTAGGGACTTTTCGGATGCGCGAGAGTCGCCGCGAGGTGGTCGGAGCCCTTGGCGCCGAGCCCGTCGAGAAACGCGTTTTTGCGATCCTGGCCATTGGGGTCGGTCTCGCCGCCACCATTCAGCGATGGAGCGGTCGGTTGGAGCGAAGACGGACGGGGAGATTCCGCGCTGCGCGCGCCGGGGCCTTCGGGCGGCGGCGCCTCACCCTCGAAGAGGATGCCGGAGTGTTGGGCCTTGAGGTCCTGGTCGCGCCGAAGCCGGCGCTCGTCGTCCTCCGCCGTCCGCGCGGCGCCTTGCGCCCTCGCGGGAGCCGCCTCGGCGCGGGCCGCGCCGGAACGACGGGGCGATGCGGATGCGTTGCGGATGGTCTCGGGCACGACCGGCGCGGGGGGAGCTCCGCTCGAATCGGGGCGACTGCCGGTTCGTCCGGCCGGCGTCTGAAACGCCATCGCGACAGCAGCCATGATGGCGCCGAAGAGGAGAATGCAGAGAACGACAATGGGCCCCGTGCGAAGGGTGCGCGAGGCGGGGCGCCGCAGACGAAGGCGCGGGTCGTCGGGCGAGAGCTTGGGGGCGTGCGGATCGGTGGCGACGCTCGCTACTTCGGGCGTGGTCTCCGCACGGGGCGGCGGGCGCGCGGTGAGCGCTGGCGCGAGCACGTCCTCGGACAGGGCCGGAAGCCGAGCGGCGGCGGTCACCGCAACCCCCCGTGGGAAACGCCCAGAGCGCGCACGATGCGTACGATCTCTTGATCCTGCTGGCCGACCCGCAGCTCCGCCATATCGATGAGCCGGTCGATGACGTATGTGTCGCCCTTGACCCGGTAGTTGACGAGCTGCGTCTCTTTGTCGCGGAGGACGAAGAGCGCGGGAGCCTCGCGCGCGAGCATGGCTGGGGGAAAGCGCACGAAGGTGTGGCGGCCGTCGTCGAAGCACTGGAGCGGCGTCCACGCGGGGGAGCCTTTGACGACCGAGATCGTGTACGCGAAGTTGAGCGCGTCGAGACCCACGACGGGCGCGGACGATTTCTGCTCTGTGGCGAGCTCGGAGGCCTGCGCCTCGAAGCGCGCGATTTCGTCTTCGGGGTAGTGCCAGACGACCGCCGCCATGTACGTGTCGGCGTAGCTGTGAAGCTCGAGCAAATAGCTCCGGCGGTCGGTATTGATCGCGAGGTTGGTCTCGAGATCGGGCCGCGTCGGCTTGAGGTAGACGTGCGACTGTTCGACGCCGCCGCTCATCGACTTGCCGATGGCCAGAAGCCACCGGACGACGTCCCCCGAGGCGGGCTGACCAAGGATCTTTTCGCCCGGCTCGAGCGCGATATCGGTGATGCGCATGGGCGCGGCGAAGACCTGGTAGAGCGTGCCGGTCTCGTACGCGTACTGGACGATGGCGTTGAAGTAGTCGGCGGACTGGGGCGCGGCGCTCGCCTTGTGGTTGGCCTCCGCGGCGACCTGCTGGGCGTTCGGCTTGGCGGTCTTCGCCGCGGCGACGGCGGGCATCGGCTTCAGCTGGCTTGTCTGCGTTACCGGATCGGGCCCACGAACGACGACGGGCGCAGGCGGCGGGGGGGGCTCGGGAGCGGCCTTTGCGCGCACAAAGGTTGCGGACGACGGGAGCGCGGCGGCGTGCGCCGCGCAGCCCGCGAGGGCAGCGGCGGCAGCGAACGGCAGAACGAAGCGCGAGAGTCGAGAAGCCACGGCGCTCACCCTCCGACCTTGTCCCAGTGAAGTTCGTCGATGTAGAGGCCGATGGGGTTTTTGCTCATCGCCTCGGGCGTCTTGGGCGCCAGCACGATCGTGCGCAGCATGGCGCGCCAGACGATCGGCCGGCTCGCGGGATTGCCGCCTTTGTCCCAGGAGGTTTCGCGCCAATCGACCTGCCAGGTGTCGCCCGACACGCGCACGGCCGAGAGCACTTCGACGGTGACCCGTTCGTCCTGGGCGCGCCGGAAGGGATCGTTCTCCGGCTTTTGCACGAACGCCGACAGCATGTTGCCGCCGCGCGGCGTCACCAGCGTGTACGCGTCGAGCCAGTTCTGCTTGAGGACGGCGATGTCTGAAGAGATCTCGCGCGTCTCTTCGATGAAGCGCCGCAGGTGGTAGGTGACGACCGTGTCGGAGGGCGCGTACTCGCCCTGTCCGATCGGCCCGTGGTAGCTCGCGGCGCCCAGCCGATCGACCTCGATGATGTGGGGCACCGCCTTGGGAAGCGCGCCGAGATAGATGATGCCGCCGAGGGCGACGGTCACGGCGCCCAGGCTCGCAAACGCGGCGAGTCGCCAGTTTCGCGCGTGCACGACGGCGCTGCCCATGCGGCTGTCCCATTCCTGGCGCGCGCGCTGATACGGCGTGTCGAGCGGTCCTTCCGGAGTCCATTTCAGGGTCATGGTCGGGCGTCTTTCGAGTGAGAGGTTTTCAGGCGGCGGATGCTGGGGACGATGCGCTCGGCGCGCCCGGCGAAGGGCGGGACTTGCTTGTGGAGCTCATGACGAGGGCGGCACTGGCAAAAGGTGCCGAAGACGAAGTCGAGCCGGCGGACGGCGCCGCGCCGCCGCCGGACGAGCCTCCGCCCGAAGCGCTGCCGGACGAGCCGACCGGGGAGGCGGCCGACGCTGCGCCAGAGCCGCGCGGCGCGCCCTGTCCGCCGGAGGTCGCCGCGGCCAGGGCCGAAGGGGGGCCGCCCGAGACGCGGCTCGCGATGGCGCTCGCCGCCATGCCCGCGGCGAGGGGAGCCGACGCTGCTTGCAGAAGATCGCCCGCGCCGAGGTGGGGCGAGCCT
>Ga0265316_10002004_pt1 | contig 21457 bp, 18 predicted proteins | sample 4522metaG_FD_202092 | JGI IMG/M metagenome (GOLD analysis project Ga0265316, IMG submission 202092) | Rhizosphere microbial communities from Carex aquatilis grown in University of Washington, Seatle, WA, United States - 4-5-22 metaG | ecosystem: Host-associated > Plants > Roots > Rhizosphere >... | reverse complement strand
GAAGCCGTGGTCCTGCTGTTCGTCATCGGCGTCGCGGGCTACTTCCTCTCCCTCGCCGCGGATTATCAGAGCACCGTGGCAGGCAGCCGGATCGAAGCGCAACTGATTCAATCCACCTTTGGCCACGTGCTGCGGCTTCCGCTCGGCTTCTTCAGCCGGCGCGCCAGCGGAGGATTGGCCAAGCGCATCGACCAGTGCGACCAGGTCGCGCCCGTGGTAGCGGCCTTCACCCAGCAGATCGTGCCGGAGGGTCTCCGCATCGCCGGAATCTGCGTCATCATGCTGACCCAGAGCTGGAAGCTGGCGCTGGTGGCACTCGGCGTGCTCCCTTTGTACTTCCTGATCACGCGGCGTGCGGCTCGGCGCCTCGAGACCGGGATGAGCGAGTACTACCAGATGTGGGAGAACGTCTCGGCCCGAATCCAGGATGCCCTTTCGGCGATCAAGACGGTGAAGCTCTCCGGCGCGGAGAAACGCGAGACCGAGCGCCTGCAAGCGACTACGCAAGCCGCGTATGACGACTACATCGGCCGCAGCCGCACCGGCAATCACTACTTCCTGGCGCAGACCGCGCTTAGCCAGCTCAGCAAGGCACTGGTGCTGGGCTATGGCGGCTGGATGGTCCTCGAGCAGCGGCTCACTCCCGGAGATGTCGTGATGTTCGTGGCGTACCTGGACCGGCTGTTCGAGCCGGTCGAGTCGCTGAGCAGCATGGCGGTGAGCCTGCAGCAGCATCTGGCTTCACTCCGCCGCGCTGTCCAGTTGCTTCAGACCGGCCCGGAGGAACCTCGCGGCGCCGCGTTGGCGGACGGCCCGGGCAAAGTGGAATTCTGCGATGTCCGCTTCGGCTACACTCCGCGGAGGGAAGTTCTGCATGGGTTGAGCTTCACCATCGAGCCGGCCAGGACGACGGCTCTGACCGGTCCCTCGGGCGCGGGCAAGACCACGGCGGCCGACCTGCTGATGAAACTCTGGGAACCGGACTCGGGCGAGATTCGAGTGGATGGCCAGCCGCTCTCCGGTGTCGATCCGGCTTCGGTTCGGCGCGCCATCGGGATGGTGGCCACGGACGGCGCGGTATTCCCGGGCACGCTGGCGGACAACATCCGGTACAAGCGGCCGGATGCCACGGACGCCGAGGTGCGCGAAGCCGCCCTGGCGGCCGGGCTCGGGGGCGCGCTCGAGCGCCTGCCCGACGGGCTGGATACCGCAGTTGGCGAGCGCGGAATTGGACTCTCCGTGGGCGAGCGGCAGCGTCTCCAAATCGCCCGCATGCTGGTGGACCAGCCGCGGATTCTGGTTCTCGACGAAGCCACGTCGAATCTCGATTACGCGACCGAGGCGGAGGTCAAGTCGGCGCTCAGTCAACTGCGCTGCGGGGGCCATCGGCCCACCACTCTCGTGATCGCGCACCGGTATTCCATGATCAAGGATGCCGATCACGTGATCGTCCTGGAGCAGGGCCGCATTCTCGCGCAAGGCGCTCCGGCCGAGTTGGTCGCGGCCGGGGGCTGGTTTGCGGAACTGGCCGCCCAGGCCACCGGGGAGGACCGTCCTGAGGCCTGTCCCACGGGGTAGCATGGAGGCATGTCTCGCCTCGTTGCGCTGCTGATCGTAATTGGATCTTCGGTTTCGCTGGCGGAAACCGACTATCTTCTTCAGGAGCCCACCCTCAGCTCCACCCAGATCGTCTTCTCCTACGCGGGCGACTTGTGGAGCGTTCCGCGGGCGGGTGGAGAGGCGAAGCGCCTGACCGCTTCGCCGGGCGACGAGAGGAGCCCCGCCTTCTCGCCGGATGGGTCAACGATCGCCTTCACCGGCGAATACGACGGCAGCGTGGACGTGTTCACGATGCCCGCGGCAGGTGGCCCGCCGAAGCGTCTGACGTATCATCCCGGCTTCGATGGGGTCGTGGGCTGGACGCCGGACGGCAAGCGGGTGCTGTTTGCATCGGACCGCGCGGTGGCCGCCGACGGCGCCAGATTCTACACCGTCCCGGCGGAAGGCGGATTCCCGGAGGAGTTGCCGCTCCCCATCGCCGTGGAGGGATCGTACTCGCCGGATGGCAGCCACCTCGCGTATGTGCCGCTGTTCCAGTGGCAGCAGGCATGGAAGCGATACCGGGGCGGGCAGACCAGGAAGATCTGGATCGCCGACCTGGCCGATTCGAGCGTCGTCGAAATCCCGCGCGAGAATTCGAACGACTTCAATCCCATGTGGGTGGGAGACAAGATCTACTTCCTATCCGACCGCAGCGGGCCGGTCACGCTCTTCTGCTACGACACGCGCACGCGGGCGGTAAAACAGGTGGTGGAGAACCACGGTCTGGATTTCAAGTCGGCCTCGGCCGGGCCGGGGGCGATCGTCTACGAGCAATTCGGATCGCTGAACCTGTACGACCTGAAATCGGGCAAGACGAAGCGGGTCGAGGTGACGCTGGCAGGCGACTTTCCCGAGGTGCGGCCGCACTTCGTGAACGTCGGCAAGCGGCTCCACCATGTCGATATCTCGCCGAGCGGCGCGCGGGCGGTCTTTGAAGCGCGGGGCGAAATCATCACCGTCCCGGCGGAGAAGGGCGATCCGAGAAACCTGACCAACACCCCCGGAGTAAACGAGCGCTTCCCGGCCTGGTCTCCGGACGGCAAGACCATCGCGTACTTCTCGGATGAATCCGGCGAGTATGCGCTCCACCTCAGGGACCAGAGCGGGATGGGCGAGGTGAGGAAGTTCAGCCTGGGCGAGAGGCCCGCCTTTTACTACGCCCCCCGCTGGTCACCGGACAGCAGTAAGATCGCCTACGTCGATTGCCACACCGGCATCTGGTATATCGACCTGGAACAGAAGAAGCCGGTGCTGGTTGACAAGGATTACTACTTCCCGGACGCATATACGGACCCGGTGCCGGCGTGGTCTCCGGACAGTAAATGGCTGGCCTACCGGAAGCAATTGCCGAGCCACATGAGCGCGATCCACATTTACTCCATCGCCGGTGCGAAGAGCACCCAGGTTACGGACGGCATGAGCGAGGCGAAGCACCCGGTCTTCGACAAGGAGGGCAAGTACCTCTACTTCGACGCCAGCACCGATTCGGGCGCTTCCATGCAGCCGGACATCGAGGCCTTCAGCCGTCCGGTGACCCGCAGCATTTACCTGGTCGTGCTCGCTAAGGACGTTGCGTCGCCGCTGGCGCCCGAAAGCGACGACGAGAAACCGGCCGCGGAGAAGAAGAAGGACGAAGACAAGAAGGATGCGAGCAAGGACGACGCGGGCAAGAAGGATGACAAGGACAAGCCGAAGACGCCCGACGTGAAGATCGATTTCGACAACATCGGCCAGCGGATTCTGGCGCTGCCGATGCCGCCCCGGCGCTACGATGAGCTGCAGGCGGGCAAGGCGGGCGTGATTTACGCCGTAGAAGCCTCGCCGCCGGCTCCGGGTGGCGAGCGCACATTCACGATCCATCGTTTCGACCTCGGCAAGCGGAAGTCCGACGTCGTGATCGGTGGCGTGCGGGCGTTCCAGGTGTCCTTCAGCGGGGAGAAGATGCTGTACCGCCAGGGCGACAAATGGGTGATCGCGGCGCCGCCGCCGATGCCGGATGGAGAGGGCGCTCCCACGCCCCCTCCGGACGCCGGAAAAGGGACGCTCAAGACGGACGACATCGAGGTGCGCGTGGATCCGCGCGCCGAGTGGCGCCAGATGTACCACGAGGTGTGGCGGATCGAGCGCGATTTCTTCTACGATCCCGGCTATCACGGTCTGGACCTGAAGGCCATCGAGAAGCAATACGAACCCTACCTCGAGAACATCGAGTCCAGACGGGACTTGAACTACCTTTTCGAAGACATGCTGGGCGAGATGACGGTGGGGCACATGTTCATTCGGGGCGGCGATTCGCCGGAGGTGAAGCGCGTTCCCACCGGGCTGCTGGGCGCGGACTACAAGATCGAAAACGGCCGCTACCGTCTTGCCCGGGTTTTCGATGGCGAGAACTGGAACCCGGATCTGAAGGCTCCCCTTACGCAGCCAGGCGTGAACGTCGTGGCGGGAGAGTATCTTCTCGCGGTGAACGGCCGCGACTTGAAGGCGACGGACGAGATTTACAGTTTCTTCGAGGGTACGGCTGGCAAGTCGGTGGTTCTCAAGGTCGGACCCGATCCATCGGGGGCGAAGGCGCGCGAGGTGACCGTGTTGCCCGTTCCTGACGAACACCAGCTTCGCCACCTGGCGTGGATCGAGGACAATCGGCGCAAGGTTGACCGGATGACGAACGGCCGGGTCGCCTACATCCACATGCCGGATACTTTTTTCGGCGGCTTCACCAGCTTCAATCGCTACTTCTTCGCGCAGGTGGGCAAGGAGGCCGCGATCATCGACGAGCGCTTCAACCATGGCGGCTACCTGGCGACGGACGTCATCGAGTACCTCAAGCGGCCGCTGATGAGTATGGCGATGGCGCGCGACGGGGCCGACACGGCGCAGCCCCAGGGCGCGATCTTCGGACCGAAGGTGATGATCACCAACGAATTCGCGGGCTCCGGTGGTGACGCGATGCCGTGGTACTTCCACCGTTTCGGCGTGGGCAAGCTGATCGGGACGCGAACGTGGGGCGGCCTGGTCGGCATCGGCGACTATCCGGGGCTGATGGACGGCGGCTGGGTGACCGCGCCTGACTTCGCGATCTGGAATCCGGATGACGGGCAATTCGACATCGAGAACCACGGCATAGCGCCGGACCTAGTGGTGGAGCAGGACCCCAAGCTGGTGCGCGAGGGTCACGACCCGCAACTGGAGAAGGCGGTGGCGGTGGTGATGGAGGAACTGGAGAAGAACCCGCCGCCGAAGGTGAAGCGCCCGGCGTATCCGAAGTATCACTAAGCGGGCTGGCTGCTCGTCGAGCGGTACCTACCGTCGTACGGCCGTCAGAAACCCCACCAGACGCTCCATCGCGGGCTTCAGGATGTCGCGCTCGGCGGCGTAGCAGATGCGGATCGAGCCCTCGCCGCCCGCACCGAAGGCCACGCCGGGCGCCAGACCGACGCTGGTCTCTTCGAGCAGACGGCGGCAGAAGGCGAACGAATCCGTCATTCCTTCGATGCGCGGGAAGAGATAGAAGGCGCCCTCGGGCTGGGGAACCGTAACGCCTGGCGCCTTTTTCAGCATGGCCAGGCAGTAGTCCCGGTTCTCTTTGTAGCGCGCCAGCATCTTCTTGATTTCGATTTCGCCCCAGACGAGCGCGGTCTCAGCGGCGCGCTGGGCGAAGCTGGGCGCGTGCGAGATGATGAACTCGTTCAACTGCGCGGCCTTGGCCGCCAGGTCGGGCCGCGCCACCAGCCAGCCGACCCTCCACCCGGTCATGCAGTACGTCTTCGAGAACGACTGCGCCACGATCACCGCATCCTCGCGCGTCGCCTTCTTGAGGATGGACGGCGCGGGCGTGCCGAGCGGGTCGCGGTAGACCAGCCGCTCATAGACTTCGTCGGCGAGCAGCCACAGTTCGTGCCTTCGCGCGAACTCGAGCAGGCGGTCCTGATCTGCGGACGTGGCGACCCAGCCCAGCGGGTTGGATGGCGAGGTGTAGATCAGCAGCCGCGTGCGCGGCGTTACGGCGGCTTCCAGGGCGTCGAAATCGATCTCGTAGCGTCCGCCTCGGAGCACGTGCGGAACCATGCGCGCGAGGCCGTTCGAAAGCGCTACATTGGCTGCGCCATTGGGCCACGCCGGCGTCAGAACGAGCGCCTCGTCGCCCGGGTCGATCACGCAGCGGATCGAGACGTTCAGCGCCTGCACGCCCGAAGCCGTAACCACGATTTCGCGTTCTGGATCGAGTGCCACGCCGTGCAGCTTGCCGTAGGAATCGGCAATCGCGCGGCGCAGCGAAGGCAGACCGGCGTTCTCGGTGTAGAACAGGTAGCCGTCGGCCATCGCCTTCTGCGCAGCGCGGCGGATGTACTCCGGCGTGGGGGTGCTCGACTCGCCGAAGTACAGCTTGAGCACGCCTTCCATGCCCATGGCGATGTGGGCCAGCTCGCGAATGCGCGAGGGCTCGACGCTCGCCGCGGAACGTCCGATCTGCGCGGGCATTACCCGCGGCGCTCCTTGGCGGTCATGAGCGCTTCGATGTTGACCAGGTCGGTGGGGTAGTCGCCGGTGTAACAGGCGTAGCAGTATTCATGGAGCCGGTCGGCGACGGCCTCGCGCAGACCCCCGAGCGACAGGTAGCCGAGGCTGTCGGCCTCGAGGAACTGGCAGATCTGCTCCACCGTGCTGTTGGAGGCGATCAGCTCGCGCTTGGTGGGCGTATCGACGCCGTAAAAGCATGGCGACCTGGTGGGAGGGCAGGAGATGCGGACATGAACCTCGCGGGCGCCCGCGTTGCGAACCATGCGCACGATTTTTTGGGACGTAGTTCCCCGGACGATCGAGTCGTCCACCAGCACCACGCGCTTGCCCTCGATCAGGTGCCGCACCGGGTTGAGTTTCAGCTTCACGCCGAAGTCGCGGATGGCCTGCGATGGCTCGATGAAGGTGCGCCCGATGTAGTGGCTGCGGATCAGCCCGTGGCGGAATGGGATGCACGACTCGGCCGCGAAGCCGATGGCCGCGGCGACGCCGGAATCGGGGACCGGCACGACAACGTCCGCCTCCACCGGGTGCTCGCGGGCCAGGAGCCGCCCCAGCATCTCGCGCGATTCCTGAACCGAGCGGCCGAAGACGATGGAATCCGGCCGGGAGAAGTAGACGTGCTCGAAGACGCACTGCGCCCGGGGCTGTTCGGGACAGTAGCGCTCGCGGGTGAGGCCGTCCGGTCCCGCCACCACCATCTCGCCCGGCTCGACTTCGTTGAGGTACGCCGCGCCGATGAGGTCGAAAGCGCAGGTTTCCGAAGCGAAGACGTAGGACTTCTGACCGTCGGGAAGCTCCATCTGGCCCATGGCCAGCGGGCGGAACCCCTGCGGGTCGCGGGCCACGATCACGCGGTCCTGCGCCAGGAACACCAGCGAGAAGGCGCCTTCGAGCTGCAGCAGCGCCTCGCGAAGCGCACCGGCCAGCGTCCGCTCGCGGGAGTGCGCCACCAGGTGCAGGATCACTTCGGTATCGCTCGAAGCCTGGAAGATGGAGCCTTCCCGCTCGAGTTCCTGCCGCAGTTCGGCTGCGTTGGTGATGTTCCCGTTGTGCGCCACCGCGATGAGGCCCTTGTTGCAAGACACCGCGAACGGTTGGGCGTTGAGCAGGACGGTGGTTCCGGCGGTGGAATAGCGCGTGTGGCCGATGGCCGCGTGACCGCGCAGCTTACCCAGTTGCTCGGGCCCGAAAATGTCGGCTACGTAGCCCATCTCCTTGACGGTGAAGATCTCTTTCCCGTCGGTGGAGCACATCCCGGCGCTCTCCTGGCCGCGATGTTGCAGGGCGTACAGCCCCAGGTAAGCGAGATTGGCGGCCTCGGGATGTCCGTAGACCGCCACGACTCCGCACTCTTCGTGCAGTTTGTCGAGCATCGTTACCCTCTCAAAGCGGCCTCGAGCGCCCCTTCCCAGGCGATCCTGAGGCGCTGGAGTTCACAGTCTATCAGTCCCTGCCCCCGGTTGCGAATGGAGAGGTGGCCCGCGACGGTCGCGCCCGCCAGCAGCGCCGGGACGCCGTGCTTTTCGGCGATCTGCTGTACCTCGCCCGGCCGCTCGGTCGAAATCAGAATGCGCGAAGGCCCCTCGTGGAAGAGCAGGAACTCTGGCCGCAGGTCGCTCGCCAGATCGAGCGCGGCGCCCACGCCTGCCGGACCGAAGGAGCACTCCGCCAGGGCGACGGCCAGCCCGCCATCGCTCAGGTCGTGCGCGGAGTCTGCCAGACCGGCCGCCACGATGGCGCGCATGGCGGTTTGCACGCGCTTCTCGTAGTCCATGTCGAGCGCGGGCGGCAGACCCCAGAGCTGCCTCACGATGACCTTGGCGTACTGGCTGGACCCGAAGCGCCTGTCGTCGCAATTCCCCAGCCCGCCCAGCAGGATCAGCGAGCGCCCGGGCGCCTTGAAGTCGATCGTCACCGGAGCGGCCGTCGGAAGCAGGCCCACCACGCCCAGCACCGGCGTGGGATATACGCCCTCGCCCAGCGTTTCGTTGTAGAGGCTCACATTGCCGCCGGTGATCGGCGTCTCGAAGAAGCGGCAGGCTTCGGCCATGCCCTCGATAGCCTCCACGAGCTGCGCCATGATTTCGGGTTTCTCGGGATTGCCGAAGTTGAGGCAGTTGGTGGCCGCGGCCGGCACCGCGCCCACGGTCGAGAGATTGCGGCAGCATTCGGCCACGGCCAGCCTGGCACCCTCGCGCGGTCCCAGGTAGGCGTAACGGCCGTTTCCGTCGAGCGACATGGCGACCGAGGTGCCGGTCTCCTTGATTCGTACGATGGCCGCATCGCCGCCGGGCCCCTGTGTCGTGTTGGTGCGCACCTGGTGGTCATACTGTTCCCAGATCCAGCGCTTGGACGACAGGTCGCCGGAAGCCACCAGGGCCAGCAGGTCGCCTTCGGGATTGCCTTCGGGGATGGATGGCCCGTCGATCGGAGCGGTGCGGAACGGCAGCGTGTGCGGGCGGTCGTAAAGCGGCGCCTCGTCGGCCAGCTCGCGGGCCGGAATCTCCGCCACCACCTGGCCATGATCGCGGACACGCATCTTGCCGTCGTCGGTAACCACGCCCACCGATACGGCGTCGAGCCCCCACTTCTTGAAAACGCGGACGACCTCGTCCTCGCGTCCCTTGTCGACCACCAGCAGCATGCGCTCCTGCGACTCCGACAGCATGATCTCGTAAGGCGTCATGCCGGTCTCCCGTTGCGGCACCAGAGCCAGGTCGATCTCGATGCCCGTGCCGCCGCGGCTGGCCATCTCGCAGGTGGAGCAGGTGAGGCCGGCCGCGCCCATGTCCTGAATGCCGACCACGGCGCCGGTATGCATCGCCTCGATACAGGCCTCGAGCAGCAGTTTCTCCATGAACGGGTCGCCTACCTGGACGGTGGGCCGCTTCTGCTTGGATTCCTCGGTAAATTCGGCCGAGGCCATCGACGCTCCGTGGATTCCGTCCTTGCCCGTCTTGGCGCCTACGTACACCACCGGGTTGCCCACGCCGCTGGCGCGCGCGTAGAAAACCTCGTCCTTCTTGAACACGCCCAGCGCGAAGACGTTGATCAGCGGGTTGCCGTTGTAACAAGGCTCGAAGATGCACTCGCCGCCAATGGTCGGGACGCCAAAGCAGTTACCGTAATGCGCGATACCGGAGACCACGCCCTCGAGGATTCGGCGGTTGCGCGCGCCGTTCTCGGGATCGTCCAACGGGCCGAAGCGCAACGAGTCCATCACCGCGATCGGCATCGCGTCCATGGTGAAAATGTCCCGCAGGATGCCGCCCACGCCGGTCGCCGCGCCCTGGAAAGGCTCGATAAAGCTGGGGTGATTGTGGGACTCGATCTTGAAAGCGATGGCCCAGCCCCCGCCGATGTCGATGATGCCGGCGTTCTCGCCCGGCCCTTGCAGCACCAGCTTCGACCGCGTCGGCAGCTTTTTCAAATGCAGGCGGGAGCTCTTGTAGGAGCAGTGCTCGCTCCACATCACGCTGAAGATGCCGAGCTCGGTATAGCTCGGTTCCCGCCCCAGAAGGGCGACGATCTTGGCGTATTCTTCGGGGGTGAGTTGATGAGTGGCGATGAGCTCGGGAGTGATTGTCATGAACAAGCCATCAGCGGTCAGCCTTCAGCTATCGGCCTTAAGCCCGGCGCGTTTCGGCGGCCAGCGCCGCGACCATCGATTCCAGTACCACCAGGCCGTCGGTCGATCCCATGAGCGGATCGGCGGCGCGTTCCGGGTGCGGCATCAACCCCATCACGTTGCGGCCTGCGTTCAGAATTCCGGCTATGTCCCGAAGCGACCCGTTGGGGTTATCGAGATAGCGAAAAACGACTCGGTCTTCCGCTTCGAGCCGGTCGAGCGTTTCTTCGTCCGCGTAATAGCAGCCTTCGCCGTGCGCGATGGGGAAAGTCAGGATCTGGCCCTTCTCCGCGCACGAGGTAAAAGGGGAATTCGTGGTTTCCGTGCGTAGCCGCACGGGACGGCAGATGAACTTCAACCCGCGGTTGCGGATCAGCGCGCCGGGCAGCAGTCCGCTTTCCACCAGGATCTGGAAACCATTGCAGATCCCCAGAACCAGGCCACCCTCCTGGGCGAACTTTCGCACCGCGCCCATCACCGGCGAGAACTTGGCGATAGCGCCACAGCGGAGGTAGTCCCCGTAGGCGAAGCCGCCCGGCAGAATGACGGCATCGACGTCGCCCAACCGCGGCGAGTCGTGCCACAGAAACTCCGCCTTTTGGCCCAGGTTTTGCGACACGGCATACCACGCGTCATGATCGCAATTGCTGCCAGGAAAGACTACGACGCCGAATTTCATGAGAGGTTACCAGTGTAACACTGCCGGGCCCGGACACACCTCCAGCGGGACCGGAAATGAGGCGGATGCGAAACCCTCTTGCCGGCTAGACCGCCGGGGCCGGGGCGGGCGCGGAAGAGGCGGCGGCCACGGGTGCAGCTTTGGGCTTGCGGCGCGCGCGCTTCTCGACCGGAGGCGTCCGATCGCTTTTCTTCAGCGCCGTCAAGACGATGTGGGCGAGGAACTTCTTCTCGCCGTGGTCGTCGAACTTGATGACGATGTATTCCTCAGTGGCGGAGAGCACGGCACCAAGACCGAACTTCTGGTGCTCCACCTGTGCACCTTGGGGGTAAGGCGTTCTAATTCCCATGGATAGCTTCATGATAGCAGAGCGCGAAACCATTGTCGAATCGGACTGTTTTGGCTGTTTTGGCGATCGTGGGCAGGCAAGGTGAGCGCCCCCCGGCAGAGCGAGCGTGCTCTATAATGAGCAATCGAGGAGCTCCTTCCATTCATGGAGGATTTCAAGAAAAAGCTTCAGGACGAGATTACTGCGCTCGAACGCGAGCTGCGGACCGAGCTGCCGCGGGAGATCCTGAAGGCCCGCGCCCACGGTGACCTGAGCGAGAACGCCGAGTACCACGCCGCCAAGGAGCGGCAGCGCTATGTCGATGCCCGCCTGCAACAACTGCAAAGGCGCATGGTGGAGTGGTCGATGGTGGACCTTACGAAGATCCCGCACGGGCGCGTGGGGCTCGGTTCCAAGGTCGTGGTCCTCGACATGGGCAAGGACGAGCAGATTACCTTCCGTCTGGTCACGAGCGAGGCAGCCGACGTCGCCAAGGGCCTGATCTCGACGAATTCTCCCATCGGCCGGGGGTTGCTCGGCAAAGAAGTCGGCGACGTGGTCAACATCCAGATTCCGGGTGGCACGCGGGAGATGGAGATTCTGGAACTCACGACCATACACGATGCGGGGAGCGAGGGGCTATGACCTACACGCGCGCGATCGGAGTCGGCTGCAACGCCGTCATCCGGTGGATTGTGCGCGGCTTGGCCCTTTCGCGCATCCATCCCAACGTCCTGACTTTCATCGGCCTGGTGATCAACGGGGTAGCGGCCGTGTTGCTGGCGGCCGGCCGCTTCGTGCCTTCGGCCCTGGTGATGATCGCGGCGGGGATCTTCGACATGGTGGACGGGCGGGTGGCGCGCGCCACCAACCAGGTGACGCTGTTCGGCGCCTTCTTTGATTCCGTGGTGGACCGCTACTCGGACCTGGTCCTGTTGATGGGGCTGCTGGTCTACTACGCCTCCATCAACCGCTTCTTCTACGTGGTTTTGACGGCCGTAGTGATGACCGGTTCGGTGATGGTGAGCTATACGCGGGCCCGCGCCGAATGCATGATTCCGAAGTGTAAGGCCGGCTTCATGGAGCGCCCGGAGCGCATGGTGCTGCTGATCATCGGAGCGCTATTCAACCGCATGGCGCCGGTGCTGTGGGTCATCGCCGTTATCGCCAACATCACCGTGGTCCACCGCATGCTGTTCACCTGGCGCCAGACACAGCCGCTCGAACGGAACCGGCAGACGGCGGTCAGCCACCAGCCATCGGCCGTCGGCTGATTCCTCACACCTCGGCGCCGGACGTCGTGATGGTGAGGCGGCCGTGCTTGACGCCCTTGGTCGAGATCAGTGCGTCGGCGATCTTCTTCACTTCGGCGGCCTTCCCGCGCACCACCAGCACTTCCAGGCAATGGTCGTGGTCCAGGTGGACGTGGAGGGTCGAGAGCACGTGGTGATAGTGGTCGTGCTGCAGGCCGGTGAGTTTCTCGTTCAGGAGGCGCACATGGTGGTCGTAGACCAGCGAAACCGTGCCCACCACCCGCCGCTCAGGCGATTCCCAGGCCTGCTCGACGAGTTCGTCGCGGATCAGGTCGCGGAAGGCCTCCGAGCGGTTCGTGTAGCCCCGCTTCGCGATGAGATCGTCGAACTTCTTTAGTAACTCGGAATCGATGGCCACGCCAATCCGGCTAAGCTCGCCCATTTGTGATTCATTATAGGCACGGCCGTAACTGAAAAGGCGGGACCGGCGTCTTGGATTTAAGATAGACTCGACCTTTTCGGGAGATACCTGATGATCCGTTTCAGATGGCTGCTGGCGGGGGCGGTGGCGGCACTGGCGGCGGGCCAGGTTGAGTCTCCCATCATCCGCGTGACGGTGAACCTGGTTCAAGTGGATGCCGTGGTTACGGACTCCAAGGGCCGCCAGGTGACGGACCTGAAGCCCGAAGACTTCGAGATCGTCGAGGACGGCCGTCCGCAGAAGATTACGAACTTCTCGTACATACGGCTGGCCTCGCGGTCCCAGCCCGCGCCAGCACCAGCGCCCGCTCCAATGCCCCGAGGCGCCGTGCCGCCGCCTCCGCCCACCGAGGCAGCGGCAAAACGCGAGGACGTGCGGCGCACCATCGTCCTGGTAGTGGACGACCTGGGCCTGTCCTTTGAAAGCATGAGCAGCGTGCGGCACGACTTGAAGCGGTTCGTGGAGCGCCAGATCCAGCCGGGCGACCTGGTGGCGATCGTCCGCACCAGCGGCGGCATGGGCGCGCTGGATCAGTTCACCACGGACCGGGGCGTGCTACTGGAAGCGGTGGACCGCCTGCGATGGTATCCCGCCGGGCGGGCAGGGCTGTCGGTAATGGAGCCGGTCTCCTCGCAGGCCGGAGCGGGCCAGGACCTCCGGGACCAGGAGGCGCAATGGCGCGGCGTTTCTTACTCGCTCGGAACGCTGGGCGCGGTGAGTTACATGGTCAACGGCATGCGCGAGATGCCGGGGCGCAAGGCGCTGGTCCTGATCTCGGATGGACTGCGGCTGCGTTCCGACCCGCGCTCGGGGGACAACGCTGCCCGCCAGTCCACCATGCCAGGTCCGTTGGAAGGAGACGACCGCGTTCTGGAAGCGCTGCGACGGCTGACCGACCAGGCCAACCGCGCCGCCGTGGTGCTGTACAGCGTCGATGCCCGGGGCCTTCTGACCCTGAGTCCGACTGCGGCGGACCAGGCCGGCCCGGCCGCAGCCAGGAATCCCTTCCAGCACGCCCTCCTGCTGGCCAGCATGCTGCTCGATCGGGAAGGGCTCGAGGCCCTGGCTCACGATGCCGGCGGTTTCCTGGTCCACGACAACAACCGCATTGACTTCGGGATCGGACAGGTCCTGCACGATCTCGAAGGCTACTACCTGATCGGCTACAAGCCCGATCCGGCGCGTTTTCAGCCCCGGAACGGCAGAGAGGCGGACTATCACGCCATCAAAGTCCGGGTAAAGGACACGCACCTCCACGTTCGGTCGCGGGCGGGCTACTACGGCCACGAAGACCCTTCTCACGCCGGCGACCAGTTTGGCGCCGCGCTGTTCTCGCCCTTCACGTCCTCCGGAGTGCACCTCCGCCTCACCCCGGTGTTTGCCCAAGCGGCGGACGCCCACACGACGATCACGCTCATGCTGCACATCGACGCGCGCGACCTCACCTTTTCGGACGGGCCCGGCGGGCTGCACACAGCCACCGCCGATCTGGTGGTGTTCACGGTAGACGAGCGTGGGCGGCCCGTGGACAAGGAATTGTACAAGGCGGACGTGCGTCTCAAGCCGGGCAGGTACGAGGATGCGCTACGTGCCGGGTTCGTGTACACCGGTTCCATTCCCGTCGCCCGGCCGGGACCGTACCATATCCGGGTCGCCGTTCGGGACACCGCCACGGGGAGGATCGGAACCGCGAGCCAGTTCATCGACGTGCCCGATCTGAACAAGCGCCAACTGACGCTTTCCGGACTGGTGCTGGGCAGCCCGGCGGGCCAGCCGCAAGACCCCGAGGCGCCGGGCGTTCCGTCATTTCGGGTTTTCCGGCGGACGGGGGCGCTCGATTTCACCTGTCAGATCCTGAACGCGAGCCTGGACGACCAAACCCGGAAGCCGGCCATCGACACCGAGGTGCGGGTGTTCCGCGGGCAGAAGCGAGTGCTGGCGACCAAGCCGCAGCGGCTGGACGTCGCGGCGGCCGGCTCGCTGCGCAACGTCGCCAAGGGGAGCATGGCTCTGGATTCGTTCGAGCCGGGCTCGTACGTGCTGCAGTTCGTGGTTCGCGACACGCTGGCGAAAACGAAACACGGCGTGGCCGCGCAGTGGATCGACTTCGACGTGGTGCCGTGAGCGGCAGCCGCCCCGGTGACACGCTTTTCAGGATCGTGCTACCGTGGGACTCGGTGCACATTCCCGACGGATTCCTCTCCACGCCCGTCTGGCTGGCCCTCGATGTGACCGCCCTGCCGGCCATCGGCTTGCTCGCCGGCCGCGCGCGGCGCGAACTGGAGGAGGCCCGCGCGCCCCTGCTGGGCGTCATGGGAGCCTTCGTGTTCGCCGCCCAGATGATCAACTTCCCGGTGGCCGCGGGGACCAGCGCGCACCTGGTGGGCGGGGCGTTGCTGGCCATCACGCTCGGCCCGGCGGCGGCGGCGGTCGTTATGACCGCCATTCTGGCGGTGCAGGCGTTCGTATTCCAGGACGGGGGGATCCTGGCGCTGGGCGCCAACGTCTTCAACATGGGCATCGCGGGGGTTCTTGCAGCCTGGCTGCCCTACCGCCTGTGGGGCGGCGGCGGCCGCCGCAGGGCCGCGATTTTCGCCGCCGGCGCGCTCTCGGTGATGGTGTCCGCACTGCTCGCGGTAAGCGAATTGCTGGCGTCAGGCGTGCCGGTCAGGCCGGCCGCTCTGGCCTTCCTGCTGGTGGTGTTCGGGGTCTCCGCCGCAGTGGAGGGCGCGATCACCGTTGCGGTCGTACGAGGGATCGAGAAGCTCAGCCCGCGGATCATCCGTCACACGGTCCCCGAGCGCTCCTGGGTTCTGGCTGTCTGCGGCGCCGGCGCGGTGCTGCTGGCGGCTGCCGGGGGCCTGGTGGCTTCGACCAACCCGGACGGGCTCCAATGGTTGGGCGGTCAGCTCGATATTCTGGGGCGGATCACGAACCTTTTCGCGGCGCCGCTGGCGGAGTATCGGGCGCGCTGGCTGGGTTCGCCGTGGATCGCCAAGGCCGCGGCCGGAAGCGCGGGAGCTCTGCTGGTGGGTCTGATCTGCGTCGCGCTCGGGCGGGCGGCGGCGCGCACCAGGAGCGCCTGAAGTGCACCACGTCGTCTTAGAACGCTGGAGCCGCGGAGCAAGCTTCCTGCACGCACGGGACGCGCGGGTGAAGGTTCTGGTCCTGCTCACCTACCTGGTCGCGCTGGCGACCACCACTCCCATTACGCCCACGGCCGTGGCTGGCTATGCCGCGCTTGTCGCGGCGGCGAGCGTGGCCGCGCGGCTGCCGTTGGGAGGCGTGGCGTTGCGGGCCGCGGCAGTCTTGCCGTTCGCGGGCACATTCGCTCTGTTCAGCGTCCTGGCGGGCGATGGGGCCCGCGCGGTGTCGCTGGTGTCCAAAAGCTACCTCTCTGCCGCGGCGGTTCTGACGCTGGCTGGAACGACGCCTCTGCCGAAACTCGTGCGTGGCCTCGAATCGCTTGGCGTGCCGCGCTTCCTGACACTCGTGATCCAGTTTCTGCACCGCTACCTCTTCGTCATTTCGGAGCAGGCCCAGCACATGCGCCTGGCCGCGCTGGCGCGGGGCGGCGGTCGCCTCCGTCTCACGCACGCGGCGGGCGCGGCGGCGACTCTGTTCGGACGCTCTTACGCGCGGGCCGAGGGCATCCACGGAGCGATGCTGGCTCGCGGATTCCACGGCCGTATGGAACTGCTGGCCGAGGCGCGACTGGGACCGGCGGACGTCCTGTTCCTGCTGGCCGGCGTGGCCGCCGCCACGGCGCTGCGGGTGGCCGTGGGGGCCGCGGCATGAACGGCCAGCCCATCATCGAGATTCGCGGTCTCCGCTACCGGTATGACACCGGCACGCTGGCGCTCGACGGCGTGGACTTCCAGTTGTTTCCCGGCGAGACCGTGGCGTTACTCGGTCCCAACGGGAGCGGCAAGACCACCTTCGCGCTCCATCTGAACGGACTGCTTCGCGGCGAAGGCTTCCTGTCGGTTTGCGGCTTGGCGATGGAGAACCAGAACCTGGCGGAGATACGGCGCAAGGTGGGGTTGGTGTTCCAGGACTCGGACGAGCAACTCTTCATGCCCTCGGTTCTCGAAGACGTTGCGTTTGGGCCGCTCAGCGCGGGCCGGACGGCCGAAGAAGCGAGGGAGATCGCACTGGCCGCGCTCGACCAGGCCGGCATGCGCTACGCCGCCGATAAGGCGCCCTATCACCTCAGTGCGGGCGAAAAGAAACGAGTGGCGGTGGCCGGTGTGTTGGCCATGAATCCGGAGGTCTTAGTGCTGGATGAGCCCACTACGTTCCTTGACCCTCCGGCACAACGGGACTTAGTGGCGCTGCTGGCCCGGCTGGAACAGTCCAAGGTTCTGATCACGCACGACGCCGGTCTGGCCCGCGCGCTGGCTAGCCGCGCGGTATTCTTCGAGCGGGGAAAGATCGCCGCCGACGGCCCCGTCGAAGAGGTCGTCGAGCGGTTCCACTGGGATGCCGCGCCGCCGACCGTACCCGCGGCGGCGCAGACCTGATTCGCTACGCCTTGGCCTCTGCCTTCTTGCGGTACTCGGCCCAGCGGCGTTTCTGTGCGGCCGCGATCCTCTTGCGGGCGGCGGCGCTCAGTTTCCTCTTGCGCGCGGGCTTCTCAGCGGCAGGCGCGGCGGCACCGGAGGCCGGTGGACGTCCCCGGCGGCGGCCGAGCATGGCCTGAACCTGGCCAATTTGCTCTTCGATCCGCTTCTTCTGGGCTTCCAGTCCCTCCAGGGCCGCCTTTAGCAACTCGGAATTCTGCACGGTTTTATGTCTCGGCATAAGTTCACCCCACTACACGATAGCATAGGAACACTTACTGCGACGTGCCTTTCTCCGACTCACAAATGATAGTCACCGGCCCATCATTGGTAAGCTCGACCGCCATCGATGCCTGGAAGATACCAGTCTCCACCGGCACCCCCCGCTTGCGGCAAGCTCCGACAAAGTAGTCATACAGGGCGCGGGCTTCCTCGGCCGGCGCAGCCAGGTCAAATGCCGGCCGGCGGCCCCGCCGGCAATCGCCATACAGCGTGAACTGAGAGACGATCAGCAGCCCGCCTCCGGTTTCAAGGACGCTGCGGTTCATTTTTCCCGCGTCGTCCGCCAAGATACGAAGGCCGGTTACTTTGTCCGCCAGGTAATCGGCATCGGCCTCGGTATCGTGCTTGCCCACGCCGAGCAAGACCAGCAGGCCGGACGCGATCGCTCCCGTAGTACGGCCATCCACCAGAACCCGCGCCTGGCTGACTCGCTGAATGACAATGCGCATATGCTCTTATGCCCTATGGGAATCGGGGGTGGTCCTCGCCGGGGACCGCCTCACTGCCGACGACGACTGTTCCTGGCGCTACGTTCGTCGCGATCCGGCGCGCCGAGTCGATCGCCAGCAGAAAGAAACGCCCGGCCCCGCCGGCGGTGGCGCGGTGAGTGGCTGCGGCGGCCGGTGTGGCGAGGTTCCGCAACTCCTCGGGAAGCGAGAAGTCGCGGCTGGGGCTGTGCCGGATAACTTCCACGAGCTCGGATCGTGAGCGGGCCATGATTACGGTGGCGACCGACTCGCTCGGAGCATGCCAAGCATCGAGACGCCGGGCGTACATGGGAAGCGTGTCAGGCAGCGCGCAGAAATCACCCGAACGCATGATGATGCCGAGCCAGTAGAAGAACTCGGGAGTGTCGTGATAATCGATTCTAGGGATGGCGAATGCGTAGCGAATCTTCGGCAAGTCGAGGACCGCGGCATAGCAGTCGTCCTGCGGCTCCACCAGTACAAGCTCGTTCGACCGCCTGAGCCGGCTGTAGCTCTCGAGCGAGGCGCGGTCGGGCGATGGCGCGTGACAATAAGTGAGCCCCCACGGTTGGTCGCCTGCCCAGACCCTCGCTGCGAAGGCGCCCAGCAGAACACAGCAAGTGGCCGTGGCGGCGCGGCGCCCCAGCAGCGGCGAGAACTGGCATGCGGCCAGCACGAACGCCGGAAGAAGGGGCAGCAGGTAATAGGCGGCCCGGTGGCTGAATCCGGCCACACCCGCGCATCCCACTACGATCCACACTCCCAGCAGGCCTGCCCGCGCCCGATCCCCCCGCCTCCACGCGGCCACGAGCCACGGGAGCGCCGTCAGGGCCAGTAGCAACATCAGCGGATCCGTCTTGAGCATCGCACTCAGGTAGTACCCCAGCTTGGTTTCACCCGGCACCGCCGGCCAGGAAAGCCCTACCGTGAAAAGCTGCACCCCGAGGTACTCCGTGAGAAACCACTCGCGATGCGCGATGAGCTGGTAAAGGTGCCACGGGGCAGCCGCTGCCGCCGCCACGGCGAACGCCAATAGCACCCTGCCGGCGCCCGGCCGCCTTGTCTTGCCCGCCAGAAGACAGTAACCTAGCAGGATCAAGAGGGGCAGGAGCCCGGCGGCGCTCTTGGTAATGATCGCCGCGCCAGAGAGGACGCCAAACCATACCGCGCTCCACCGCCGCTCCAGACGGGCGTCTATCGACAGCGCAAACAGGGGAGCCACGATAAACAGGGCAAGGAGTATGTCGGTCGTGAACCTTCGCGCCACGGTGTGAAACAGCGGCGAGCCCCAAAGAAGGATGACTCCGGCACATGCGGACACCGCCGAACGCAACCGCCTCAGCCAGATGTACACCAGAACGCAGCACCCCGCCCCGGCGAGAACCGCGGGCGCTCGCAGGGCAAGGGGCGATATCCCGAACAGCCGCATGGAGGCCGCACCGGCCCACATCAGCAGCGGCGGCTTGTTCAGCAGCAACCGGTCGAGGAAAATCGGAGTCGCCAGATGCCCGGTACGAACCATGCGCGCCGCGGCGTGTCCGTATACAGCCTCATCCATCGCGGCGTACGAGAGGATGGGAGACGACGGACCGCTCGCGATCTCGACACTACCCAGGCCGAAGCCAAGAGCGACGATCGAAAGCGCGCCGGCGACGGCGGCTTCGACTCCGATCCGTGCCCGCACGCCCACTGGCCATCGAAGCCTCGACAGCGCCTGTGCGGGCCGCATAGAGCCGATGATACGACACCGAACTGTGGTCCCGCCGGATGCCTGGACGCCGGAACGCTGCGCCACGGATAAGTGCTTAAGAGGGAACGGTCGCTGTAAGTGGAGCAGTTACGCAGTTGACCGGCGGCCTCGCGCGTCGTCCCGCTATACTGTAGGTTCCGACGATGGGACTTCGAAAAGCAGTGCGCTATAAAGACGCCGGCGTCGATATCGACGAGGCGGACCGGGCCGTAGGCCACATCAAACACCTGGCGCGTGCCACGTTCACTCGGGGCGTGGTAACCGATATCGGAGCGTTCGGCGCCGGCTTCCAACTCACCGGATGGAAGAAGCCGGTTCTGGTGAGTTCGGCCGACGGAGTGGGCACGAAACTCAAGATCGCTTTCGCCTCCGGCCGGCACGACACCGTGGGCCAGGACCTGGTGAACCATTGCGTGAATGACATCGGCGTGCTGGGCGCCAGGCCGCTGTTCTTTCTCGATTACTACGCCACCGGCAAGCTCGACGCGGAAGTTGCGCGGCAGGTTGTCTCCGGACTGGCGCGGGCCTGCCGCGAGAACGGCTGCGCGCTGATCGGCGGCGAGACCGCGGAGATGCCGGGCCTGTACGCGCAAGGCGAATACGACCTGGCGGGTTTCATCGTGGGCGCCGTGGAACGCAACCGCATGCTCAACGGCGGGACGATCCGCCCCGGCGACGTACTCCTCGGCCTGCCCTCGACGGGACTGCACACCAACGGTTACTCGCTGGCCCGCAAGCTGCTCCTCGATGTGGCGGGCTACGGCGTGAAGACCTACTTGCCGGAGCTCGGCGGCACGGTCGGCGACGAGCTGCTGAAGGTCCACCGCAGCTACCTGGGGCCGATTCAGGCGCTCGCGGCCAAAGGCCTGCTGAAGGGCGCGGCGCACATCACCGGCGGCGGCATCACCGGCAACACGCCGCGTATCCTGCCGCCGCGCGTGGCGATCGAGGTCGACACTGCGGCCTGGGCGGTGCCGCCCGTCTTCGAGTTGCTGCGGCGCCTCGGTGACATCCCCGATGACGACTACCGGCGCACCTTCAACCTAGGCATCGGCATGATCCTGGTGGTGGCGAAACGGAACCTGGCGCGCGCCAGGAAGCTGCTGGACGGCCTCCACGAGCCTTGCTACGAAATCGGCCGCGTCGTTCCTATGAAGCGCGGCTCGAAGATGCGGGTGGCCTACCTGTGAAAAAGAGACTCGCCATCCTGCTTTCGGGGCGCGGATCGAATTTCGAAGCCATAGCGGCTAGTGTCGAGGCCGGCCGTATCGACGCCGAAATCGCGGCCGTGATCTCGAACCGCCCGGACGCGCGTGGCCTCGAAATCGCCCGCCAGCGCGGGTTGAACGCCGTCTCGATTCCTTCCAAGGGCCTGGACCGCGAAGTCTACGACCGCATGGTGGCCGCCGAGCTCAAGACGTGTTCCGTGGACCTGGTCTGCCTGGCCGGTTACATGCGGCTGCTCAGCGCCTACTTCGTGCGTGAGTTTCCGCTGCGCATCCTGAATATTCACCCCTCGCTGCTGCCGTCGTTCCCGGGCCTGGAGGCGCAGCACCAGGCGCTCGAGCACGGCGCGAAAATCAGCGGCTGCACGGTGCACTTCGTGGACGAGCTCCTCGACGCCGGCCCGATCGTGGTCCAGCGGGCCGTCGCGGTGTTCGACGAAGATACCGAGGAAACGCTCGCGGCGCGCATCCTGGAGCAGGAGCACCGGGCCTATACCGAGGCGATCCGCATCGTGCTGTCCGGCAACTTCCGTCTCCAGGGCCGGCGCGTGCTTCTCGGAAGCTAGGGGGCAGGCAGAACTGCCTGCCCCACGTCACGCGGACCGCAGGAGAGCGGGGCGCAGAGCGCGCCCAATGCGGCGAGGCGGCGGGGTAGATCGGATCACGGTTGGCCCC
>Ga0265316_10002000_pt1 | contig 21468 bp, 13 predicted proteins | sample 4522metaG_FD_202092 | JGI IMG/M metagenome (GOLD analysis project Ga0265316, IMG submission 202092) | Rhizosphere microbial communities from Carex aquatilis grown in University of Washington, Seatle, WA, United States - 4-5-22 metaG | ecosystem: Host-associated > Plants > Roots > Rhizosphere >... | reverse complement strand
CTCATCTGGGGTCCGAATGCGGCCGGCAAGACCACTCTGCTCGAGGGCGTCGTCCTGCTGGCTCTCGGCCGGTCCCACCGAACCACCACCGACGCCGAATTGATCCGCTGGGGCACTGACTTCCTGCGAGTCGAAGGTGTCCTCGGAGTCGTCGGGCAGGAGGCTGAGCCGGCGTCGCCCGAACTCGCCCGGATGACGACCGATTCGGATGACGGCTCCGGGTCCACCACGGCCCCGGAGGGTTTCCGGCCGGACGGCACCAGCCTGAACATCTCCCTGCAGGCCGGCGGACGGAAGCGGATCCAGGTGAACGGAGTCCCGCGCCGGCCCGCCGCGCTGGCGGAGCAGCTGCGGACGGTTCTCTTCGCACCCGAGGAGATGCTCCTGATCGTCGGCCCGCCGACGCTTCGGCGGTCCGCGCTCGACCAGCTGGCGGCGCCGCACGATCCCCTGTACGGCTCGCATCTCTCGACCTATACCCGGGCCCTGTCCCAGCGCAACAGCCTGCTCCGGCAGATCCGCGACGGCGAGGCGGATCGCGCCCAGCTGCGCTACTGGGACGAGCCGTTCCTGACTTCGGGCGCGGCGGTAGTGGCGGCGCGTTTGCGTCTCCTGGAGTTGCTCACAGCGCCCCTGGCGGCCGCCCACCGCGAGATCGCCCCCGCGGAGGAGCCGCTGGCTCTCGACTACGCCACCAACGCGCCGCTCCTTCACGGGGAGTCGCCTCGAGACGCGCTCGCTCGCCGGCTGCACGAGACCGCCGAGAAGGAAGCGTGGAACGGTACGACTCTCGTCGGTCCGCACCGCGACGACCTGGTCTTCCGCGCCGGCGGCCGCGACCTGACCACGTTCGCCTCGCGTGGCCAGCAGCGCACGGCCATCCTCGCGCTCAAGCTGGCCGAGCTGGATCTGCTGACGACTCTCGACGGCCGGCCCCCGCTCCTCCTGCTCGACGACGTCTTCAGCGAGCTCGATCCACTGCGCCGCGGCCACCTCGTCAGGCGCATAGCCGCGCTGCCGCAGGCGCTGATCACCACGACCGTGCCGGAAGATCTGGATCCGGATCTGCGGCGCCGGGCGCGGGCATGGCGAGTCGTGGCGGACGTCGAAGGCACACGGGTCGTGGAGGGCGGAGAGTGAGCGGTCAGCGCGGCAAGCGCCCGTCGGACTCTCGCGGCGGGGCCCCGGAGGGCGACCCCGGGGCGGGCGGCGGCTCCGGTCGCCGGGGCATGGAACGCCTGGGAGATCTGCTGCCCGACACGGCCCGCCGGCTCGGCCTGGAGGATGAGCTGGAACTGGCCGCGCTCATGACGGCCTGGCAGCGGATCGTGGCCGAACGAGTCCCGCCCGCGGTCGGCGCGTGCCGGGTCGTGGCCTTCTCCCAGGGAGTGGTCCAGGTCGAGGCGGATGCGCCGATCGTGGCCCAGGAGCTGCGGTTGCGGGGTCCCGAGCTGACGGCGGCGCTGAGGTCGGCCGTGCGCGGCCCCGTGCGCCAGCTTCGCATCACGGCCGGGCACGTATAATCGCCACCTGCCGATCCGGGGACAGATCCACAGCCGCTGCTAGCAGTCGTCATGACAGTCCGCCTTCACATGAAGCTCGGCCTCGTGGCCGAGTCGCAAAGACCGCCCGACTCACCGGACACGGTTCTGGTGGTGGAGCCCAGCATCGGGTCCACGATTCGGACGAAGGGGAACCTGTACCTGGTCGTCACCGGCGAGGGTGGGGGCGAGCTTCGTTCCGCGACGAACATGGTCGCCGAGCGCGTCAGGCACGAGTACTACTACGACGAGTCGGCCGGCATATCGGTCTGCCTCAAGAAGGCCATCAAGGCCGCCAACCGCGAGCTGCGCGTCACCGAGCGCCTCGTCCCGAAGGCCGGCGAGGCCGGTCCCATCGGAATCGCCCTCGCGGTGGTCCGGGGCAACGAGCTGTACGTCGCGACGGTCGGGCCGGCGGAGGCGTACCTCGTTCGAGAGGCCAGACTGCTGACGTTGCCCGAGCCCGACCCGGCGAGCGGGCTGCCGTCCGAAGATGGCGCCGACCCCGAGGTATGGCACGGCGACCTGCTGTGCGGCGACAGCATCATCCTGATCTCCCCCAACGCCACCCGCCGGATCGGGCTCGCGCCGATCCAGGACGCCGTCATCCAGCTCCATCCCCAGGTCGCGATCGACCAGATCCACCGCCAGCTGGCCGGCGGCGGACTCGGCGTGGCAGGCGGCGACGGCATGATCGCCCTCGAGGCGGACGAGGTCGCGGTGACTCAGAAGAACCAGCCGCTCAAGCCTGTGTGGCCGAGCGACTCCCTCGCCGGCGTTCCCGAGCATTCGCCGATCCCGATGGCCGACTCGGTCGTGGAGAGCGTGTCGACGGTGCAGCACACCGCCAAACAGGTCCAGCGCACGGCCGACGGAATGCTCCGCCACAGCGTCTACGGCCTCTTCGACCGCATGCCGCGCCGACCGGTGCAGCGCGTCCGCGTCACTCCTATCGCCGTTCAGCGCGAACGCCAGCGTCGTGTGGCGAGTGCCGTCGTGGGCTTGCTCCTCGTCCTCACGGTCATCGTCGCGTCGCTCTGGTACCTGGCCGGAACGCGCGGCGAGGCGAGCGTCACGAAGATGGTCCAGGCCCAGACAGCGTTCAACCAGGCCCAATCAGACTGGTTCGCCGTCGCCGGCCAGCACCGCAACCTCTTGCTGAGCGATCCCGCGACGGCCAAGACTTATCTGGAGGACGCCTACAGGAACCTGCAGATCGCGGCCGCCAACGGCTATGCGGGCCGCAGCGACCTGGCTGATCTCACCAACAACGTCGTGGGCGATCTCAACATCTACTACCACGTCACGGTCATCGTGCCCGAGGTCGTTCTGTCGTTCGGCAACGACGACCTGACCGCGGCCGTCCTGGGCCCCGACGGCGCCGCGTACGTCATCGACAAGACGGACAGCTCCGTCTACCGCGTCGATCTGGTCAATCGAGAGCAAACCCAGATCCTGATCAAGGGCCTGCAGCCGCAGGGCGGCGGCACCGTGGGCACGCCCAGCCTGCTCACGACCGGCGGCCTCCAGGACGTCCTGATGCTCGACACCTCGAACAACCTGTGGAGGTGGCGACCGGCGGCAGCGGGCATCCCCGGCCAGGGCACACCCCTCGAGGTCAACGACTCGGACTCGGGAACCTGGGGCGCCGATGTGCGCGCCATCGGGACCTTCGAGACGGACGTCAACCTCGGCCAGTACTCGCTGTATGTCGTGGTTCCGTCGGCAGGACAGGTTCTGAAGTACCTCGAGGCCAGTGATGGCAGCGGCTACTACCCGCAGGACAGGGCCGCGTATCTGACCAGCCCGAGTCTTGCCCAGGTGGACGACATGTACATCGACGGCAGCGTCTACCTTGCCGACGATGGCGTGATCCTCAGATACGACTCGGGCACGCAGATCCGGGGCTGGACGGCCGACCTGCCCGGCGACACCGTCCTTCGACCCGCGGCTCCGTTCTACACGCAGATCTCGGCCGACAACGTCCTGGCCGACCAGGGCAACCTCTACGCCTACGACGGCGTTGGCCGGCGGGTCGTGGAGATCACCAAGCTCAACGGCAAGTACGTCCAGGAGTTCGTCCTACCGCCCAACTCGCCGTATTTCTCCGCGATCCAGGGGATGTTCGTCCGGACCGGTCCGAACGGTACGAATCCCACGCTCTTCTGGGTCGAGAGCGGGAATCTGATGAGCGCCCCGCTCGGGACGCCGACGCTGGCCAGCCCCTCGCCGAGCGTGAAGGCGTCGCTGCTCCCGAGCCTCAAACCTTCGTCCGGCGCCAAGCCGACGCCGACGCCCAAGAAGACCTGAGCGGCGCCGGAGCGTTTCGGTCTACGCCTTCCGTTCCGGCGCGACGGCGCACGGGGAGTGGGATAATCCGGCGATGGCAGACTCGCTGGTCGAGGTCGTCGTAGAGAGCGTACGGGTCCACATGCTCTCCAGCCAGCACGTCGTCCTCCTCAAGGAGACGGAGCGGGATCGCTATCTGCCGATCTGGATCGGGCCCTGGGAAGCCAACGCCATCGCCACGCGACTGCAGGGTGTGTCCCCCGAGCGGCCGCTCACTCACGACCTCTTCGTCGCCACCCTGGGTGTCATTGGGGCGAAGCTCCGGCGGGTGATCATCTCGAGCCTCTCCGACGAGACCTACCACGCCACGCTCGAGGTGGATCTGGGCGGCCAGACCTTCGAGGTCGACGCCAGGCCGTCCGACTCGCTGGCCCTGGCCGTTCGAGCGGGAGTCCGGATCTTCGCCTCGGAGGCGGTCCTGGACAAGGCCGGAGTCGAGCCGGACACGCACGTCGACCAAAAGCTCGAGGTCTTCCGCGAGTTCGTCAACTCGCTTGACGTGGACCTCGAAGAAGGCCACCGCGAGGGACCCGGCGCCCAGGAGTAGCTCCGCGTTGGGGCGGCTCGCAGGCGCCTCTAGCCCAGCATCGCCTCGCCGCGGCCCATGCCCTCCGAGTGGCGCAGCCACAGGCGCATTCGCAGCGACCAGAAGTCGCGCATCGCCCGGAGCACGACACTCGGCTTCGCCCCGGTCGGCGAGCCGGCCGTGCGCGGGTAGTGCGGCACGCCGACCTCGGCGATGCGGCGTCCTTCGAAGCGGAGCTTGATCAGCAGCTCGGCGGTGAAGAAGGCGCCCCCCGACGCGACCCTCACCGGCTCCAGGGCGCCGCGCCGGAAGAGCTTGCAGGCGCAGTCGATGTCGCGCACGCGAACGCCGAAGAAGATGCGGTTGGACAGGCGGTAGGCGCGGGCGTACCAGCGCCGGATCGGCGGGTCGGCGCGCTTCAGGCGGAAGCCCACGACGACGTCGGGATGGTCCGGCGCGGCCAGCCGCTCGGTCAGCCGGCCGACGTCGATCACCTTGAACTGGCGGTCGCCGTCGATGAACGCGATCAGGTCGTAGCGCGAGGCGCGCATGCCGGATCGGAGAGCCGCGCCGTAGCCCAGGTTGGTCGGGTGGTGGACGACGCGGAAGACGTCCGGATGTCGCTTCGCCAGTTCGTCGGCTATTGCCGGGGTCCGGTCCTTCGAGCCGTCATCGACCGCGATGATCTCGAACTTCCGGGCCAGCGACGGCAGCGTCGCCAGGGCTTCGTCCGCCAGCGCTTCGAGGTTGGCTTCCTCGTTGTGGGCGGGGAAGAAGAACGACAGCTCGTCGACGCGGTTGTCGGCAGGGCCGGCGGCTGCTCCTGGGTTGTCAACGCGATCGGTCTGGGGCATTGGCTTCACTTTCGGGCAGTGACTTCGTTGAGGACGTACGGCTGGCACGGATCGATGACATAGCGGTTGCACAGGGCCGGAATTCCGTCGCCCGTCTCGGGATCGCCGAAATCGGTGCGGATCGTGTAGACGGGCCGCTTGCCCAGATACTGATCGAACACGTCGCTGACCTGCTCGAAGGTGTCGCCGTTGACCACCCGATTGCTATCGTCGACGATCAGGACGTCCGGGCGCAAACCCTCAACCCTCTGGCCGTACCACAGAGTCGTGGATGCCGACCACCAGCTCACGATCACGGCGTTTTCGGCCACGCCTCCCTTGTCCGGGGCGGCCAGCACGGTGTGCATCCAGGACGCGTCCTGCGTCATGTCGGATTCGCTGACCCCTCCCGAATCCGTTCCGGCCAGCGCCTGTCGCGCCGGCACGACGGAGATGCTCGCAGCGACCAGGACGACGGCCGCGACTATCTCGACGACCAGCAGCGCGCGGCGGTTCCAGGCTTCGCCGCTCGGTGCGAGTGCGGGGGCAGGGACATCCGGCGCGGCCGTGAGCCCGGCCGGCGGGGGGCCGACTATGCCGGGCGCGAATCTCTTCTGGGCGCTCGCCACCAGCCACATCCCGAGCTGGAGCGCGTCCGCCAGCCCGAACCCGACGTATAGGAAGGCCACGAAGAGGGGCACCAGGAAGTAGCGGTCGAGCTCGGCGTTGGCGTACGAGGCCGCGAAGTCGGCGGTCACGGCGGCCGCAAGAATGCTCAGCAGGACGAAGCGCGGCCGCCTCACGAGGCTCGCGCCAAAGCCCAGGACGGCCAGGTAGCCCAGCGCCCCGAGCCAGCCGGCCAGCAGGGCGAGCACCGCGGCATACTTGTCGGACAGGCTGCCGAACGGGTCGATGAGGCTGCCCCCGAACTGCTGGGCCAGGACGACGTACTGGAAGCCGGCCCAGGTGTCCGGGTTGCCGTACACCTGCGACGCCCCCATGGCGGCGCGGATCGGCAGCTCGAGGAACAGGATGACGATCGTCGCCGCCAGCACCGCCGCGCAGCTCAGGATCAGCCGCCATTGCAGCACGATCCTCGGCGCCACGGCCAGCACGAAGAGCGCTATCGCGGGCGGCAGCAGCCACGACAGGCCGTGGTTGGCGAAGGCCACTCCGTAGACGAAGGCGGCGCCGACGAGCCAGCGGTCGGCGGTGCGGCGTTTCTCTCCGTCGTCGCCGGTCCGCCGCCGCTCCCACACCAGGAGCAGGAGGAAGAGCAGCGCGACCAGGGCGACGTGGAGCATGTGGTAGTCGGCGTGGGTCGCGATCTGCCACAGCAGCGGCCCGGACGCGATGCTGTAGCCGTCGGGAAACGCGACCTCGGTGGGCGACAGCGTGGGCATGATCAGGAACAGAAGCCCGACCGCCAGTGCCACCCAGCGCATGCTCGTCAAGGTCTGGATGATGGCCACCAGGCACGCCACCGCCGCGGCCGCGAGGATGGCGTTGAGCAGGTTCATGCGGTAGGCCGGGTCGCCGAACGGCAGAAGGTGGGAGGCGACGAAGCCGAGGATCACGTAGGCCGGGTAGCCGGTGGGATGGCCCGTCCCGAGCACCGGGGCGACGGTCTGGAATTCGGCCGTGTCCCAGCCCAGGACGCCTGGGGCGAGCGTGGGGATGACGAGCAACAGCGTCGCCACGGCGCCGACCAGCGGCGCAAGAGCCGCCGCCGCCAGGTTGCGATTCAGCCCGGCATCCGCGAGCCGAGCCCGGATGGCCCGGGCTCGCGCGGAAGCCCCGGGCGCGGCCGAGCCGTCCGTCCGCGCCACAACTTCACCAGCCAAGCATCACTCCCCAGACGGTGCCCCACAGGTTGATCGCGATCGAGGCCGCCACGAACGGCACCAGCACCCACCAGTAGCGCCCCAGGCGGCTCGCCCCGAGCGCGACCAGAACGATGGCGAACGGCGCGAAGTCGTTGCTGAAACGGTAGCCGAACTGGACCCAGCCCTGGCTGAAGTGCATCAGGTTGACGAAAACGATGGCCACGACCGCGATCGCGGCCCCCACCGTCACGCGGTCGAGCTTGCGCCACAGGGCCGGGATGAAGGCCAGAGGGGCGAGCAGATAGGCCGGGCTGGTGAGGATGACGCTCATGCCGACCGGGTTCGGGACGGCAATCGGGCAGTCCATGTCGAACAGGCCTCTGGCCTGGCCGAGCTGGCAGAGCTGATCCGAGTGGTTCGGCAACGTCTGCGGATTGAATGTCGGCGTGTTGAACAGCATGATCATCAGGTTCTGCGGCACGTACCGCAGGTCCTCGATCGACCAGTTCGAGTTGTAGTTGAGGAACGCGTAGCCGGCGGCCTCCTGCTGGTACAGGTAGTCGTACACGGGGCTGAAGAGGTGACCCGTGTCCGCGTATGTGTAGACCAGCAGCGCGACGAGCGGGACCATCGCTCCGGCGCCGGCCAGCAATGCCCGGCGGGCCCAGCTACCGCCGCCGCCGACCAGGATCAGGAACGGGAAGCCGAAGACGATCGTCAGCCGCGCCGTGCAGGCGAGACCGAACAGCAGGCCGGCGGCGACCTGGCGAGTCTCCGGCCGGGCGATCGCCTCCGCGAAAGCGTTCATCGCCCGGTCCATCGATTCGGGGCGAACGCGGGCCGCGACGGCCAGGAGGACTACCAGCACCAGGACCGCGGCGTCGACGACCGCCAGCGCCGTCGCGTTCTGAGCGCCGAGCACGAGGGCTCCGGGCACGCCGCCGACCACGGCCACGACGGCGAGCATCGGCAGCAGGACGCCGCGACGGCCGGAGACGATGAGCGCCAGAATCGCGGCGCCGATGGAGAGGAGCACTCCCACGCCTGCGATCGAGGCCGCCGAAGTGCCTGCCTCGGCGAGTCTGAAGAGCAGCTCGCCCAGCGCTCCCAGAACCACGACCACAGCTGCCGAGCGCCACCAGCCGGGCCACCACGGCTGCCGGGCGGCGCCGATCTCATCGGCGAGCGGCCGCGGCTCCGCGCCGTCGCGGTCGGCGGCGAGGGCAAATCCGATGGCCGCGAGCAGGCAGCCGACGGCCACGATGTGGGCCCAGAACCAAGTGCTGCCGATGGCGGCCGCGTACCAGACGACTGTGCCCAGCCCCAGGAACAGCGCGGTCAGCCGCCGCACCTCCTGTCGGATTGGCAGGTAGCCCAGCATCCAGTAGGCGATGCCGACGTCCAGTGCGGCGAAGATCGCGGCCAGCAGCTGCTCGTTGGTGAACAGGTGCCAGAAGGCCACGAACGGCAGCAGGACCAGGGCCGGAAGCGGCGGGAACGGGATGTTGCCGCGGTTCGTGTCGGCGCCGCCGGCGTCCAGGATCGGTTGGACGTCCTGATACCAGGAGTCGCCCGGCGAAGTGGCGGACGGATCGACGTGGATGGGTATCGAGGTCTGGCCGTCGAGGAACGCCTGGGCCTGCCAGACGAAGTGGATGTAGGGATTCGTGCGGTCGGGATTGGTGAAGATGAAGACGACCATGCACAGTAGGACCAGACCGATGCCCCAGACGAATGGCGCCAGGCGCACCTTGTCGTTCTGAGCGTCGGATGCGGCAGGCCCCGGATCGTCGCGCCGCTCGTCGGAGGAACCGTGCAGCCGGGCCGGTGCGCCGTCCCCAGACGTGGCCTGGGTTATACTCCGCTCCACCTTAGCGCTCGTCCAGGAGGCCGTTTCGGTTGGCAGGCCCGAGCACGCGACAGGCCAGCCCGCGGGGGAACGCGGCAGCGGGAACGAACAGCGTTGAAACCTCTGTTCTCGCCATAGCCTTCCTTCTCGTCCTCGGTTTGGCCCTCCGACTCATCATCGCATACGTACTACTTCCGGGGTCGGGCTTCCCTACCGACCTCGCTTCGTTTCAGGGATGGAGCGGCCAGCTCGTAGCGCAGGGCCCGATGGGCTTCTACGACAAGGCCGGCTTCGTCGACTATCCGCCCGTCTACCTCCTGTTCCTGTGGGTCCTCGGCCTGTTCGTCACGCCGTTCGGCGGCATCGGCGAGTCGATCAAGCTGATCCCGATCTTCACCGACCTGGCCCTCGCCTGGGTCGTCTTCGTCATGGCGCAGGAGCTGGGCGCGTCGCGATGGCGGGCAGCCGCCGCGGCCGCGGTCGTCCTGTTCAACCCCGTCACCTGGTTCAACAGCGCCATCTGGGGGCAGGCGGATGTCGTCGGCGCCTTCTTCATGCTGCTGGGCCTTCGGGAGCTCCTCCGCGACCGCCGCGAGTTCGCCGCCGTCTTCGCCGTCATTGCCGCGCTGACCAAAATCCAGCTGGGGATCCTCGGCGTCCTCGTGGGCTTCGTAATCCTGCGCCGGTCGCTCGCGCCGCGCGAGGGTGAGCCCGATCCGGGGCGCGTCCTGACTTCGATCGGGTCGGGACTGGGCACCGCGGCCCTGGTCTGCCTGCCGTTCACGGGCCTCGACTTCCTGGGGCTCGCCGGCCGGCTGGCCACGCCGCAGGGCCTGGCCACGCTGGCCGCGGGCCTGGTCGCCGGCTTCGGCGTTTACGTCGCCGTCCGGCGCTCGGATCTGGTCTCGGCCGCGAGCCGGGACCTAACCGCCGCGGCCGCCGCCGCGGCGACCGTCCTGGGCTTCGCGGCGATGGCCTTCAGCTCGATCGCCAGCCACATCATCAACACCTTCGGCGAGTATCCCTACCTGACCCTCAACGCCTATAACCCGTGGGCGCTGGTGGGCTCGGGCTCGGGCAACGCCATGGACCAGGTCCTGGGCTGGATCCACGACGCGGCCTGGGTCGACGACGCCGGCAACTCCCAGCAAGGGTTCCAGGTCGGGCCGTTCTCGAGCAACGTGCTGATGGCCATGGCGGTCGCCGTCCTGCTACTCGTGGTCGTCGCCGCGTTCGCCTGGGGGCGCGCCGGTGCGGGCAGCGCCGAGGCGGACGAGGTGCCGGACGAGGAGGCGGCGGCGGTCCCGCCCGCGGAGACCCGCCCGGTCGGACTCGCAACCGGCGCAGCCGCAGCGGTTGAGACCGGCAAGCCGGCGTTTTCGCTCTCTACCGAGCTGCGATCGCTGGCGGTCGGATGCCTGGTCGCGGTCGGCGCGCTGGTATTCCTCCTGGCCGGCCAGCCCATCGGCGGGCTTCCCGCCTGGGTCGTGGGCGACGGCCTGCTCGTGGCCGTCATGGTCGGCGTGAGCGCCTGGGCGGCCTGGCGCGACGACCGGCTTTCGATCGTAGTCGCCCTGGCGATCCTGGCCATCGCCTTCTTCGTGGTCCCGACTCGCGCCCACGAGCGCTACCTGTTCCCATTCTTCGCGGTCGGCGCGATCCTGCTGGCCGTCTCATGGCGCTGGACCACTGCCTACGTCGTCCTGGCGGTGGTCAATACCGCGAACCTGATGGCCGTGCTGGTCGAATACAAGGGCATTCCCACCACCGACGGCTGGCTGGCCGCCCGGCTGATCCACGTCGGCACGTTCTTCAAGTCCGCGGAGTGGGCCGGGCTCATCTGGCCGATCGCGCTCTCCGGAGTCGTGATGGGGATCGTGTTCCTGTGGGCTCTCGTCCAGATGAGAACTCGCGCCGGCCAGGTCCTGGTCTGGGAGGCGGGTCGGGCCGGCAACAAGCCGCCACCGGGCCCCAGGCGGCCGTGGGCCCCGATGTCCATGGAGCCGCCGCGCCGTTCTCTCGAGTGGGAACCGGAGAGCAAGCGGCACGAACCCTGGGGCGGAGACGAAGCAGATCCGCCTGCCGCATCGACGCTGGGCGCCGACGAGACGCTCGGGTCGGACGGGGCGGCAGGCGAGGAGGAGGACCTGGAGCTCGACCAGGACTACGAAGAGTGGGACGGGCAGCGCCCGGAGTTCGTCCCCGGCGTGGTGATGTCCGCCTGGCGCTGGCTCAACCGCCCCTCGACGATGCCGGATCGCTCGGCTTCGCTCGCGACCGAACCGCGAGGCCGGTTCGACAAGCTCGACCTCTGGGTCGTGGTCGCCCTGGCCGTGGTGATCATCTCGATGCGGACGTATCGCCTCGACGAGCCGGCCCAGATGCACTTCGACGAGGTCTACCACGCCCGCACCGCGACCGAGTTCCTGCAGGACTGGCGCTACGGCATCCGCCACGACATCTATGAGTGGACTCACCCGATGCTGGCCAAGTACGCCATCGCCGGCGGCCTGGTCGTCTTCTCGGACGACAAGGTCACGTCCACGAGCAACCTCGGCGTAACGGTCAAGGACGCGGTCGTCCAGCCGCGCATCACGCCGCCCACCCCCGGCATCACGACCGGATCGACTGACCCCCGCGACAACCCCGACGCCCGCCTGGGCGATCGTCTGTATGTCGCGACGGGCGACTCGGTCGTCGCCTACGATCTCCAGACGCGGGCCGTCGAGGCGACATACCCGATCCCCGGCGCGGCCGCGCTCTCGATCGCCGGCGCCACCGGCGACATGTACGTCGGCACCTCCGACGGGCGGATCTGGCGGATCGACCTGTTCCAGCTCGACGACGTGCGCCTTGGAGCAGCCGCCACGCCCACTCCGGCCGTCGAGCTATCGACCCAGACGGGCTTCCCGATCGTCAAGCTGTACGCCGGCTCGCCGCCGCTGATCCTGGCCGTGGACGCGACCGGGACGATCGTGTCGGTCGATGGCACCGGCAAGATCCTGGCCCGCCAGGTGCTTGCCGGCGTCGCCGATTTCGCGCCTCTCGTCTCCACCACCTCGACGGTCGTTCGCATTCCGACTTCGAGCGCGACGCCGACGCCAACGCCCACCCCGACTCCGACGCCAACGCCAACGCCGACGCCGACGCCGACGCCCACGCCCACGCCCACGCCGTCCGCCGGGACGCTCCAGTTCCGAGCCAGCTACGACCAGATCAACGTCCGGGCCGGTCCGAGCAGCCACTACGAGGTCGTAGGGCATGTCGACGCCGGCTCGGTCGTCGTCGGGACGGTCGTTGCCGGTCCGCCGTACACGGACATGCTCGGACGCCACCGGACCGACTGGATCAAGATCGCCCAGGGGCCGTTCAAAGGCGACATCACGGCCCGCGGCTTCTACCAGCTGGTGCCGTCCGGCACGCCTTCGCCTTCGAGCTCGCCCTCGCCCTCGGCCTCGCCGTCGCCGTCCAGCTCGCCGTCGCCGTCGCCCTCGGCCTCGCCGTCGCCGTCCAGCTCGCCGTCGCCCTCGCCCTCGGCCTCGCCGTCGCCGTCCAGCTCGCCGTCGCCGTCGGCCTCGCCGGCGACCAATCTGGCGGCCGAGGCCCAGGCCATCGCCACGGCGCTGGGGCTGGCGCCCGATGACGTCGCGGCCGCCCTGGCGTCGGCGTCGACATCCGGCCTCGAGCATGTCGTCGACCTGGGCACGCTGACGCCGGACCAGCTGACCGCGCTCCAGGCTCTCGTCGACGCCGGCACCCTGCCCGACATCGCCATCAGGTCCGACGATCCGCAAGCGGTGGTCGCCTACGGGAGCGGCGTCGGCATCATGGACGTGCGGGACCTGACCGTGAGCGAGACCGTCAACACGGTTCACCCGGCGACGTCGATCGCGATCGATCCGGACACGAGCCAGGAGTGGTACGTCGCCGATGGCGCCTCGATCCTCCTGATCAACGTCACCGATTCGGGCACGGCGTCGATCGTCGCGGCCGCAGACCAGCCGCTCAAGGTGATGCCGGGCCAGATCACCAAGGTCATGTTCGACGCGACGAACAAGGTCGCCCAGGCTCTCGGCCGCACGCCGGATGGGTCGGGCTGGACCGTCTACGCGATCGAAAGCAACGGCAACGCCGTCTTCTCGGACGCGACGCTGCCATTCGACCCGATCGCCGTCGGGATCGACGCGACCCCGGACCTGCCCAACACGGATCGCCAGGCCCTGCTCGCGGTCGCGCCCAACGGCGCCATGGCCTCGGTCGACGTCGGGCAGTTTGCCTTCGCCTGGCGCATCGTCGGCGTTCTCTTCGGGGCGTTGATGGCCGTCTGCCTCTACCTGCTGGCACGGCTTTTGTTCAAGCGCCGCTCGGTCGGTGTGCTCGTGGCCCTGTTCTCCTGCGTGGACGGGATGTTCTTCGCCCAGTCCCGCATTGCGATGAACGACACCTATGTGGGCGGCTTCCTGTTACTGGCCTACCTGATATTCGCCTACATCTGGATCGGCGCCAGGAACGACCGCCGGTCGTGGATCGCCTTCGGGCTCGGAATGCCGCTGCTCGGCCTCGCCCTGGGCCTGGCGCTCGCGTCCAAGTGGGTGGGCCTGTACGCCATCGCGAGCATCGGCATCCTGATCTTCATCCGCTCGGCGCTGGGACGGCTGATCAGCGTCCTGGGCATGGTCGCCGGGACGGGCATCCTCGGGTGGAACGCAATTGCCGAGATGCGGACCCTGCCGGGCACGGGCAATGTCGCCGCGCTGCTGGTCATCTTCTGCGTCGGATTGGCGGTCCTGGCCGGCGGCGTGTACCTGGCCAGGGTGCGGGCCCGGACGACGCCGGACCGTGTGCTCTTCATCGCGGTCGCGACGCTGGTCAGCCTGCCGGTCTTCCTGTGGGGGATGCAGTTCTACCCGGCAGCCGATCAAAACGGCGCCCCCGACTACACCTTCTTCCTGATCATGCTGGCGGCCACGGCGATCGCGGCGGCGGTGAATGCCTACCACCCGATCGCCTGGAGCCGCGAGGAGCTGGTCTTCGGAATCGCCGCCCCGGCCTTGATCGGCCTCGTGGTGGTCGGAGACGGCCTGGTGAAGGGCAGCTTGATGCTGATGGCGATCGGCGCCGCCGGCATCGTCGTCCCCGGAGCGGCTTTCTGGGCAGCCGGCAAGCTCGGCTTCGGGCCGCTCGCTCTTCCGCCCGCGGAGGACGACCCGGCCGCCTTCGCGGGACCGCCTTCGCCGGCGCCCCAGGGCTGGCTGCGTCTCGGCTCGGGCTTCGGCCTTCCGGCGGTCTGGATGGCGGTCTGCCTGATCGTCCTGCCCCTGGCCATCTACATCGCCGTCTACATCCCCTGGGCGGTGCCCTGGCAGCAGGAGACGACCGCAAGCGGTCCGCTGCCGGTCCTGATGTGCTGGAACACCGATCCTGCGACCGGGGCGTGCACGAACGCCTGGCCCGTCGGCCACACCGGCCAGACCCTGATGCAGCTCACCGAGCAGATGTACGCGTACCACAACGACCTGCGCGCGACCCACGCCGCCAGCTCGCCGTGGTGGGCATGGCCGCTCGACTTGAAGCCCGTCTGGTTCGAAAGCGTCAGCTACGGGCAGGATCTCGGTTCATGGATCCACGACGGCGGCAATCCGGTGCTGTGGTGGCTCGCCATCCCGGGCATGGCCTTCGTCTGCTGGCAGGCCTTCAAGCGGCGCAGCCTCGGGCTGGCCCTGATAGCGGTGGCGTTCTTCTGGCAATGGCTGTCCTGGGCTCGAATCGACAGGGCGGCGTTCCAGTACCACTTCTACACGGCCTTGCCCTTCTTCCTGTTAGGCCTGGCCTATTTCCTGGCCGAGCTGTGGCATGGGCCGTCCCGCAGGACATGGCTTCTCGCCCGCGTTGCCGCCGTCGGGGCGGCGATGGTCCCGGCTGTGCTGTGGATTGCGAAATATCCACTCTGCAGCCTTGCCCGCGTGTCCACCTCCGACTACTTCGGTAACACCGCGTGCGGTTCGGTCACGGGGACGCTGACGGTCGAGACGCGCATCTTCCTGATCGCCGTGGTTCTCGTCGCAGCGCTGGCGGTCCTTGCCATCGCGCTCATCCGCCTCGAGCGGCGCGTCGTCGAGGAAGGCGAAGAGGATCGAACCTGGATCTTCCAGCTGATCGTCCCCGTCGCCGTGGCCGGCGTCTTGATCCTGTGGCTCGGCGCCAACGGCCCGCGTGACGTGATCTTCCAGGCCGCCCTGCCGCCCGACATGCTGGCCCTCGTCATGGCGGTGCTCGGAGTGTGCCTGGGCATGCTTGCGATCATGTCGCGTGACTCTCGCCGCCTGTTGCTCGGGATATGCATCTTCGCCATCGTGGCGTTTGCGGCGCTCTATCCGGACCTCTCGGCGCTGCCGATGCCGAACGCCCTCCTCGGGGTCTACGACGCCATCCTGCCGACCTGGTTCTATGGCTTCCAGTTCGCCGACAACCTGCAGCCGTCGCAGACGGTGGCATTCATCGGCGGCGCCTCGCTCCTGGTCTCGGCGGCGGCGCTCCTCGTCGCCTTCCTGGCGGGCTACGCGGCCTGGGTGCAGCGAGTGGTCAACGGCTATCGCCGCCACCAGATGCTGATCGCGGCGCCCGAAGAGACCGGCGCCCCCGCGCCCGAGGCCGCAGCGGCACCGGCGACGAGCTCGGCGCCCGAAGCTGCGCCGGAGGCCGCTCCCGAAGCTGCGAACGCGCCGGACGTCCCGGAGAGCGGCGCACCGGGCGGACCGGCGGGCGGCGAGAGCTAGGCGCTTCCGGGCCGGGCCGGGCGGCCCCTCAGTCCTCGGGCGGGCCCAGACGGGGAAGCGGCGGGAGGTCGGCGTGGAAGCCGGGTGGTAGCTGGCCCTGCGCCGCGAGGCGGCGAATCACGAAGCCGTAGTACTCCTCGACCTTGGCCGTGACACGCTCCCAGCTGAACTGCTCGGCCCGGGCCTGGCCGCTGGCGCCGAAGCGGGCTCGGAGCTCCGGATCGATGAGCAGCTCGGTGATGCCTGCGGCGAGGGCCTTGGCGTCGTGCGGCGGCACGAGGATGGCCTGGCGACCGCGCTGGACCACTCCCTTGTAGCCGTGGATGTCGCTGCACACGATCGGGCAGCCCGCGGCCATGGCCTCGAGCAGGACGATCCCGAACGACTCGCGACCCGTGGCCGGGGATACGAACACGTCCGCCGTCTTGAACAGCTGGGCCTTCTCGGCGTCGCTGACCCGCCCCAGGAATTCCACGTTCTGGAGGCCGCGAGTCATGACGTAGCGCCGCGCCTCACGCTCCTGCGGCCCCGATCCGACGACCAGCAGGCGCGCCTCCAGGCCGCTCTTTCGAATCAGCCGAAAGGCCTTGAGCAGGTGCGGCAGGCCCTTGCGGTCCTCGAGGCGCCCGACGAATAGAAGGTTCGGCGTCCCGTCCTGCCAGCGGGCGATCGGCACGGCGCGCTTGAAGCGGCCGGTGTTCACGCCGTTGGGAATGACCTTGTAGTCGCCCGGGAAGAAGCGGTCGACGAAGTGGCGGGCCGCGGCGCTGACCGCGATGCGGCCGTGCAGCCTGGCTGCATATCCCTGCAGCGTCTTGCTGCCGAGTTCCATTGCCGGAGAGAACCCCGCATAGGCGTGGAAAGTGGCGATGTTCACGCTGGTCGATTGGCGCAGCACGACCAGCGACAGGAATGGCACGAAGGGTTCGTGGAAATGGAGGAGGTCGAAGCGCTCACGTTCCAGGACCCGCTTGACCTGGGAGACGTAGCGGGGCGAGATCGTGATCGTCCCGACGGAGCCGTTTGTCGGGACGCTGAAACCCTTGCCGATGCGGATGACGTCGCCCTCCGAGGAGCGCTGGAGGCCGTGGCTGCTGGTGATGATCCGGACGTCGTGGCCGCGCAAACGGAGGTTCTCGTAGAGGAAGCGGACATGCTCGTTGACGCCGCCGGGGATCGGGTATACGTACGGAGTCACCAGCCCGATCTTCATGCGGGCGGCTCCTCGACCTCGCGGCGGTGCGCGGCCTGCGATCGGGCCCGGGCGATGCGGCGGATGCTGCGCAGGCCCCGCGCGAGGCCGGGCTCCGGCTCGCAGTCGGTCGAGCTTGCGGCCGAGCCGTCGGCCAGGCGGCGCGCCTCACGCTCCTCGAGGTAGATCCGCTCGCGCTCGAGCTGCAGCTCGAGTTGATCGACGGGAACGCCCAGGTCGCGCGGCGCGTCGTCGTGCAGGAGGGTCCGCCTGCTCCAGCGCGACACGTCGTGGGCCTGCTTGCGGACCTGCTGCCCGTAGATCATGACCTCGCGGACGGCGCCCCAGGTGATGCAGCTGCCGCCAGTCGACCCGGCCAGGACCGCACGGCGGTAGTCCTCCGCCGTGGTGCCGGCGAAGAGCGTGTGGCCGTCGCCGATCGTGTCGAGAGTGTGGGCGTCGCTGTTGCCCACGAGGGGCAGACCCAGCTCGGCGCCGATGCGGGCCGTGGCGGCGCGTCCGTAGCGGCCGGCCGTGGATGGGTTGTAGCCCTCCAGGGCGTCCCAGTAGACCAGCGGGTCCTTCGAGAGGTGGACCCGCAGGATGGCGTGCTTACGCATTCCCAGCGTGAACGCGGAGAAGGGGTGGGGCACGATCGCCAGGCCGCCCTGCTCGTGGATCTCCGCGACCGTCGTCTCGAGGCGCAGGCCGCGCTTCAGGCGAGCCTGGAGGAACACGCCGAGCAGGTGCCCGCTGCGGGTCGTCACTTCCTCGGCGACGACGACCTGGACCCGGCTGCCGCGCTCGCGGGCCAGCCGCTGGCACTCGACCGCCGCCTCGATTCGCTCGTGGTCGGCGATCGCCATCAAATCCAGATCCGTGTAGTTCTCGACGTACTCCAGGATCTCCGCGGCCGAGGCCGTGCCGTCGGAAGCGATCGAATGAATGTGCATGTCGGCCTTGCCGGTGCGCGGGCCGGCGCCGGGCACTTCGAGCGGGTCTCTGTTCGATCGGTCGGCCAGCTTCACCGGGCTTCTCCCGCTGCAGTCTCTTGCGTGCGCTCCAGATCGGGCCATATCGGGTGGAAGACGGCAAGCCACTGATCCGGGGCGTCCGATATGACGCGCTCGAACAACCGCGCCTCTTCCCGAGCCATCGACCGGCTCCGCTCGCGCCTGCTCAATCCAGCGGGCGTCGGGACCGGCCAGAGTACGCCACGATAGCGGCCCGGACCAACCCGGCGCACGCCCGAAACGTAGGCGGGCGCCCCGGTCTCCGTGGCCAGCAGCGCCGGCCCGGCGGGGATCTTCGTCCTGGCGCCGAATAGCTCGACTTCGATCCCGCTGCCGGTCAGATCGCGGTCCGCGATGATGCCGATCGGCTCGTTGCGGCGCAATACCGCCAGCAGCTCCGGGCCGGCTTCCTCGATGGTCAGGATGCGCACGCCGATGACGCCCCGGGTCCTCTTCATGTAGGCCTGGATGCGCTCGTTGCGGAGCGACTCCATAGGCGCCACGACCTGGCCGATGCGCCGCAGGGCCAGGAACCCGGGCAGCTCGATCGTCCCGAAATGGAGGCCGACCAGCAGGAGCGCCTTGCGTTCGGACAGCGCCGCGTCCACTTCAGCCGGTGTGTCGATGACGAGGCGCTTCTCCAGGTAGTTCCAGTCGAAGCGGGGCGCGCGCGCCAGCTCGATGTAGTAGTGGGCGTGATTGCGGAACGACGATCGAACGATCGCCTCCAGCGCGCGCGGGTCGGTGGCGGCGCGGCGGTACCTCTCGTCCCCGACGGCGTGTCCGTCCATCCACTTCGCCACGCGGCGCAGGTTGCGTCGGGCTTCGTCGCGGCGGCCTTTCGTAGCCCAGTACTCGATGTTGCCGGCGGTGTTGCCGAGCCACCACAGCGGCGCGTCGGGCATGCGCCGGATCAGCTCCATGGCACCGATGACGAAGGCGGCGACGACTCGATCGGCGGCCCGGCGGCGCAGGGTGCGGCGCTGAGCCGGGCCCGGTTTGCGGCCCCGCTCGGCGAGTCTCGCGGCGGGATCGACCGATTTCGTCGGCGGGCGAGCTGTCGGGGGAGACGCCTCGGGAGTCATCGACCCTTGCGCCGGCGTGGGCCGCCCGGGTCGCCCGCTGCGGCGCCGGTGGAGTCGGTTGCGCCGGTGGCTTCCGCGGTTTCCGCGGCCATCACAGCCGCATGCCGGGCCTCGAGGGCGGCGGCCTCCGCTGCCGTCTCCGGCCAGATCGGCTTGAAGATGTACCACTGCTCCGGGGCCGGCGAGATGTGGCCCTCGAGCGCGGTCGCGATCGCCTGCGTCGCGCGGGCGACATCCGCCGGCGAGTCGGAGGCTACGTAGATCGGATCGTCGGCCGCCGCGCGGAAGGTGCCGTCGGGCTGGCGATTGATCGAGACCGGCACGATCGTCGATCCGTGCTTTGCCGCCAGTATCGCGGGGCCGGCAGGCAGGGTCGTCCAGGCGCCGAACATCTTGACCGGGATGTCGTCCTCTCGATACCCCCAATCGACCAGCAGGACCAGGCCCTCGTGGCGCCGCAGCGCTCCGAAGACGCCGCGCAAGTTGCGCCAGGAGATCATCTTCACGCCCCAGCTTTCGCGCTGGCGGGCGAACAACTCGTACAGCTCGCGGTAGGAGCTGTCGTCGCCGACAACGTTGATCTCCAGACCCTGCTTCTTGAAACCGGCGGCCGCCGCCTCGTTGTTGCCCAGGTGGGCGGCCACCAGAACGACGCCCTTGGACGAGCGGTAGATCTCCAGGAATTTGTCGAGCGTGGTGACCTCGAGCAGGCGATCGACCTGCTCCGGTTTCATCCACGGCAGACGCATCAGTTCCATGATGTAGCGGGCGTAGTTCCGGTAGGCGGCGCGGGCCATGCGATGGGCAGCCTTGTCGTCCGGCGAGACGCCCAGGACGTGGCCGAAATTGCCTCGTAGCCAGCGGCGACGCTCCGGGCTCGCGGCGTAGCCGACCATGGCCAGCCAGCCGCCGACGCGGTACGTCGGCCCGGCCGGAAGGTGGCCCAGAATCCACGACGAGGTCCGCCAGAAGCTGAGCAGCGTCACGCCCGCGACGTGGGTCAGGAAGGTCTCCTGCTCCAGACGGTGGGGTGCCTCGAACTTCTTGGTAGCCGCGACGTTCTCCGTCCGGTCGGCCTTTTCGTGAGTCACCTGGCCCGGGCCCCGACGTTCGCGGCGCGACCGCGTTCCTTCTCGCTCACTTTGGCGCCTGCTCCTCTTGGCGAAGCTGTTGCCGGACGTGCCAGGTACGCTGGACCGCGGTGATCGAAGTGGTCACGACGATGATCGTGAGTGCCAGGGCCAGCCAATTCTGGCCTCGGGCGGAGACTCCCACGCCGCCGTCCAGGCCGGCCAGGACGACGCCGATGGTGAGGATCACGAGACGCTCGGCGCGAGGCGCGATGCCCACCTCGCCGTGGAGGTTGAGGCTTTCGGCCTTGGCCCTCGTGTAGCTGACCTGGAAGCTGCAGACGGCCGCGGCGGCGGCCAGGACCTCGCCCGCACCGAAGCCGGCTTTCGAGCAGCCGGCGACGATGCCGATGTAGACGACGCCTTCGCCCCAGCGATCGAGGGTCGAGTCCAGGAAGGCGCCGAACCTGGTCACGCGGTTCTGAGCGCGGGCGAGCCCGCCGTCGAGCATGTCGAAGGAGCCGCCGAAGATGACCAGGGCCGCGCCCGCGACCCACAGCTGGGCCGCCAGGAAGGCGGCGGCCGCGCCTGAGATCAGGAAGCCGATGACGGTCAGGGCGTTGGGCGTGAGGCCGATCTTGCCGGCGCCCAGGGCGATGGGGGTAACGGCCGCTCGGACGCGGGCACGCGTCTTCTGCGAGACGAACGACTGGTCGCCCACGGCTCAGTGCGCCTCGACGGGCTGCGCCGACCGGCCGGTCTGCGCCTGAGATGCCGGCATGCCGAGCAGGATCCGTTCTCGCTCGGCCACTTCGGCGAAGACGTTGGCGCGGAGCTGGCAGAAGACCTCGCGTCCGGTTCGCCTGGTCTCGACGACTCCCGCGGCCTTTAGCCGTGAGACGTGCCAGCTCACCAGTGGCTGGCTCAGCCCGACGGTCTCGATCAGCTCGCTGACGGTCGCCGGCCCACCCGCGAGGCGGCGGACGATTCGAAGTCGGTTCACGTCGGCCAGGGCCTTGTGGAAGACGCGCAACTCCCGCAGATCGTCCGGCTGGTCGATGATCGTGGCGACGGTTGTCCTGATGTGCGCTGGTGAGGGCAAGGTGCCGGCCTCTTATCCGATCGTGCGGGCCCGTGCGGACCGCCGCGCCGGCGGATCTCCGCGTACCTCGGTCGAGACGTCCAGCGCCCCGGAGATGAGCCCATATATAAAGGTCTGTTGATGCTAGGTTGCGGGGGCGGCGGGTGTCAAGCCCCGCCGCGGTGCCCAGCTCGTCCCGCGGCGGCGCCTCACCCCACCGCGGCGCCTCACCCCACCGCGGCACCCCACCCCGCTGGGACGCGGGTCGCGCACAGGCGGTGCCGCCGGGGCCGGAGGCCATGGTTCGCATCGGCCTCGCCTAAACTC
>Ga0265316_10001999_pt1 | contig 21469 bp, 21 predicted proteins | sample 4522metaG_FD_202092 | JGI IMG/M metagenome (GOLD analysis project Ga0265316, IMG submission 202092) | Rhizosphere microbial communities from Carex aquatilis grown in University of Washington, Seatle, WA, United States - 4-5-22 metaG | ecosystem: Host-associated > Plants > Roots > Rhizosphere >... | reverse complement strand
GAGAAAACTTGCTTTCCTCGTCGTTCTCGCCATCCCAATTGCCGCTGCCGCACAAACCAAGGCCCCGCCCACAACCCTCCGAGGCGTCCTGCTTGAGCAGCTTCACACCACCCACGACAACGAAGATTGGTTTGTTCCGGCAAACGTTGCCGTTGAAGGCCTCACCGCCGAGCGGGCCAAGTGGAGCCCCGGCAAGGGTAACCACTCCATCGGCCAGCTTGCCTACCACCTCTGGTATTGGGACGACCGCGAGCTCACCCAGTTCAAGGGCGAGAAGCCCGCGCCCTTCGATGGAAACAACAACGAGACCTTTGACAACTTCACCCCCGCGCAATGGGACGACCTGGTGAAGAAGCTCGACAAGGTGCTGACCGACTGGGAAAAGGCCGTCGAAAACGCTGACGAGGCGAAGCTGGCTGCCAATGCGTCGCTGATTGCCCATGTGGGAGCGCACAACGCCTACCACATTGGCCAGATCCTCTACGTTCGCAAGCTCGAGGGTGTGTGGGATCCCGCTAAGGGCGTGAAGTAGCTGGGTGCCCCAGAGCCTATCCTGAGCGAACTCGAAGGATCTCGATTTTGAGCCCTGGGATATCTGGAACGCTAACTCACCGCCACGCCCCGCCCACGCCAAACCCGCAGGAGTATTCTGGGACCTTCGAGGAAACTATGAATCCAATAACGCGCCCATATGACTTTGCAACTCAGATCTTCGCGAGCAAGGAATTCTTCGAGCGTTCAACACGGGTCCTGGAAGAAGCCGACTCGAATTTCCGCCCGCACGAAGAGATGATGACGGTGGCCCAGCAGGTTGCGCACGCCGCGCAAACTCTCGATTGGTTCATCGATGGAGCAATGCGACAAGAGGGATTCGATCTGAACTTTGAAGAACACGCCAAGGACCTGCAAAGGGTAAAGTCGCTCGCCGAGGCGCGCCGCCGCTTCGATGTCGCGTGCCAGCGGGCGGTCGATTTCCTGCGCTCCAGAACGCCTGAGGAGCTTGCACGCCCGCTCCCCCTTGGTCCGGTAATGGGCGGTCAGCCGGTCAGCGAGATCGTATGGTCCATGGTGGAGCACACCGCGCACCATCGCGGCGCACTCACCGTCTATTCGCGCATGCTGGGCAAAGTTCCGCCCATGCCGTACGGCGGTTAAGGCCAGCAGCCCGGTCCGGGAGGAAGCAACCTCACCCGCAGCAGGGGCGCCTCAGTCCCGCCTCGCTCCGCGCAAGCTGCGCACTTCAGCCCCAAATCGCGATAATCACGAAACAGATGTGCGGCGCGTGATCAATGAGCGTAGTGTGAGAGATGGAGTGAGCATCGTCCTCCCCTTTCAGGTCCGCTGAACTAAGGCAGTCATCTGAAGTACCATTCCTCTTAGCCCACGATTCGTATCGAGGGTCCTGCATGATCGTTTCAAGAGTTCAAAAACAGCCGAAAGTAAACAAGGTTGTCGTGATCGCCCCGCAAAATGTGCCCGCCAAGCCCGCCGCCGTTGCCGCACCCGCAAAGCGAATCCAATCCTCACCAGACAGCGTCAGAGAACGCGCCTATGAGTTCTTTGAAAAGCGTGGCAGCCAGCCCGGCCACGACCTTCAGGACGGGTTCCTCGCCGAACGTCAGATTTTGACGAGCTAAAACATCCATCATTCAACCGTTGCAAGTCCGGCCGAATGGCTGGAAGGGGAAGCTGTGGCCTGCTCAAATTGCTCCTATCTCGAACGTGCTCTTACGAGCAGGCAAAGCGAATACATCGCAGCTCACTCCGAGGTGCTCCGTCGCGTCCGCTCAGAGCGTGCCGCCTATGACTTTGTCGAAATGGAGCGCGCCCGCAGCGAACTCGAAATGCACCGCTCGGTCTGCGCCACCGCCATCGCCGCGGCAGAGTTAAAGTGTTCCCCGGTCCTGGTTCCCCGCTGACTCGCGGGTGCCCCCAGTCCCTCGCATTTTGGGGACCGGGGATACATCAACCACCAACTCACCACGCCTGCTGCCTCGCCAACTTGTTGACTCGCTGACTCGCTAACGGCCGTTCTGCCGTTCGCCTCCAAACCCCGCCGATGAAAAGCTGGAAGCTAGAGGCTAGAAGCTGGCAGCCGAAGGCTGCCTCACAGCTCGTCGATCGTTTTCGCCGCCGCGTGAATCGCCTCGGCGATCTTCTTGATCTGTTCTGGGCTAGCGCCCCTGCGCCACACCTTTGACATCACGGCGCCGCGCAGGTCCATGAAGGCCTTCATCAGCTCGGGCGCACGCCCACGCCGAAATCCGCGCCCCGTCTCTTCAAGCCGCTCGAAAAGCTGGCCCACGCGCTCCTTGTTGGCCTCGAGATACTTCAGCCCCTCTTCCGTTACGCTATAGACCTTTTTGCCCTCTGTCTGCGCGGCTGTAATCAGGCCCTCTTCTTCGAGCATCGTCAGCGTGGGATACACCACGCCTGCGCTCGGCGTGTAGCCACCCCCCAGGCGCTCTTCCATGGTTTTCATCAACTGGTAGCCGTAGCTCGGCTCCGTTGAGAGCAGCCTGAGAATCACCAGCCTGATCTCTCCGGCATCGAACATCCGCTCGCGCCCCTCGCCAAATCCCCGGCCGAACCCGCGCCCGAATCCGCCGTGCCTGCCTGGGCCAAAGCCGCCCGGCATCTCGAACCCGCCTCCGCGAATCCACGCGAAGCGGCGTTCGCCCCGCTCTTCAGGACCGCCAAACTCCTCGCGTCCCTCAAATCTCCGGCCACCGCATCCGCCGTGGCTTTCACGCTCAAAAACTTGTCTTCCAAACATTGTGATAGTCCTCCTGACTAAAATATGTCTCAAACTATATCGTAAGATATATCTTAATGCAAGCCCCAAGACATTGGGGTGTGAATGGTGGACCGTGAATGGAGGGGCTTCATTTGGCTACTTGTGCTCATGAAATCGACCAAATTCGACCAAATTTGTCGATGGACTCGAGGCAGTTTTGTTGAAGACAAATGAGTTAGGTGTCAAAATGCGCCCTTGAGGCCGAAAAATCACCCTTCCGCGTTCCTCAGCGAGTCTGCAGCCGGTTTTGCGCCTGACTTAGCCCCTGTTGCTTGAGGCTTTGATTTGAGGCCGAGTGCGGCGAGGGCGACGCGGGCGTTGACCGAATCGTGCGCGGCTTCATCGCGCGTGACGATGCCGGTCATCGATGCGTAATTGATGCATGCGATGAAGTCGCAGATATTCTTGTGGCCGCAGAGCAGAGGCATGGCTTTGAGAAAGGCCCTGTTGCCAGCCTTCTGGCACTGGTATTCTTGCGGACACTCTTCCTGGGCAAGCCTTTTGTAGGCATGGGTCCATGCGCGCACGCAGCTGGTGAGTGCCCCTTTTGCGAAGCCGTCTCTCGTGTCTGCGGCCGTGCCAGAACCGGCTATTGCTGCTGGTTTCGCAGGCGCGATGGCGGTGGTGGCGGAAACTACGGTGCTTGCCATAAAGAATCTCCTTACATCTTTAAGGCTAGCGATTTCAGCGAAATAATCGGCAAACTTGCGAAAGTTTATATTTCGTCTGGAATGAATCAGATGGAGGTAGATTGGCGGGCGAAGGGACTTGACAGAATTTTGGAGTACACCCCTTTCAGCTAGAGATTCGCAGCCGAATACCTTTCATGCATCGACCCGAACGGCGGTTCACAGCACACTATTCACGGCTCACAACTCACGGCTTCTCAAGCGCCTTCCGATCCCACTTGGCACAGTTGGCCGCCGCCTCGTAGGTGCTCTGCAAGAACTCGAGCAGCGCGGCGCCCGGATCCGCCGACTGCCGCATCGCCTCGTACGGAAAAATGAACTCGCCGAAAGTGGCATCGAACTTCGCACCTGCTGGCCCGATCGCATACTCCCGGTATCCTGGCGGCTCGGGATAAGCGTAGCTATAAAAAAACGGTTCAATGAATGTGCCTGCCGGTCCGGGCGCGCCGGGCCAAAATCCGCAGCTGCTCACCTCGTGCGAGTAGGCATCGCGCGTCACGTGATCGGGCAGCCCCGGCATGCTGGGATGTTCCGGCGCCGTGCGCCCTGAAAACCGGGTGCATGCCAAATCCATTGCGCCCCAGAACAAATGAATGGGACTCACCTTGCCGATGAATCGCGCGCGAAACACTTCGATCACTCGAGTCGCCTGCAGCAGGATGCGCCAGAACCGCTGCGCGTACTCGGGATCGTAGGCCCGGTGTACGTCGTCTTTCTTGAACGGAATCGGCTCCGCCACCTCGCACGGCACCGGCCACATGTTGCACAACGCGTTCAGGCTCTCGAGCGCCGTCATGAGCCGCGAGTAAAACTCCGCCACCGTCATCGGCTCGAGTTTGATCGTCTGACGCCCACCGTCGCTCGTTTCAATGATCAACAGATGCGCCACAAAATCGAAATCGATCTGCACCATGCGCGAACCATGCGCCATCGGCATCGTGGTCAACCCGCGAATCGTCGGATAGAGCGTCACGTTCCAGCAGTGGTTGATCGCCGGCGTCAGCGCCATCCGCACCTTGCCCACCATCTGCAGCCAAAGTTGCAGCGTTGCGCACGTATCGCTCCACGCGCTCTGCGACAGCGCCGGCCAAACTTCCTCGCCATTGCCTTTCCGTGCTCGGTCCCTCGTCGCCTCTCGATCCATCATCATTGTGACCTCCACGCAGCCCATCATAAGACCAAACCTCGTTTGCGGCGCCCGCTCTCTGGCAAGAACGCCGAATTTCCTCTTGCAAACGCGCCATTCCGCCTACTATCGTGAGGCAATCCCTTGAGGTGCGGACCATGGCAGAAGACAACGGTGCTTTCTCCGCAGTCGAGTCCCTGCTCGGCGATCGCTACACGCGCGAGGCCAGGCTCGCCCCCGCCTTTCTCAGCCTCTTCCCCGTCCTTCTAGTGCTCATCATCTCGTTCACGGGACTTCGCGAGATCGTACCGGCGATCCTCTCGCTCCTTTGCGTCTTCGGAGTCGTCCGCTGGATCTCTCATATCGCGCGCGGCATCGGCGACAAGAAGGAGATCAAGCTCTTCCGCAACTGGGGTGGCAAGCCAACTACAACCATGCTGCGCGTTGCGATGGGCTATCTGGAGATCGAAGACACAAGCTACGTGGACCAGGTGAAGCATCTTCTTTGGGAGGCGCCGCCGGGAAGCGAGATTCTATACGAGATCGAGCAACGCAAGGGAGTGATTCCGCCAACCAAAGACCAAGATCAAGGCGTCGCGCATCCCGCCGCCAAAGCAGTGGTCCTGGCCGGCGAAAAGGCGGTTGCCGCACATTCGCCCGCCGCGGCCCAGGCTGACGAGCCCGGCACCATCTCCGATGCGCTCGATCATCTTTACGAACCGGTAGTCGCATGGATGCGGGAGAATTCACGCGAGAGCGTGCTCGTCATCGAGGAAGAGATCTCCTACGGATTCCAACGTAATTTTTTCGCTCTCAAGCGCTTCGCATTTCTCTGCGCGGTAGCCTCGTTCGTTGTGGAAGCAAGAGCCGCTCACTTGCAGGTTCAACTGGGATGGCCGGTGGTCACTCACGTCGACAGCAACATAGCCGCCGTAATTCTCACCGCCCTCGCAGCCTACTTGATTTGCTTGTTGTTTTTCGTCACCGAGAAAAGCGTGATGGTTCAGGGATTCATCTATGCGCGCGCGCTTCTCGACTCTTTCTACGCCCCGGACGCCTCCAGCAAACCGGCCCCCAAAGCCGGAAAAGAAGAGCCGAGCTAACGTATGCCCCTGCCACCCAACCAAATCGTCGCCCTGATGGTCGCCGTCAGTTTCGCAGCCGGGCTCAATGTCTACGCCACCGTGGCCACTCTCGGCCTTATGTCTCACACACGCTATCTCGACCTGCCACCGTCGCTTCATCTCCTCTCCAACTGGGGCGTCATCGCCGCCGCTCTCGTCCTCTTCGGCGTCAGTTTTTTCGTGGATAAGATCCCCGCCCTCGACCTCGTCTGGAACGCGCTCCACACTTTCATTCGCGTCCCCCTCGCCGCACTGCTCGCCTTCCAGGCCACTGCATCTCTCTCGCCGGCCGAGCAACTCGCCGCCACTCTCGCCGGCGGCGCCATCGCCTTCATCGCCCATGGAGGCAAGACCGCCATTCGCGCCGCAGTCACTCCTTCGCCCGAGCCCTTCTCGAACATCGCGCTCAGCCTCGTTGAAGATTCGCTCGCCATCTTCCTTACCTGGCTCTCCACCTGGAAGCCATACATCGCCGCCGCCATCGCTTTCATCTGCATCCTCATCACGCTCATCCTCATTCGCTTCGTCTTCCGCGCTTTGCGCGCCCTCCGCCATCGCCGCAAGCACGCCGTCCCGGCCTGACCCCGCTCATCTAAAATCCTTCTCAAGCACGCCCGATCTCGCCCGGATCTCGAACCATGTCCTCTCGCTCCACAGCACCGCGTAAATCCTTCACCGCGCTCCTCGAGCCCGATGGAACCGCGCTCAGGTGGGTCATTGCCCGCGTCCCTTTCGACATCGCCAAAGCCTGGCCGATACGCAATGGCCGTCGCGTGCGCGGCGAGATTGCCGGCTTCCCTTTCCGAACCTCGCTCTTCCCTGACGCACGCCGCGGTGGCCACTTTCTCCTCGTCAACAAGAAGATGCAATCCGGCAGCAACTCCCACGTCGGCTCGCGAGTCAAAATCTGGCTCGAACCCGATCTCGTCGAGCGTCCTGTTGTTCTCCCGCCCGAGTTCGTACGCGCCCTCAATGCCGATCGCCAAGTCCGCAAGCTGTTCGACTCCCTGACCCCTTCCCGGCGTCGCGAGTTTGGCAAGTTCGCTGACCAGCCAAAATCCCCCGCCTCCCGCACCAAGCGTGCCGAAAAGATCGCCGAGATGCTGATGCATGCTCTCGAGGGCCAGCACGATCCGCCTCCCATCCTCCGCGCGCTCTTCCCCCGCCATCCTGGCTCACGTGACGCCTGGTTCGCCCTCACTCCCGCCCAGCGCCGTGACCACCTGCTCGGCATCTTCTATTACGAGACGGCCGAGGCCCGAGAGCGCCGCGCCACAAAGGCGATCGAAGCCGCGCTGAAAGCTGCGGGGCGGAAACGGCGCGACGACGCCGGCGACGAGTAATCCTCCAAGAGGTTGAGCCGGCTTATTCGCTGATTCCTCGGCAATTACGACAGCAGAGCCGCCCCCACTCATGTCTTTGCAGTCACAAGCCTTCAAATCATCACAACTTTTGCGGCAGTAAGTGTTTGAACATGCAACAGGAGGGAGGACGATAGGCCTGGACCCCAGATTCAACTGGTCTTCACCCATGGTTTTATCGTCTAATCAACTCAGATGACACTTGCTTCCGTTCGGACGCTTCTCCCCAATGGATCTGCCTTGGTAGCCGACGATCAAGCGCGGCAGGAAAGCCTTGCCGTCTCCGCTGGCCTGAAACTCCAGAAAGCGGGCCTGCTCGAGGAACTCATCGTCCGGTATCAGCACCGTCTCATGCGTTATCTGCTTTTCCTCACCGGCAACCGCGACACCGCCGAAGACATCTTTCAGGAAGTCTGGATGCGCGTTCTTGTTCGCGGCGACCAATTTGATGGTCGCGCCCGGTTTGAGACCTGGCTCTTTACCATCGCCCGCAATCTCGTCATCGATCAACGCCGCAAGCGCACGATGAACTCGCTGGACGAGCTCATTGATGGCGCAACGGAAGACGACCGCTCCATGACATTTGAAGTCGCCGCCGATGAGCCAACTCCCTTCGACCGCGTTTCAAACATCGAAGACCGTGAGAAAATCGCCGCCGCGCTGCTGGAGCTCGATACACTCCACCGCGAAGTACTCGCTCTTCGCTTTTACGAAGAGCTCTCTCTTGAAGAGATCGCCAAGGTCACCCGCGCCCCACTCTCCACCGTCAAGTCGCGGCTCTATCGCGGCCTGGCCATGATCAAGCCGCGGCTGGAATACGCGGCTCCCCGCTTTCAGGAGGTTGCTTGAGAGCGGCTGAACTGGCAGGCAACACTGGCGCCAATGCGGCGTCGGGGGCGGCGTCGGGTCCAAGCTCCAACGCTGACATCCTCGCCGCTCTTTCCGGCAAGCAAGCCGGCCGCGACCGCGCCGTCGCCGAAAAAACACGTCGCGTCGTCCTGGCTTCGCTCGGCGTCATGCGAGATCAGAAGGCCGGCCGCCGCCGCACGCGTTCTCTCGTCCTGGCTTCCCTTCTTGTGGCTCTCCTCGCATTCGGGCCTCTGGCCTGGCGGGTTGCCGACGACCTGATCGGCGGCGAGCACATCAGCGACATCGCCACCCAAACCAGCGTCTGGGCCTGCATTCTTTTCCCCGCCATTCTGGCCGCATTTCTCGTGGCCGGCTGGTCGCGCAACAGGGAATAACTCCCACGAAAGTTTCTTCAGTTTTTTGTGCCGGATTCGCCTCCGGCAGCAACTTCTCGCGCCCCTGCTCCGTCCATTCAAAGAGAGGCGAAACTGTCTCTGAACGACTTTCCCGGGGAGTAACGGCCCATGGCTGATCAAAAGCCCGTCGGTTTTAACGAAGAACAGCGGCTCATTCCGGTCTGGTCTATCGTCCTTGCCAGCCTGGCCTTTGTCCTCGTCGAGTACTATTTCTGGGTCGTCGCGCCCGAGCAGCGGCACCATGCGCCGCCGCCCCTCGGCCTGCGCATCTATTTCAACATCTCGTGGGGAGTCGTTGCCTCTCTCTATTTCCTGATGGTCGGCTACATCAGCAAAGATGCGCCGCGCCGCGCCATGAGCGCGCGATTCTGGATGGTCATTTGCTTTGTTATGCCCGCCGGCATCGGGGCCGTACTCTATTTTCTCCTCCGCCAGCCTCAGGTGTCTCGCTGCCCATCCTGCGGCACGCACGTTCAGGGTGACTTCCACTTCTGCCCCCAGTGCAACTATCAGCTCACGGCAAACTGCGGCACCTGCTTCCGCACCGTCCGCGCCACCGATATTTACTGCACCAACTGCGGCCACGAGCTGGCCCACGACCAGGCTCCCGCACGCCTGCGCGTGCTGAGCGAATAGCAGCGCTGAAGGCTGACGGCTGAAAACTGATGAGCCCCGCCAACTCCGCGGTGTTCTACAATCAACCTGTTCAGTTCCCATGCCCATCTCCGCGCTCATCATCGACGACGAACAACTGGCTCGCGACGAGCTCAAATTCCTGCTTGACTCAGTCGGCGACGTTGATGTCGTTGCCCAGGGCTCGAACGGCATTGAGGCCGTAGACCTGATCGACGAGCACCATCCCGATCTTGTCTTTCTCGATGTGCAGATGCCCGGCCAGGACGGCTTCGCCGTCATTCAGCGGCTCGTCGATCGCAATCGCGCCCAATCCGCAAAGGCAGGCGCGGAAAGAGACGTCGCTCCCCTGCCCCAATTCGTCTTCGCCACCGCATTCGACCAATATGCCGTTCGCGCCTTTACCGTGAACGCCGTCGATTACCTGCTCAAGCCCTTTGACCTTGCCCGCGTCACCGAAGCTGTGGACCGCGCCAAAGCGCGCATCGCCGCCGGCAGCCCGTCAACCGGTGCGCCCGATCAAATCCAGATCGATCGTCTTTTGCGCCTGCTCAACCGGCCCCAAAACGGCGAGGCGAGCCGTCCTCCCGCCAAGCTCATCGTGCAGGCGCAGAGCCGTCTGCTGCTCGTCGATCAGGCCGACATTTGCTACGCGGCCATTGATGAGGGCGTCATTCGCATCGTCACGCGCGTCTTCGAAGGCCAATCCAAATGCCGCACTTTAGAGGAGCTTCTCGAACTCCTCGATCCCACACGGTTTTGGCGCGCCCACCGCGGCTTCGTCGTCAATATCGATCAGATTCGCGAGGTCATGCCCTGGTTCAAGTCCAGCTACCAGCTCCGCATGAATGACAAGCAGCAGACCGAAATCCCCGTCAGTCGCGCCCAGACCAAGCGGCTTAGAGAGCTGTTCAACCTATAGAGCCGTGAAACTGGGCGCTAGCGAAGCAAGCGGAGTTCGTCAGCCACCGCGGACAATTCTCGTGACAAAACCTCGAAAACAAAACTGCGGACTGTGAAACTGTGAAACCGTGGCTGCAAGCCGTTGATTCAGAAGGCTCCACAGTTTCACGGTTTCACAGTCTCGCAAAACGGCATGGGGGGTGGGGTCGGGGAGCATAGGGGGTGGGGGGTAAGGCAGTTTCCAGCTTCCAGCTGCCGGCGCTCGCAGTTTTCAGCTCGACGGGCCGGGAGAGCGGGGTTGCTCGCGTCCATGGTCCCTCATTCGCTCGGTCCCTGTCGGGGTCCCCGGCGACGGGTGGCTCGCAGAGCCGGGGTCGCTGGGGTGGCTTGGTCCCTGTCTTCATCATGGGACCATTATGCGCCCGGGCGAGCAAACAATCGGCAATTGCAAGTGGCTTGGAAAGAGTGACTTATGAGTTTTTCTCTTGACAGAGGAAATTAAGGCCCGGTTGATCGGCCAACTCGCCACCATAATCCAGGAATCCCGTTTTCTGTCGTTCAGTCGTACCGCTCGAACACGATCTGCTTCTTGTGCCAGCCGTAACCATCGAGAAGCTCGCGGACGCCGGACACCATGAAGTTCAGCCCGCAGATGTAGCAGTAGATGTCGAAATTCAGGCTTGCCGCCGGGATCGCCGGATCGACAGGCGGAGCAGGAAGTGTTCTGCCCTGCCGTTTCGCGCGTTCTTCGATGATCTTCGCAATGTGGACCTGCACGTGGCCTCGCAGGCCTTTCCAGATATCGTCGGCGCGGCTCAGTGTAGGCAGGTAATGGAAATTCGGCACGCGCTCGGCAAGCGCCTCGAATTCAGATCGGTAGTAGATGTCGCTTTCATGGCGAGTCCCGTAGACCAGCCAGATGTCTTTGCCCTGGCTGCGATCGGCGCCCCCCACCGGAAACAGCCATTCGAGAAAAGCGCGCATCGGCGCCACGCCGGTTCCGGTGGCCACAAGAATCGATTCGGTGATCGGCTCCTGCAACACAAAATGTCCGTGCGGCCCGTGAATCTGAATCGTGCTTCCGACGGGCAAATCGGGCAGGTCGGCAAGATGGTTGGAGAAGAAGCCATTCTCCACGCGGTTCACGCACAGCTCGAATCTGTTGTCGCGCGCTGCAGACGCAATCGAATACGCGCGCGTCTGTTGCTTGCCGCTCTCGTCCGTGGCAACAGCCGATACGAACTGGCCGGGAAGGTAGTCGAAACGATCACGTCCCTCAACTTCAAAAAGGAAGTGATAGCACTGTGCAACTTCAGAGATGCAGTCTTTGCGCAAGAGTCGCGCTGTATAAAGCTCGCGTGCCAAGTTTTTCCTCGCCTTGTTGGGAAGATTGGGGCCGGGTTTGATTCTGCTGCGATTATAGGTCGCCGGGGTTCGGTGTTGCCATGTGTTCAGAACCGCTTGATTGCTCGGGAGACCATCATGAGGTTCGGCCGGCCCTACGGGACGGAGACGTTGCCGGCTCCGAGTTCCCAGGGTTCACGTCCGTTTGCGCGGACTCCACCGTGGGCTATTTTCGATCGCTCCTACGGAGCGGAAAATGATTCGCCGGGCGACGTACGAGTAGCCGCTATTGCGCGCCCATTACTGGAATCTCGATTGCCGAAGCGCGGCCCGCCCCGGAGTAAACCGTGATGGTTGCTGCCTGGTAGTCGCTGGGCCTGGCCTTCATGATGTTCGGCACAAAGGTTTGCGGATTGCGATCGTAGAGCGGAAACCACGTACTTTGGACCTCAACCATCACCGTGTGCCCGGCCTTGAAGACATGGTCGACGTCGTGCAGGCTGAACTTATATTCATGGATCGATCCAGGCGCGAGCGCGGTGGGACGGTCGTATCCCGTGAGATAACGCCCGCGGAAGATCTCAGCGTTGGTTATCAATTGGTATCCGCACATTGTCGGATCCGCATCGTCGGCCGGATACTCGTCGATCAGTTTCACGACCAGGTCGTTGTCCGTGCCTGTCGTCGAGGCAAAGATGTCCGCCACAACCTCGCCCGTAATCGTAAGATCTTTCGCGAGCACGGGCAGCTTCCATACGGCCACATCCTTGCGGGCGGTCACGAATCGTTGGTCTTCGGTGAGCCAGTTGTACCAGTCGGAACCTTCGCTGTACGTCGGCTGTATGGGCCTGTGTCTGTACGGAACAGGATTGGCGGGGTCGCTGAGGTACGAGGTCGTTGCTTCACTCGTCAACGTATTCCAACTCAGCAGCCCGGCTCCGCCAAGATAGAGGGCGGTCGGCCGCGACTCCCGGGGAGGAAAGTGCGAATAGTACTTCCATGTATTCGACCCCGTTTGAAAGCTCGCCGTATCGTCAAGATCGAAACCGGGCTGATCCTTGAGAAACTGCGCGAAGAACTTCGCTTCGATTTGCCTCCGGAATTCGGTGCCGATAGGCTCGCCATAGCTCAGGTTGCCGAGGCGTTGCGAGGACGACGACCAGTAACCGTGCCGCCACGGACCAAGAACGAGAAAGTTCTCGTGATTCGAGTCATGTGGCTCCAGCTTCGCGTATTCCTCCTGCGGCCCGAACATATCTTCCTGGTCGTAGTAACCGCCGACTGTAAGCGTAGGCACGTTGACGGAATTCAGCGCATTTTCCACGCCGCGCGACGACCACACCGAATCGTATGCCGGATGATCGAGAAAAAGCTTCCAGGTTGGCAGCAGCCTGGACCCGGACTGCTTCACGTCCTGCGCAAAGCTGCCACGGCTGAGAAAGAAGTCGAACCCGTCGGCAGGATTGCCATTTTTGTCGTGGCCATAGTTCACCTGGGTTTCCGTCTTCGTGGATTCGAGTCCCAGCACGTAGTCGTAGCCATAGCTTTGCCTGAAGGCCCCGTTGTGAAAGAAATCGTCGCCGATCCAGACATCGATCATCGGCGCTTGCGGCGAGATTGCTTTCACCGCCTGATGCGGATCGATTCCGGCCATCATCGCCAGGAATCCCGGATAGCTGGTGCCCAACACGCCGACCCTGCCGTTACTGCCCGCAACATTTTTGATCAGCCACGCCACGGTGTCATACGTATCGGTGCTCTCGTCAATCGCCTTTGGATTGTGATGATCCGCGAGCGGCCGCATCATCACAAATTTGCCCTCACTTTTGTAGCGGCCACGAATGTCTTCGGCAACGTAAATGTACCCGTCACGCGCCAGTTCGGGCCTCTGGGCAAAAAAGGAAGTACGGTCGGTTCCGTCCACGCCGTACGGCGTTCGTTGCATAAGGATGGGCAACGGCGTCTGAATGTCCGCAGGCTGAAGAATCACCGCGTGGAGCTTGACTCCGTCGCGCATCGGAATCATCGCTTCGCTGCGCGCGTAGTCATGGAAGATGCGGTGGACTGGCTCACCGCTGCGAACATAAATCGTTCCAGGATGGTCAGAGAATGAAACGTGATCTGCGCGGCCTGACGGACCGACGACAAATGCGGCGGTGACATCAGAGTTCGCAAGAGCGAAAAGAGTCGCCGAAATGGGCTTCAGCTCAATTGGAACCTGGCGATCGGAATCAGCCGTCAGTTCGCCATCCTGCACGTAGACGCTGTATGCGTCGCCCGGATTTGCGGTGTTAGTGAACTCGCCGGTCAATGCATTGAGCTGTGGCGAATTGGGCTGTTGCGCCGATCGCGGAGCCGACTGCGGAGCCGCATACGCCCCCGCAGCAGCTATCGGAAGGATCGCAATGCAAACGGATCTGCGAAGTAAGTGGCGGGCAATCAATTTTAAAACTCTCACTGTTTGTTTTGGAAATGGACTACGACCGGGTTGCATAAATCCAATCGCCGATGAAGAAACGCCCCTCAGGGGCTAAAGCCCAGGATCGATGCAGGCTTTTCGGCACGGCTGAAGCCATGCCCTTTCAAAACGGCCTTTATTCAGCCAGTACGGCATGTGTGCAACTAATTCCAGTAGTCGGCTGCTCCGTTGATTCATTCAATGCACGTGACCGTGATGATGCTCGTGCCTCATGGCCATCTGTTCGGGAGGCGTGACGCAAACGCAATCCTCGAGTGATTCGCAGCCGATATGCTCGAACTGGATCGTCGTGTGGTTTATCTCATACTGGCTGTGGAGAACATCTTTGAGGTTGGCCAGAATACAAACGCTCTCCGAAGGGGGAATATCGGCGATTGTCACATGGCAGGAGAGGGCGCGCGAGTAGGATCCCAGGCACCAGACATGCAGGTCGTGGACATTGACGACACCATCAACCGCTTCCATGACCGAACGGATCTGCTGCGATGAGACACCACGTGGCGTGCCCTCGAGCAAGATGTTGAGAGTCTCGCGCACGATCCCAATGCTCGACCAGAAGATGAATGCGGCAATCAGTATTGAGAGTACGGGATCGATCCAGTTCTGGCCGGTGAGCAGGATGGCGGCGCCGCCGGCGATCACGGCTGCCGTCGAGAGAGTGTCGCCCGCCATGTGCAGGAAGGCGCTGCGCAGGTTTACATCGCGGGCCACGCCCCAAAGCAGCGCCGCAATCGCGCCGTTCATTGCCACACCAGCCGCCGCCACGATCATCATCATCCGCGGCTGCACCGTCACCGGGGAGCTGAGGCGGTGAACCGCCTCGATGGCGATCAACAGCGAAATGGCGATGAGCGTGGCCGCATTGATGAACGCGGCGATCACGCCTGCGCGCTGGTAGCCGAAGGTTCTGGAGTGGTCTGCCGGCCGCGATTGGAAATAGACTGCGGCAAAGCTGAGCAGGAGGGCCAGGAAATCCGAGACATTGTGCCCCGATTCAGACAGCAGCGCCAGAGAATGAGCGCGCAGTCCGGCGACAAGGGTGACCACGACATACGCCAGAGTGGCCGCCATAGAGATGCGCAGGACTAACGTTGTCCTGCCTGCACCCTTGCCGCCTTCCGCCGCGTGAACATGCATATCGATAGTCTACCCGGGGCCGGGATCGCGCGCCAACGCGCAGATCTACCCTTTACCGGGCCTCAAGTGGCTCAAATCCAAAGGGTCAGGATCGTCGAAGGAGGGCAGTTGCGGAATCCGCTCCCGCAGTCCCGACCATCCCTCCCCGACAACGATGCTGTTGTACGGGTTTCCTGGCTGATAGCGGACCGAGCATGGGAATCCAGCCCTCACCTCAACAGCATTGACAAGGTCACGCATCGCAGTAATGTCCTGCGAGCATTCGTAGTCCACGCCGGCGATTCGGTAGCTGAACAAAAGCATCGTAAGCGTCCGTCCGTCTTTCGCATCCACTTCATAAACATCGAGCAGCATGCCGTCGACGAGCCGCCCCGATTGCACGAGGAATTGGCGCCGTGCCCGCTCGACTTCCTCTGCGCTCGGGCGCCTGCGCAGCACCAGCCACGCCGCAGCCGCCGCTGCCAGGATCGCAGCGGCGATCGCAGCGGCGATTTCCCAGTTGTCTGTGTTGCGCAGGATCATCCCGAGATGGAACCCAAGCCCAGAGCCCTCAATTCGAGGATACCGCAAGTGAAATCGACTCTGTGCCGCATGCCCCCTGCGCGGTGCCACGGCAATCACCCCCAAACCGCCGCCAGCTCCGAGGTCGTGCCAATGACCTATACTCTAGGTTGCACGAACGGCAGGATTCTCCCCAGCTTTGTGCGCGGTTTTCCGGTTTGTTAACTGCCCTGTAAGAGGCAATGGCATGAAAGAACATTCCCGCATTCGCTCCACAACAGTGATTTGCGTGCGACGCAATGGCCAGGTAGTTATGGCCGCCGACGGTCAGGTGACATTTGGCGACCATGTGCTCAAGCACTCGGCCAAAAAGATTCGTCGCCTCTTCCAGGACAAGATTCTCGCCGGGTTCGCTGGTTCAACGGCCGATGCCTTCAACCTTTTCGCGCGCTTTGAAACCAAGCTCGAACAATACGCCGGAAATCTGAACCGGTCCGCCGTGGAGTTGGCAAAGGACTGGCGCACCGACAAAATGCTCCGCAACCTGGAGGCGTTGCTGCTTGTTGCGGACAAGGCGCAGACATTTCTTATTTCCGGCTCAGGCGACGTGATTGACCCCGACGAGCCATTGGCGGCAATCGGATCCGGAGGCAGCTACGCTACGGCCGCTGCCCGCGCACTGATGGAGAACACCGAATTGAGCGCCCGCGAAATCGCCGAAAAAGCCATGAAGATCGCAGGCGAAATCTGCATCTACACAAACGATCGCATCACAATCGAGGAGCTACAGGGTTAGCGGAGGGTCTCCGCTGACATTTGTCCATGGCCATCTACCTTCCCGCATCCGCCGAAGAACAGGATCTCTCGCTCGACGAGTTGACGCCGCGCGAGATCGTCGCTGAACTCGACAAACATGTTGTCGGCCAACGCGCCGCCAAGCGCGCCGTGGCCATCGCGCTGAGAAATCGCCAACGGCGACAAAAGCTTCCGCCTGATCTCGCCGACGACATCATGCCCAAGAACATCATCATGATTGGCCCGACCGGCGTAGGCAAGACCGAGATCGCACGGCGTTTGGCGAAGCTTACGAACTCGCCGTTCCTTAAGGTTGAGGCCTCAAAGTTTACCGAAGTCGGATACGTTGGCCGCGATGTGGAGTCGATGATTCGCGATTTGGTCGAGATCGCCATCGACATGGTGCGTGAAGAGCGCCTGGAAGAAGTGGAAGACAGGGCCGAGATGAACGCCGAGGAGCGTCTGCTCGACGTTCTGCTGCCACCTCCGCCTGCTGTACCGCACACGCAGGAGGGCCAGCTATCCCTTCCCGGCGCCGAGAGCCACCAGCGCTCGCGCGAAAAGCTCCGCCAGCAGTTTCGGGAAGGCAAACTCGATGACCGCATGGTCGAGCTTGATGTTCGCGAACGGAATTCGCCGCAGTTCGGCATCATCTCCAATCAAAACATGGAAGACATGGAGATGAATCTGAAGGATATGCTGCCCAACATCTTCGGCGGCGGCACCAAGAAAAGGAAGATGAAGGTTACTGACGCCTTTGATTATCTGGTACAGGAAGAAGAGGGCCGGTTGATCGACATGGACTCGGTGAATCGAGCAGCCGTGGAGCGCGTCGAGTCCAACGGAATCATCTTCCTGGACGAGATCGACAAGATCGCGGGGCGCGAAAGCGGCCACGGCCCGGACGTCTCACGCGAGGGCGTGCAGCGGGACATCCTGCCCATCGTTGAAGGCACTACAGTGAACACTCGCTATGGAATGGTGCGCACGGACCACATTCTCTTTATCGCCGCCGGCGCATTTCATGTATCCAAGCCGAGTGATCTTATCCCCGAACTGCAGGGCCGATTTCCGATTCGTGTCGAACTGCAATCGCTCACCGTTGATGATTTTCTCCGCATCCTTACTGAGCCGAAGGCGTCGCTGACCAAGCAGTACTCGGCACTGCTTGAAACCGAAGGAGTGCGCCTCGAGTTCGCTCCGGAAGCTTTGCGCGAAATGGCTGAATTCGCGTTCAAGGTCAACGAGACCACCGAGAATATTGGCGCACGGCGTTTGCACACTATCATGGAGCGCGTTCTGGAGGATGTAAGTTTTTTGGCGCCCGATGTGGCCCGGCGCGCATCCGACGAGCAGGCATCCTCGGAACTTTCCGCAGCCATCAAGAACGAATCAACAGTGCCGTTACCCTTCCATGAACGCATGACTGCGTCTGGACCGGAGAAGGTTTTCCTCATTGACGACACTTATGTGAAGCAGATGGTGGCCTCCATCGTGAAAGACCAGGATTTGTCCCGGTACATTCTCTAGTTTCGCGGCATTGCACGCTTGTTTGCGCAGCCCTGCACTGCGCTGTAAAATAGATAAACTGCACCACCAACACGTCGGGGAGTGGCTCAGCCTGGTAGAGCACCTGGTTCGGGACCAGGGGGTCGGAGGTTCGAATCCTCTCTCCCCGACCAATTCAAGACACGAGGTCCTTCGCTCCTCTCAGGATTTCGCCTGCGGGCTCCGGCTGGCGCTCACGCCCGCAAAGCGGCTCAAGTTCGAATCCTCTCTCCCCGACCCATTCAGATCTGAGGTCCTTCGCCCGCCCCGGTGGGCTCGATTAACCCAGTTTCGAGAACTGCCCCTCCGACCAGGGCAGATCTCCACCCTCCAGAGCAAGGGAACGGGCCCTGTCAACGCCTGCCCTAGATGGGCATAACAATGAATATGCTCTCAAACGATTCGCCGCATAGCCGCGGATTTGATTTTTGCGGAGGACAAGGACAGGACTCAGACAAAAAGGCCACGCCCATCGTCCGCTTGATGAGCGTGGCCCCTTGGAAATCGGCAATTCTTAGCTTGCGAGCATTCTTTATGGCATAGAACGCGAAGACTTGCAATCCATACGCAGGGTGGTTGATAGAGGCTGCGCATCAGGACATGGAGAGGTCGGTCCTTTCCGCAGGATCCACCGCCAAATCCACAACACGGGGCGAAGCGGTTTATAGAGCCAGAAGGTACTGTCGGGCAACGGAAGTGCCTGAAAATCATTCGCGCAATAAAAAAGTTCGGAGAGACTGTCGCGCCATGCTCGAGGCCGCACCAGGCGTTCATATCGAAGCGAGAGAATCTGATTGCTGAACGTGGCTAAGAAGCTGCGCTCTATCTGGAGCTGAGGATGTTGAAGAGACTTGAGAGGCGCCTCGATGAGTACCGACGGCAGCTCCAGAGAGTCCGTCCTGGGCAAGCCGGATAGCTGAGTTCCATAGACTGCATCCAAGATCTTCAAGCCGGAAAGCAATGCCTTTTCCTCACCCGCAGCGCTCCAATCCAGGAGCCCCAGAGCGTGAGCACGCGCGAGATCGCCCAGCCATTTGGCGGAAGACCAGAGATGGAATCCGGCATGCGTGCACAGGTAGAGCGTTAAATCAGCTGCGCTCATGGTCCTGATCGTGCACCCATTCCAGGCCAAGGGCCGGCTCCTGAGCCATCGCGCATCCGCAGCTTCAGAAGCCTCCCAATAGTTCCGCCAATGAAGTTCCAGGCAACTGCCTGTCATGGAATGCGTGAAGTTTACGTGATGCCCATTCTCGAGGAAGCTATTCCACTGGCGACGGCTCAAAGTCGACTGAGCAGAATCAAGTTTCCAGCCGATGCTCTCCATGCCGGCAATCGCACTCTGAAGGTTTTCTTTCGCGACGGCGACATCCAGGTCGAAGGATCGACGTATTCCGACGTCACCGTAGAGCGCGAAGGAGAGAAATGGCCCTTTGAACGGCATCACGGGTATGCCGACGCGATTGAACTCTCTCAGAATTTCGGTCAGAACCAGGGAATGGCGGATCGAATGAATCCGGCACGCTTCGCTAAATTTTTGCAGCCGTTGTGCAATCAACTCGGGAATTGCCAGACCAGGAACTCGATTGAGTGCGGCCCAACTCAGGACAGGGACGTCATGGCGATCGATCAAACGCAGGTACTCATCCCAATCCGGCGCGGCCGCTAAGGCCTCGCGGATTGTTTTTTCCTGCTTATCCCGCCACGCATCCGGCGCAAGCCACGACGTGGCAATAACCAGGCGAAATGCAGGCGAGGTGTGCTCAAGCCAATCGGCCTTACGCACGAGCAACCTCCTGCATTTGCGCAGACCAGGATTCCGCGTAGGACCCGCCGATCGCAATCAGCTGTTCATGCGTGCCGGATTCCACGATGCGCCCTTTGTCCATCACATGGATGATATCGGCGTACATGGCGGTGGTGAAGCGATGCGTAATCATGACTGCAGTGCGGCCTTCCACCAAAATTCGAAAGCGGTTGAGCCAATCATGCTCAGCCCAGGAGTCCATTGCGCTGGTCGGCTCGTCGAGGATCACGAGCGGCGCCCTGCGGAAGAATGCCCTGGCCAGCGCGATCCGCTGCCATTCGCCTACACTCAATTCCTCTCCGCCGAGCCACTTTCCCAACAAAGTCTCAAAACCATATGGCAGGCGTTCGATTGGCTCCAGCGCTCCTGCGCTCTGCGCTGCGGCTAGAACATCGCCAGATCCCCAAGGCCGATGGACGTCGCCAAACGCGATGTTCTCGGTAGCTGTTGCATGATAGCGGACGGGCTGCTGGAAGAGCACGGTCATCTGGCTGCGCAGCGCTTCTGGATCGAGCTCCCGCAAGTCAACACCATCCAAAAGAATCCGTCCTTCGTCGGGATCGTAAAAGCGGCACAGGAGCTTGATGAGCGTGCTCTTTCCTGCCCCGTTGGAACCGACCAGGGCCACGACTTGACGTTCCGGTATCTCCAGATTGAAGTCATCCAAGGCACGATGAAAGCTGCTGGGGTAAGTGAAGCTGACGCGCTCGAATCGAATCGACCTGCGGATTGGTAGTCCAGGCGCTCCAGACTGGCCAGCCCGGATTGCAGGTTTCATTGCAAGGAAGTCCTCAAGGTTTTCGACAAAGAGCAGGCTCTTGTAAATCTTGCCCGCGCCTTCGAGCAGAGACCTTAGCTGCGTCTGGCCTTGCTGAAACGCCTGAAAACAGAGAAGCAAATCGCCGAGCCTGGCGTGGCCGGCGAGATTCTGATCAAGCATCCAGCCCAGACCCGCAAGGCTTCCCGCCCACGCCAGCAGGCCTGCTCCCAATTCGGTCATCGCGCCTTCGCGGACCAGCCGTAACTTCCCTTCTCTCAGTTCATGACGCAAGCTTTCGAAGGTCTTCAGGTGAAAAGCGCCCAGATCGAAGAGACGGAGCTCGGCTGCGGAGCTAGCGTCCGTCATTAGCCAGTCGAGGTACTGCGCGCGCCGCTCATCATGGGTATGTTCAACATGCCACTGGTGTTCCTTCAAAATATGGCGCGCGACAAGAAGCAGCCCCGGGACGGCCGACAAGACCAGAAGCAATGGAAGCCAGGCTGCGTAGGTGAAGAGAATCGCCGCTAATGCCAGAAAACCTAACCCGTTCTGCGCGACGGAACCAAGATTTTCCAACAGCGCGAGCGGTTGCGCAATAGCGTCAACCTGTGCGCGATAGAGGAGATCGTAAGATTCCGGATGGTCATAGAACGTCAGATCGAGACTCAGGGCTTGCGCGTGAATGAGCCGATGAACCTCGTCCTGCACCTTTTCAGCTTGATTGGCCCTGACCCACGAAAGCGCGCTCGACAACAGCTGAGCCGCGACCCACAGCGCGGCAATGCCCACGACTGGCGGCGCGATCACAAGCCAACTGGGTGATGCGGCAAGCCTGTTAACCAATGTGCGCAGCAGCAATGCCAAGGCTGCGGGGACAAGCCCCTGGCACACAAGCAAGACGACCCAGGCCGCTGTCCAACTTCCCGCCGCTCTCCGAACCAGGGCAAAAGCGCGGCGGCCCGCGGGCAGCTGACGAAAAACTTGGGCGATTTGGCTACTTAACATGGAGAATGGAACCCGGGATCGGGAATCGTCTCATTTGCGAAGGAAGGCCGCGGCGAGCGCAGAAAATGCCTGTTGCGGGGTCGATCGGCGCGGGAGCGCTTACGACGGAGCGTTGAAAGCTGCTTGCGTAATCTGCACCAGACCGCTGCTAGCGGCAGGAACGCGGCTCATGGCCGCAGTTTGAGCGGCAGAGGGAAT
>Ga0265316_10001997_pt1 | contig 21474 bp, 17 predicted proteins | sample 4522metaG_FD_202092 | JGI IMG/M metagenome (GOLD analysis project Ga0265316, IMG submission 202092) | Rhizosphere microbial communities from Carex aquatilis grown in University of Washington, Seatle, WA, United States - 4-5-22 metaG | ecosystem: Host-associated > Plants > Roots > Rhizosphere >... | reverse complement strand
GTTGGCAGCGGGCCAAACCACGGTCACGGTCAGCGACCGTAAGAACCACCAGGCGGCATCGGTGGTCACGAAACTCGCCGGCGCCAACCTCGCGTCGCATCCGCAAGGCGCCGACCCGCTGGCCGCCCGCGCCACGTATCTCATCGGCCAGGATCCGGCGGGATGGCGCGCCGATGCCCCGTTATTTGCCCGCGCGGTTTACCACGGCGTTTATCGCGGCATCGACCTGGTGTTCCACGGCGATGCGGGCTCGCTCGAATACGACTTCGTAGTGCGCCCGGGAGCCAGCGCCCGCCGGATCGCCCTGGATGTTTCCGGGGCGTCGGCTCTCGATCTGGCAGCCGATGGTTCGCTCCACATCTCCACGCCGGCCGGCGAGATCCGCTGGCACAAGCCTGAGGTCTACCAATGGAAAGACGGCGCGCGCGAGGCCGTGGCCGGGGCGTTCTCGCTCCATGGGCGCCGCGTGACCTTCGACGTCGGCGCGTATGACCACGGGCGGGAACTGGTGATCGACCCGACCCTCACTTACGCCACTTACCTCGGCGGTTCGGACAACGAATCCAGCCGCGGCGTGGCCGTGGATAGCGCCGGCAACTTCTATGTGACGGGTTTTACCTTTTCCCTGAACCTGCCCGTCACCGCTGGCACCCTTCAGACCGCCTATCACGGCGGCAGCCCTGAGTCCGATACCGGCGGCGACGCCTTCATCGCCAAATATACGCCGGCCGGCGCGCTGGTTTACCTGACGTACCTGGGCGGAGGCAAAGGCGTCAACTCACCCGTGGGCGCCGACGATGTGGGAGACGCCATTGCGGTGGACTCCGCCGGCAACGTCTACCTTACCGGATACACTTCCTCCCTGGACTTTCCCGTCACCAAGGGCTCCTTCCAGACCACCTTTGGCGGCCAGACACCAAACCAGAACCTGGGACCCTTCGGCGATGCATTCGTCGCCAAGCTGAACCCCGCAGGCACCGCGCTGGTGTATGCCACCTACCTGGGCGGATCGGGTGACGAAAGGGGCAGCGCCATCGCCGTGGACAGCAAGGGCAACGCCTATGTGGGCGGCGATACGCTCTCCCCGAACTTCCCGACTTTGAATCCGTACCAGTCGTCTTTCAAAGGTTCCGGCGGCAGCCCCGCGCTCTGCAGTACCTGCGGCACGTTGGTCAATTTCGGCGACGGCTTCGTCGCTGAACTGAATGCTGCCGGCACGGCGCTGGTTTTCTCCACGTACCTGGGTGGCGCGCTGGACGATAGCGTCACGGCGCTTGCTCTGGACGGCTCCGGCAACGTGTACGTGGGCGGCGCCACGCTCTCCAGCGATTTTCCGGTGCTCAATGCGTACCAGAGCAAGTACGGCGGCGCGGCCAGCACCAGCGCGCAACCGGTGCTCAAGACCGGCGATGGCTTCGTCACCAAGTTCGACCCCACGGGCAAGCTGGTGTACTCCACCTACCTGGGCGGCAGCGCCGATGACGCCATCATGGCCCTTGCGGTGGATTCCACCGGGGCGGCCTATGTTACCGGCTTCACTTCATCCGCTAACTTTCCGGCAAGCGCGAATGCCGCGCAAAAGACGTTTGCCGGGCCGGCCACCGTCACCGGACAAAGAGGCTTTGTGTGGGGCGATGCCTTTGTGGCTAAGCTGGCGCCCTCCGGAAGCAGCCTGGCCTGGGCCACTTATCTGGGCGGCAGCCAGGACGATGCCGGCATGGCTATCGCACTCGATGCCGGCGGCAACGTGATTGTGGGAGGCTTCGCCAACTCCACCAACCTCGCAGTCACTTCCAACGCCCAGCAAAAAACCTTCGCCGGCAACAGCACACCCGATTTCACCGATCCCACCGGCGACGCGTTCCTGGCCAAGGTCAGCCCCGACGGCTCCTCATTCCTCTACCTTTCCTACTACGGCGGCAACTCGAGCGATGCCATCACGGCTGTGACAGTGGATGGGCAAGGCAACGTGATTGTGGGCGGCACCACTACTTCCACCAACCTGCCGGTCACCGCCAGCGCCGCGCAGAAAGTCTTCGGCGGCGAAGACCTCCAATTCGAAACGGAGACCATGGGCGACGCCTTCGTGGCGGTCTTCTCCGGGATTACCAGCAGTGCGCCGGCCGTGCCGGCCATCGTGTCGATTTCGAATGGCGGCTCCTTTACCGGTGCGCTGGCGCCCGGTTCGCTGGCGGCGGTGTTCGGGACGAATCTGCCAACCAGCGCCTCGGCGGGCGCCCTGGTGGGCGGGCAGGCGGCCCAGGTTGTGCTGGCGACCGCCACGCAGTGGACCATCGCCATTCCGTACAATGCCGCGGTCGGCGCTTCCACAATTCAGATCGGGACGTCGCCGGCCTTTTCCATCACGTTGAGCCAATATGCCCCGGCGCTTTTCAGCGCGGATGGCAGCGGCCAGGGGATGGTCGCGGCCCAACGGGTTCAGAGCAGCGGCACGCCCGCGGTGAGCGCCGCCGCCCCGGCGTTTCCCGGCGATGTGATTGCGCTTTTCGCCACCGGGCTAGGCGCGATTGGCGCCAACGGCAACCCAAGCCCGCTGCCCACGGTGACGGTCGCCGGCCAGTCCGTGACAGTGCTCTTCGCCGGAGCCGTTTCTCCAGGCGAGTACCAGGTGAACATTCAGCTTCCCGGCACGACGCCGGCCGGCAGTCTGCCCGTGGTTCTTTCCATCGGGGGCGCGAGCAGCCAGTCGCTCGCCTTGCCGGTCGCAGCTCTTACCGGCGTCACCGTAACCAATGTGGTGAACGGCGGCAGCTTCCTGCCGGCATTCACACAGGGTTCCTGGATCACTATCACCGGGGCGAACCTTTCCGGAACCTCGCGGGCCTGGACTGGCGCGGATTTCAACGGCAGCAATCTCCCCACGCAACTCGATCAGGTCAGCGTAACCGTCGACGGGAAGCCAGCTTACATTTATTACATCAGCCCCATTCAGATCAACGCGCTCGCGCCGGCCGATACGGCGCAGGGGCCGGTGCCCGTCCAGGTCACCTACGCAGGCAAGACCAGCAACGTGCTGAACGGGACCGAAGCGGCATTTGCACCGGCGCTCTTCATGTTCTCTCCGCTGGGGCAGAAATACGTGGCTGCGGTGCGATCGGACGGGCAATATATCGGGCCCGCCAATCTGTACCCCGGCGTCACGACGCCCACCCCGCCCTGGCCCACGGTGCCGGCGAAGGCCGGCGACACGGTGCTGCTGTTTGGCACGGGCTTCGGCCCCACCAACCCCGCCACCGACTTCAGCAAGACGCTCAGTGGTCAGCCGACGACGACGGTCAATACCGTGACGGCGACCATCGGCGGAGTTCCCGCCGCGGTAGCTCAGGGCACAGGGTATCTGGTGTATCCCGGAGAATACCAATTCAATATCACGGTGCCCAGCGTGCCCAGCGGAGACAACCTGGTGGTGCTGACGGTCAACGGAGTTTCCACGCAGGCGAACGCCTACCTGACGGTGCAATAGCCGGGGCCGCACCGGGGCCGCACGTCACCGATACTTGACCAGCCGGGCGCTGGCGGAAATGAAGGCGGCGAAGGCTGTGTCCAACCCGCGGGCTGCGATGCGCGCCGGTGGATTTACGGGAATTTCCATGAGGAGCAGGTAGCTGGCCGAGGCCTCATCCGTTTCCAGCGTAGGCGGCAGATTGCCGAGCGCCATCGGCGGAATGCGGAAGTGGCCGGCGCGCGCCGGCGCCAGACAGAGGCACACGGCCGAGTCGCCGCTATATCGGTTGGCATTTGCCGCCAGGATGAGAATGGCATCGTTGGCGCGCGCGGCCTTCCACTCGAGGGTGACGCCGGCGTCCCGGTCAATGTCGCCCGCCCGCCCGCGGTTCTTCCACACCACTGGGGGCGGCACGTCCATGGTCACCGAAAACGGCCCGACATCTTCCCCGCCCGGCGCGGACAGGGTGTACGAGCCTTGGCCCAGGTACATCGGCTTGGCGGTTTCGTGAGCTTGCGGCGCCAGACCGCCCAGCATGGCGCTGTAGTAATCGTGCTGGCGCGCATCGCGGCTGAGCGCGCGCTCTCCCGCCGGCCCGGCGATCGCTATCGCATCTCCCAGGTCGAGGCGCCGGTTGCCGGGAGTCTTCTCCGGGATGGACGTCCACTCCGCGGGGCTTCGCGCCTGCCCAAGGATCCGCCGCAGGTTGAGGCGCGCCGCCAAAACCGTGCACGTGTTGGCGGGCGGCAGCGGAGGAAACTGGCGCTCGCCGGATTCCTGCCGCCCGAAGCTGCCGATACCGTAATCGAACTGGAACTGCGAGCCCGCGCCGATAACCGGCTTGAGCTCCAGAGAAACCCGCACCAGCGCCACGAAGCCGGCGTGCGCCGCATGTTCGACGCTGTCGCGAAACCAGTCCAGGTCATCCCGGCAAGCCTGGCCCGGCGCATGAACCGCGATGGCCACGGCGTTGCTGGGCCGGCCGTCCCGCGTGCGGGCCTGCACCGGCACGAAGCAGCCCAGCGGCGCGCCTTCGGGCACGCGCACCGCCATCTGATCCACGCCCCTGCAGCACGCCGCCGCTGTGGTGCGAACCGCCTCGGCGGGCTTGCCGCCGACGAAGAAATCGAGCGGCTTCTTCCCCCAACCGGTGCTCCAAAGGGTGACGGTCTCGCCGGGTGCGGCTTCCGGCTTGCGCTTGGCTTCGGGGAGCAAATCCGGCGCCGTCGCGGCTGAGAAGAAGCCCACGCTGGAGCCCACCAACTCGAGCGCATAGGGTTCGCTGGCGAGACCCTGGTAAGTCACGGTGAGCTGCACGCTGCCGAGCGGCGCATCCTCCGGCATCCAGGCATCGATGCGTGTGGCGCTCACGAACAACAGGCCGGCCTCCACCGCCCGATCCCGCTGCGCGACCCGCACCGAGACACCGGCCAGGTTCGCCGGCGGATCGGATTCGCTGCCGCGCACCGGGGCGCTCGGTCCCATCCGCACCCCCGGAATGGTAAACCGCGCACCGGGTGCGATGGCCCCTCCCCGCAACGACGCCGGCCACTGGCTGGCGGCGTTGACAATCCCACCGGGCGCGATGGCCGGCGGAATGGGGACATCCGCGCCCGACAGAGCCACCAACGAAACCGCTCCCGCCAGTGCCAGTGCGCCTCGGAAACGCCAAGTCATCGAATCATGGTAGCGCGAACGGGGGGGCGGGGTTCGGAGGCAAAGGCGAGATCGACTGCGCCGGTGTGGCGGCGGACCCGTACGGGCACAGGCTTTAAAGGAGAGCGCGCTGTCAGGATGGGTGCGGCTGCGGGACAGCCGCGGGCCGGTTTGGCATGCGGACTGCTCGGAAGTGTTTCGGCGCCTTGAGTAGCAGAAGTCCGAGATAGAGCGACTATGGGTCCACGCGCCGCTTGCGTTCGGAATGCTCTGCCAGGAGTTCCGTGATAAGGCCTTGAGAAACCCGGAAATTGGTCGCAGCCAGACTCGTCAATGCTGTGGGAAGGTCTATCAGTTGGCGGATGGCGGCGGCCCGGAGTATGCCGAGAGTTCCCGCACTCGGAATACCGCGCCGGGTCGCCTCGCTGCGGCCCGCAGCATCGTCGATCAGCAACAACGCGTCAGCTTCCTGCTGTGCGAGAAGAATGGCGGCTCGCTCTCCCGGATCGAGCTGCCGTCAAGCTGGATCTTCATACACCATTCGTGCCTGCCGCACCCGCAGCCAGGCCGGCTGCAACCGTACCCACTTCAAAACTTCGGGCGGAGCGCCGGCATCGGACAACTCGGCCAGAACCTCTGGCGGAATGAAAACCTGGCCGTACAGACTAGGCAAGATTGCAATCTCGCCAATGAGCAACAGGTAGTTTAACGGAGAGGTGTCGGCGATGACTACCGTCATTTCGAGAACGCGGCAGCCATCTCGCTATCCGCGACAACCTGTTGAAGGTTGTCGGACAGCAGCAAGCCGCGAGCCTTGAGGAATCCATCCATCTCGTAGCGGGACCGGATTCCTAGCATCTGGCGGGCCTGATACACGGTCAGCTTACCGGAGCGCACGCCTTCGGCGGCGAGCGCTTCGACCGCTGCCCGAGCAATTCCGCCAGGCTCCGCGGTAAACTCTCGCGCCACTTCATCGGAGACATCGAAATGAACATCCATGCTTCGGTCCTTCAAGAGCATTATCCCTCAGTTGTGCAATTTGCGGGAACATGCGCCTGCCGGCACAGACTCCGATCCTGCCCTGCCCAGGAAAGAACATACAATAAAAGGTCCGTAGGTCCCGTCTGCCACCATCGGGCAGTTTGGGGCGGCCAGCAGAGGAGGGTCCATGAAGAGAATTTCGCGACGCGCGTTTTCGGGAGCGGTGCTCTCGGCATCGGCGGTGGCGGCGGCGCAGGAGCGCACCGCGCCGGCCAAACCGGGCAAAGTGGATCTGCCCCCATGGAAGGCCCCGGCGGCTGGCGGCGAGAGCTTCGAGGTCCCCGGCCCCGCCACGGCGCGGACCATGTGGACCATATCCGGGCCGCCGCGAAAGTACTTCGCCGAATGGCTGCCCGCGCTGTTTGAGCGCACCCTGGAGATCGAGAGCTGGGGCGGCGGGAAGTCGCTCTTGCGATGGATCTTCACCGGACCGTCCGGCGGTTTCACGGTGGAAGCCGGCGGCGGCACGGCGCGCCTCTCGGTGCGGTATAACGACTCGCCGGGCTTGGCGAAGGTGCCGCCGGTCGAAGCGCGGCCCGGCCGGCATCCGGAGGGCCTGTGGGAAGAGTCCAGCATCGAGTATGGCGGCGACCTGAAGGCCATCACGGTGGTGGCCGACCACCGGTTGACGGTGCGGGTCCTGTTGAACGGGAAAGAGGCGCTCTCTACCGGTGCGGCGCTGGATGTGAACCGGCACCAACTGGCCTTCGCGAGTGGAACGAGTGGGGCGAGCGGGGTGAGTGGGGCTGCCCAGGCGGCGGGCGGGGGCGCCGCGGCCGGGGGCACGGCAGGTGCGGAGGGGCCGATCCGCGGAAGGCTGCTGCCGCCGGCGGTGGAAGCGGCCACGGTGGACATCGACGACGCGGTCCGGTTCCAGGAAATCATCGGGTGGGGCGGCACCACCACGCCGCCGGCCTTCGCGGAGTTGAGCCCGCAGGGAGCCCGGGAATGGTGGCGGATGTTGGCGGAGTACAACCTGCTGCTGCAGCGCGAGTATCCCACCGGCGCGCTATTGAACCCGGAGATGACCAACTGGGACCGGCCGCAGGATGCCTCGCCGCACTACTACGGCGACAACTTTCCGAACTGCGAAACCACCGATTTCGAGTACATCCGGAAAGTGCGGCGGCTGGGCGGACAAGTGATCTTCGAGTTCTGGCAACTGCCCCCGTGGGCCCGCGCGCGCGATGCCGCGGGCAAGCTGACGGACGCTCCCGAGATTGACCCCTACGTGAAGGCCATGGTGCGGTATTGCCAGGTTTCGCGGGACAAAGTCGGGCACGCCCCGGAGATCGTAGGGATTCAAAACGAAGTGACGCAATCGGCCGGGAACTGGCGGAAGATGGCGCCGGCATTGCGACGGGGACTGGATGCCGCCGGATTCGCGTCTACCAAAATCCACATGCACAACGCCTCAATGTCTAACGGCGGAGTGGCGGCAGGAAAGGCATTCCGCCAGGACCCGGCCGTGTGGAAGACCATCGATTACTCCGCCTCGAACCTGTACGATTATCAGAACTATTTTCGCGATCCGGACGGCTTCGACGCGCGCCTGGCCGCGTTGCGGGAGGCCACCGAGGGCAAGCCGTTCTTTGCCGTGGAGCTGTGCGTCAACAACGGGGAGTTTCAATCGCGCGCGTACCGCATCGCCTTCGCCATGGGGCAGTTGTATCACAAGGTGCTGACGCAGTTGGACGCGTGCGGCGTGATGTATTGCTGGACGTTGCTCAACGTTGTGCAGCCGTCGTACGGGTGGACCCGGACGCTTGCCGTGCCCGATGCCGAGCACGGGCTGACACCGGCGGCATCCAGCCACCAGTTGCGGGTATTCGGCGCCTACACACGGCGTGTGCGCGCCGGCATGCGGCGGGTGAAGGCGGCCAGTTCCAACGCGCACCTGCTGGCGACGGCCTTCAGTGGCGCGGGTGGCGAGCGGACGCTGGTTCTGTTGAACCGCTCGGCGGTGTCGCAAAAGGTGGCGGTAAAGTGGCGGGGAGCGCAGTTCCGGTATCTGGAGACGGCCAGCGCCCAGCAGGAGAATTCCGTGGAGCCGGGCCCGCGGCCGGCGGGGGCCAGCCTGGAAGTTCTGGTGGCTCCCGGAGCCATCGTCACCTTGACAAATGTGGAATTGGGCAAAGCGCCGGAGGATTTGACGCGGGCGTAGGTTAGCGTGGCGCCGGACCACTGCGGTCTCGGGCTCCGGCGCCGCCGGGAGCCAACCGCCGTTTCCAGGTATCCCCGCCCCTCAGTTCTTCCGCGGCCAGGGGCCGGCGAACCGGGGATCGCGAATCACCATGTCCTGGCGCCAACGGATCGGGAACCATCCCATCTCTCGAACCCGATTGCGATAGACCCGGCTGCCCCTATCCAGACATTGCGCAATCAGCCTCTTCTCCGGAACCAGCCACTCGTAGTCCGTCTCGTCATGAATGCTCGTCGGCCCACCCATGACCACGAGTAAGTCGAACTCATCTGCGCGAGGCGGGGCCTCGCCTTCGTAAAGGCGGATCATTCTTAACGAATGTCCCCGCCTTGCGGCCCATCGCGCAATGTAGCCAGGACCTTCAAACGAAACGTGCTGCAAACAGGCCATCAGCATCTTTCTCTTCCCGGAGGGTAACCCTTTCATAACGCCATTTTATGCCAAGTATATGCTAAACAAGACACTGTCTGCTAAACAAGACGCTTCTCCCCTCTCGCGGACCGCACGGCCTTGATACCCCGCGAAAATGGCCGGACAGAATAGATCCAGTTGGTATAGAATACCCTTATCCGGAGAATGCAATGGCTTTCAAACTCAATGTGAACGGACACACCTCCACGGTAGAGGCGCCGGCCGATATGCCGCTGCTGTGGGTATTGCGAGACATCCTCGACCTCCGCGGCACCAAGTATGGCTGCGGCATCGGTCAGTGCGGCGCGTGCACGGTCCACCTCGGTGGCCAGCCGGTTCGCGCTTGCCTCACCCCGCTTTCCATGGTCAAAGACCAGCCGATTACCACCCTGGAGGGATTGTCGCCCGATGGCACCCACCCGGTGCAATTGGCATGGCAGGAAATCGACGTGCCGCAGTGCGGCTACTGTCAGGCTGGACAAATGATGTCCGCGGCGGCTTTGCTGGCCAAGAACCCCAAGCCCTCGGACCACGATATTGACAACGCCATGAACGGGAACCTCTGCCGCTGCGCGACGTATCTGCGGATCCGTCAGGCGGTGCACAAGGCTGCTGAACTGGCGACCCCGGGATCCACCAAGAGCGCCATGGCGCTTGCCCATGAGTAGGAGGCTGGAGATGGAACGTACGGAGAAAACACCAATGCAACGCCGTTCTTTTCTGAAAATCAGCTTGCTCGCCGGCGGCGGAGTGATGTTCGGCCTGGCCACCGAACGCGAGGCTGCGGCACAGGGTCGCGGTGGCGCTCCGGCAGCCGCGCTCGATCCCCACAACTTCATCAGGATCGCTCCCGACGGCACGGTCACCATCGTCAACAAGAATCCCGAGGTCGGTCAGGGCGTGCGCACCATGCTGCCCATGATGATCGCGGAGGAACTGGACGTCGATTGGAAGAACGTCCGCGTGGAGCAGGCCGACATCGACCCCGGCAAATACAACATGCAAAGTGCCGGCGGCAGCACGGCCGCACCAATGAACTGGACTCCCATGCGGCAGGTCGGCGCCGCGGGGCGCGCACTGTTCCTCACCGCTGCCGCGCAAACCTGGAAGGTGCCGGAAGCCGAGTGCAGCACCGCTTCCGGGCACGTTTTGCATAAGGCATCGAACCGGTCGCTGGGCTATGGCGAGCTGACATCCAAAGTTGCGGCACTCCCCGCTCCCGCCAGCCTGGCCGACATCAAGCTGAAAGATTCCGGGGACTACAAGATCATCGGCACCAGCACGCCTTCGGTAGACTTGCACGACATCGTGACCGGCAAGCCCATCTTCGCCATCGACGTGAAGGTGCCGGGAATGCTGTACGCGTCGTTCGAACGCTGCCCGGTCTTCGGCGGCAAGGTGGTCAGCGCCAACCTGGACGAAGTGAAGAAACTGCCGGGTGTGAAACAGGCATTCGTGGTGGAAGGGGCCGCCGGCGGCGCATCGGTGCTGGGCGGGGGCCCTCCGCTGGTGAGCGGAGTCGCCATTATCGGGGAAACCTGGTGGCACGCCAACACTGCCCGCAAGTCGCTGAAAGTGGTCTGGGACGAAGGTCCGGCCGCGACGCAGAGCAGCGTCGGTTTTGCGCAAAACGCGGACGCTATGAGCAAGCAGGCACCGCAAAGAACCCTGCGCAAGGACGGCGATCCGGAAGGCGCGCTCGCGAACGCCGCCAAAGTGGTGGAAGCCGCTTATTCCTACCCGTTCATCTCGCACACACCGCTAGAGCCGCAGGGCGCCACGGCTCATTATAAGGATGGCAAGCTGGAGCTTTGGTCCAATAGCCAGCAGCCCTTGCAGGGCCGCCGTCAGGTGGCTCAGGCCCTGGGGATCGAGGAGACCGATATCACCCAGCACATGGTGCGCGGCGGCGGCGGCTTCGGCCGGCGTTTGACCAACGACTACCTGGTGGAAGCGGCCGCCATCGCCAAGCAGGCGGGCGTTCCGGTGAAGCTGCTGTGGTCGCGCGAAGACGATATGGGGCACGACTATTTCCGTCCCGGCGGCTTCCAGTATCTCAAGGCCGGGCTCGACGCTTCCGGCAAGATCGCGGCCTGGCAGAACCACTTCGTCACCTATGGCGAGGGCGATCAGGTGGTCGGCGCCGGCGCCATGGGGGCCACCGAGTTTCCGCAACATTTCATCGCCAACTATGCGCTGCACACTTCGGTGCAGCCGTTGGGGATGCGAACCGGCGCCATGCGCGCTCCCGGCAGCAACGCCATTGCGTTCGTGATTCAATCCTTCATCGACGAACTGGCGCACGCCGCCGGCAAGGATCCGGTGGAGTTTCGCCTGGCGCTGCTCGATTCGGCGACACCGCCCGAGCCGGCGACACCGCCTCAGGGCGGCGGCCGCGGCGGCCCCGGGGGCGGCAGCCTGAACGCGGAACGCATGAAGGGCGTGCTGCGGTTGGTGGCGGATAAGTCCGGTTGGGGCAGGAAGACGCTGCCCAAAGGCACCGCCATGGGAGTGGCGTTCCACTTCAGCCACGCGGGATATTTCGCCGAAGTGGCGGAGGTCAGCGTCAACGCCAACAAAGTGAAGGTCAACAAGGTCTGGGTGGGCGCCGACGTCGGCAGCCAGATCATCAATACCAGCGGGGCGCTGAACATCGTGGTGGGCGGCGTGCTCGACGGTATGGGCGCGGCGATGTCGAGCGAAATCACGGTGGACAAGGGCCGCGTGGTGGAGACCAACTTCAATCGCTATCCCCTGCTCCGCCTGGCGCAAGCGCCGCCGGAGGTCGAAGTCCACTACCTGAAGACCACTTACCCGCCGACCGGTTTGGGTGAGCCGGCCATGCCGCCGATTCTGCCGGCCATCGCCAACGCCATCTTCAGTGCCTCGGGCAAGAGGGTCCGGTCGCTGCCGCTGGCGAAGTCCGGCCTGGTTTGGGCATAGTAAAGCCGGGCATAGTAAAGCCGGGCATAGTAAAATCTAGGCGAATGCGCCATTGTTGGTTCCTGGCGTGCCTGCTCCCGCTGCTGGCGGGAGCGGCACGCGGCCAGGATGTATTGCGGGTCGCGTCGCCTGACGGCCTGCTTGAATTTCGTATCTTCGTGACACAACCCGAGGGCGCCGTCCTGAACACCCTCGCCTACCAGGTTTTCCTGCGCGGAAAGCCGGTTGTCGATACCTCATATCTGAGCCTCAACATCCACTTCCAGGAACCTCTGCTGGGTGAGAATGTGGGGCTCAGCAAATCCATCCGGCGCCAAGCCGATGGCTACAACTCGCTGTATGCGGAATACCTGCAAACCAGCACCACCGGCCGCCGGTTCAACTTCGAAGTGCGCGTATCGAACGATGGCGTGGCCTTCCGCTACATTATCCCGAGATCCGCATTACTGATGGAGCTTCTGCTCGAAGACGAAGACACCGAGTTCCACTTCGCCCGCGACGCCACGGGCGTTCGGCCCGCTGAAGCCTCACTGCCGTATATCGAGCAGCAACCCGGAGTGGGCTGGGTAGGCATCTACGAATCGCCGGTAGCCGGGTTCCCGCCCATGCACCTGGTGCGCTCGGACGCCCGCACCATGGTCACCCATCTTCCGCAAAAGCCCCACGATCCGGGCGTGGCATTCGAGGGCCCCACGCCCTTCACGTGCCCCTGGCGCATCCTGGTCATCGGCCCGGACCGCGACAAGCTGGCGCAATCCGAAATCGTCCGCGATGTAACTGGAAAATGACCGGCTCCGACCCGATCGTCTGCAGGATCAGGCCGCTGGTATACGTGAGGTTCAAGCGATCGGGCATTTCTGTGTTGGTAGAATACTACATAGTTGTAGCGATTTGCTGTGCCCGCGTGGCGGGGCCGAAGATACCACCGGAAACAAAAAAACCGGTGACCGACTTGCCAGCTTGTGGCCGCAGTCACCGGTGGGGACAAACCAAAACTCTGTCTTTCGACTCCGCCGCACAGCCCCTGGGTGCGAGGACTGGGGACGGCCGGCCAGGGTGCGCGCCGCGCACGGCCACCGGCTCCAATCCGGCGCGCCGCGCACAGCCACCTCAGCCGACGCTCCAATCCGCCCGCCGCGCACAGCCACCTCAGCCACCGGCTCCAATCCGCCCGCCGCGCACAGCCACCTCAGCCACCGGCTCCAATCCGCCCGCCGCGCACAGCCACCTCAGCCACCGGCTCCAAATCCGCCCGCGGCGAACAGCCACGGGCACCACTCCGGCTTGCCGCGCACCTCCACCGGTTCCAATCCGCGCCGCGCAGAGCCCCCAACACCAACCGCCCGGCCGATCTCGCCTATTGCAATATGCGATTATGATATTGCAATATGCGATTCACTGTCAAGAACTCAATCTGCCCTGTTATGAGCCAGTTGCGCGCAAACACACCACTGAGGCCATCGCAAGCGCCGCATGGCGGGACAAACCCGGCCGGCGGCATACAATAGGGGTTCCACCGCCGCATCCCACAGCCGCTCTATGGATAACCTCACCCACACCGCCGTCGGGCTGTTCCTCAGCCGGATCGGCCTGAAGCGCTGGACACCGCTGGCGACGCCGATTCTGCTGGTAGCCGCCAACGCCCCCGATATCGACGTGGTCACGGCCTGGGGCGGGCCGCTGAACTACCTGCACTATCACCGGCATCTCACCCATGCGCTGGCGGCTATGCCGGTGATGGCGCTGCTCGCGGTGGCCCTCGTCCGGTTGGTGGCCCGAAAGCCGGTTCGCTGGCCCGGCGCCTTCTGCGCGGCCCTGATTGCGGTGGCGTCGCACCTGCTCCTCGACCTCACCAACGTCTACGGCATCCGCCTGTTCCTGCCGTTCTCGGCGCGGTGGCTGCGGCTGGACCTCACCAGCGTCTTCGATCTGTGGATCTGGGGCGTGTTCCTGGTGAGCCTTCTGGGGCCTTTTCTGGGCCGCCTGGTGGGTTCGGAGATCGCCTCGCGGAACGGCACTGTGGCGCACCACGGCCGCGGGTTCGCCTGGCTGGCGCTGGCGTTTTTGCTGCTGTATAACTGCGGCCGCGGGGTGATGCACGCGCGCGCGATAGCGGAACTGGAATCGCGCATTTATGAGGACTCGGCCCCGCTGCGCACGCTGGCCGTACCCGGCCCAGCCAATCCCTGGCGCTGGCGAGGCGTAGTGGAAACCGCCGACTTTTACGCCGTGGAGGATCTGGACCTGCTGGGGGATTTCGACCCCACCCGCGCCACGGTGTTTCACAAACCGGCGCCGGACCCGGCCCTGCAGGCCGCGGAACGCACTCCGGCGTTTCGGGAGTTCCTGCGATTCTCCCAATTCCCGCTATGGCAGGTTTCGCCGGCCGCCGGTCTGGACGGCGGCAAACTGGTCGAGGTCTTCGATCTGCGCTTTGGCACGCCGCTCGCGCCGGGGTTTATGGTGAGCGCGACGCTCGATTCCGGACTCCAGCCGGTGGGAACCTCCTTTCATTTCGGTGTCAGCAGCCCGAAATAGGAGATAATCAGACCCGCTATGGGGCCTTCCGCTCATTCCCTGGCGGCGGCGACGCGCGCAGAATGGAAATGTGAGGGCAAGCGATACAATCATGGTGCTGGACAGGGAGCAACTCCGAGAGGTCACATTCGAAGACGAAGAGCTGATGCGGCAGCTCCTGGATGCGCTGATTGAAGACACGGAAAAGCAGATCCCCCTTCTGGATCGGGCCATCCGCGGGATGGACGCCCCGCAGTGCGCGCGCCTGGCGCACTACAGCAAGGGAGCGTGCGCCAACGTTGGGGCCAAAGCCGCGGCGGCCGTACTGGAGCGGATCGAGCGCCAGGCGGCGCATGGGTCGCTCGAAGAATGCGGCACCCAACTGGCGATCCTGGCGGCCGAAGTGGACCGGCTGCGGGCGGAGACGATTTAACCTCGGCCAGCCGATGTAGCCGCAGGCACTGGCCCTGAGGGCACCCCCTATAGTGTCGAGATTGGCCCTGAGGGCACTCCCGGCACTTGTTCGCGGTTGCGACACGGCGTCGCAGCCAAGAGCGTCCGGGTGCCCCTTGGGACAGTGCGCTGCGGCCACTGGGGCCGTGCATGCCGGACCGCAGGACCCCTGCGCGGGAACCTCTCCAGCGCGCCCCTAACCCCGCTGCCAGTGGAAGACAAACTGGCCGCACCTCCACAAAACACTCGGAATCAGCGGATTGGCCGATGGCCTCAGGCATGTGACGGCGTTACGCAGCGGGACGGGGCCGGTAGCGTCCCACGCTGATGCTCTTCTCGCGGCTGCGCGCGCGAGCGATATCGAAGGAGTTCTGCATTCGCATAAGGGTGTCCATATCGACACCGAACGCCTTCTCGAAGCGCAGGGCCATCTCGCCGGAGAGACTGGCCTTGGCGTTCAAGAGACTCGATAGGGTTGGACGGGATACACGAAGGATCTTCGCTGCCTCCGTCACGGAAAGGCCGTGAGCCTCGACAATTTCGGTCCGCAGAAAGCGGCCGGGGTGAACTGGATTCAGCATCCGCGTGGCTTTCTTCTCAGTGATAGTCTTCATAGTCAACGTCCAATATCTCGCCGTCCCTGATCTGGAACGTCAGACGCCAGTTGCGCGTGACATGCAGGCTCCAAACTCCCTTACGGGCTCCGGCAAGCGGGTGGGCTTTCCACAGGGGGAAGGCGCGCAACGTTTCCGGGTCCCGCATGTCCTGCAGGAAGGTCAGCATTGCTCGGAGCTTGTCCACGGTATCCGGAGGCAGTCCTTTCGAGCTGTCCTCCACGTAGAGCCGTTTCAAGCCCTTGTGGACGAAGTTCCTTATTCTCAATGGCTATACTGTAGCCCGTTGCCATACACCTGTCAACCGAGTCGTGGCGGCGCCGCCGACGGATTGGGATACGTACAAGTTCACCGAGCGCGCTATATTGGTAAGCCATGAGATAAAGCAACGTAGCGCTTCGCCTCCAGAAGTCGCTATTGGGCGAGGCAAAGCGCGTGGCGAAGTCGGAAGGCGTTGCGTTGAACCAACTCATCAACGTTGCCGTGGCCGAGAAGCTTTCGGCGCTGCGCACCGAAGAGTACTTCCAGGAGCGATCCGGCCGCGCGAACCTCGGCAAAGCCAAGCGAGTCCTGAAGAAGGCCGGCCGAGGGAAAGCGCCGGTCGCCGGCGACGAGGTATAACGCCGCACGCTAAGAACTGGGGTACCATTCCGAAGTGCACACTGCAGCCTCAGGCAATACCGAAGAGCCCGGCACGAATTTGAGCACTCCGAGCCGCACCGAGAAAAGATCCTTGTACGAAAGCGCTTTGAGCCACGCATCGCTTCCAGCGAACGTTGTCCTTTGCCCCGAAACCGGAAGAATAGCGCTGCCGTTGAAAGGGGCGCAGTCGTAATACATGATCCGGTGAATGGTCTCTCCGGTTAACGTGCACGCCAGACCAATTCTCTCTATATACGCCGGGTCGTACGTCTTCCCCGCACTCCTGGCATGCACGCGGACGTGACCGCCGTCGAGCATGACCGCAATCTTGTTGGGGTTCCTTCTTCATACTGTCTACGCGCTGTCCGCGTTCCGTGGCGCGCACTAATGGTCTGAATTCGTTCCCAACGCTCAGACCCGGAAACGAGCGACCTTATTTCTGGTCGGGGGTCCGGGCACGCGATATTAATAAAATAATAAGCGGTAGCCGCGCTACTTCCCCTGTCCCCGAATCGCAATCCCCAACTCCCGCAACTGCCGTTCGGGCACCGGCGATGGCGCGTCGCACATCAGGTCCGTGCCGCGTGCGGTCTTGGGGAACGGAATCACGTCGCGGATGGAGCTCTCGCCGGCCAGGATCATCACCAGGCGGTCGAGGCCCAGCGCGATTCCGCCGTGCGGCGGCGCGCCGTATTCCAGGGCTTCCAGCAAATAACCGAAGCGGCGGCGGGCTTCCTCGTCGGAAAAACCTAGCGCGGCGAAGACTTGCGTCTGCACGTCGCGGCGGTGAATACGAATCGAGCCCGACCCCATCTCCACGCCGTTCAACACCAAGTCGTAGGACTTGGCGCGGCAGCGCGCCGGGTCCGCGGTCAGCTTGTCCAGGTCTTCGTCGTGCACCGAGGTGAAGGGGTGGTGCGCCGCGGTCCAGCGGTTCTCTTCTTCGTTCCATTCGAACATGGGGAAATCTACCACCCATAGGAACTGGAGGTTCCTGGGGTCGAGCAGCTTGTGCCGGTCGTTGAACTTCTGCGCGCATTGCAGGCGCAGTTGGCCGCAAGCCTGGAAAACGGTCTCTTCGGGACGATGGCCCTTGGGCTCGCCGGCCCAGGCGGCCAGCAGCAGCAGGTCGTTCTCGCCGGCGCCGCAGCGTTCGCGCACGCGCGCCATCGGTTCGGGGAAGTCGCGGTCCAGGCGTTTGGCGTCGTCGAAAACGCGCAGGCCGCGTTCCAGGCCGAATGCCCGCAGCTCATCGCGCTCCCTGCGGGCGGGGGCGCCGGTGCCGGGAATGTGGATGGCCACCAGCGGCAGGTTGTTGCCGGCCAGCTCCGGCAGCAGGTCTTCGACGGGGTGCATGGGCGGGATGCGGCAATCGGGTTTGTCGCTGCCGTAGCTGCGCATGGCCTGGGCGTAGGTGAGACGCGGGAACGGCGGCGAGATCGTGAATCCGGCCACCTGGCAGATGCGCTCGACTAGGGGCTCGATGACTTCGAAAATCCGCTCCTGTTGCGGAAACGACATCTCCAGGTCGATCTGCGTGAACTCGGCCTGGCGGTCGGCGCGGAAATCCTCATCGCGGAAGCAGCGCACCACCTGGAAGTACTTGTCGAAACCGCTCACCATCAGGATCTGTTTGAAGATCTGCGGCGATTGCGGCAGGGCGTAAAACGTGCCCGGCTGCACGCGGCACGGCACCAGGTAATCGCGCGCGCCCTCGGGCGTGGAGCGCGTCATGAACGGCGTTTCGATTTCGAGGAAACCCTGCGCGTACAGGCATTCGCGCACGGCCATGGCGATCTTCGAACGCAGCATGATATTGTGCTGCATGCGCGGGCGCCGCAGGTCCACGTAGCGGTATTTCAGACGCACGTCTTCGCTCACCCCGACCTCGTCCTCGACGGGGAATGGCGGGGTGCGCGACTCGTTGAGAATCCAGATGCGCGACGCCACTACTTCGATCTCTCCGGTGGCCAGATTCGGATTGATCGCGCCGGCGCCGCGGAGCGCCACGCGGCCCTCCACGGCGATCACGTATTCCGGCCGCACCAGCTCGGCGCGGTTGTGCACGGCGGGGTCCACGTCTTCGTGGAATACCACTTGGGTGATGCCGTCGCGGTCGCGCAGGTCCACGAAGATCACACCGCCGTGGTCGCGGCGCCGGTGGACCCATCCCATCAGGACGGCGTTCTTCCCTTCGTCCGCGGCGCGCAGCGCGCCACACATGTGGGTGCGGCGAAGGTCGCCGAGAAAATCCAACGCAACAGAGGTTTCCATATCGAATTGTCTCATTCCTTGAAGGTGTGGGGGGCCGATGGGGGTGTGGTGGCCGACGCGCCGGGCGGCGCATCGGCGGGCGCGGCGGCTGATACGGTGGGCGGCGCGTCGGCGGGCGCGCCGGAGGACACGGCTAACGGCGCGGCAACAGGCCCAACGGTGGACGCTGTGGGCGGCGCGTCGGCGGACACGGCAGGCGGCGCACCAGGACCGGCTGCTGGTACCGCGGTGGGCGCACCAGGCCCGGCGGCTTGTACGGCGGCCGGCGCATCGGCGGGCCATCCACCCAGCACGGCGGCGATCTCCCCGCGCGCTACGGCGCGCTGTTCGCCGGTGGCCATATTCTTCAGGGCGTAGCGGCCGGCGGTCAGCTCGTTTTCGCCCAGGATCAGGGTGAACCGCGCGCCGAATTTGTTGGCCAGCTCCATGGCCCGCTTCAACTTGCCTTCCACCAGCTCCACGGAAAAGCCGTTGCGACGCAGGTCGCGCGCCAGCACGGCTGCGTGGCGCACGGCCGGTTCGCCCAGCGGCGCAATGAATAGGTCGAGCGGTGCGGGCTGCTCGGCGCCTTCCACGCTCATCACCAGGCGGTCTTCTCCGATGGAAAAGCCAATGCCCGGCGAGTGCACCCTGGAGCCGAGCGATTCGGCCAGGCCATCGTAGCGGCCGCCGCCCAGCACGGAATTCTGCGCGCCCAGGGCGCCATGCACCACTTCGAATGTCGTGCGCATGTAGTAGTCCAGGCCGCGCACCATGCGCGGGCGCACCTCGTAGGCGATGCCGCGGTCGGAAAGATACTGCTTCACGGTTTCGAAATGCGCGCGGCAGGCGTCGCAGAGATAATCGAGGATGCTGGGAAGCCGGTCGATGATGGGCTGGTCGGCTTCCACTTTGCAATCCAGCACGCGCAGCGGGTTGGTGGCGGCGCGCCGCTGGCAATCGCCGCACATCTGCGGCGCCACGTCCTGCAATTGCTGGCGCAGGCGCTCCACGTATTGCGGACGGCAGTTGTGATCGCCCACCGAATTGAGGAGCAGCCGGGCGTCGCGCAGCCCCGCGCGCCCGATGACTTCCATCACCAGCTCGATGACTTCGGCATCCACCAGCGGCGATTCCGAGCCGATGGCCTCCGCGCCAATCTGATAGAACTGGCGGTAGCGGCCCTTCTGCGGGCGCTCGCGGCGGAACATGGGGCCGATGTAGTAGAGTTTCTGCACCCCGGGACGCTGGTCCAGCCGGTGTTCGATGTAGGCGCGGATCACCGATGCGGTATTCTCCGGCCGCAGCGTCAGGGATGTCTCGTCGCGGTCGGTGAAGGTGTACATCTCCTTGGTGACGATGTCGGTATCTTCGCCCACGCCGCGCGCGAACAACTGCGTCTCTTCCAGTATGGGAGTGCGGATCTCGTGGTAGTTGTAGGCTCGAAAAACCTCGCGCGCAACGGCTTCCACGCGGTTCCACGCTTCGGTGGATGGAGGTAGTAAGTCCCTGGTTCCTTTGACGGCTTTAATCAAGGTGGTTGGAAAGAACTATGCTAACATGCGCCGCGCCTCACTCGACCGCCATGGTCACCCCGCCTTGCGACGGCGTGCCGCCCACGGCAATCTGGACCGGCACCGCGGGCCCGGCGGCCACGCCCATCGGCACCACGGCATTCACCTGCAGCACACCCGCCACCTCACCCGGTGCGGAGCCGGCCCACATCACCTGGGCGTTCAGGCCGCCGATCTTCACCGTCACCGGCAACTGCGGCATAACCACGTCCGCCGTCACGCTGCCGGTGATTCCGGCCGGCGCGGTCAGCCCTTCGCCCGTGGCGTAGATCGAGACCACCGTGCCGCGCGGCGCCGGGTTCGCGGGACCGTTGATGGAGTTATCCTGGTTGACCACCGCGCCTTGTCCCTGGCCGGTGGCGCTGCCGGTGAAGATCGCCGGAGCCGATGGCGCGAGCGGCACGCCCCATATGGCGCTGGCCCCGCCGTTCGACACAACCTCGATGGTGGCCACGCCGCTGGTACCGGCTTCGTACGGAACCACCGCGTTCACCTGGCCCGCGGAAGCGTAGGTAAGCGGCGCCGCCACGCCGTCGATCAGCACCAGCGTGCCGCTGAGCGTGGTGGCCACTTTGCCCGTGGAAGTCAACACCAACCCCGCCGGCGCCGGCCCCACGCCACCGCCGAAAATCGAGATCAGCTCGCCCGGTGAGATGGCTCCAGGGGCGAGCGACCCGCCGCTGACCACGCTCGAAAGAAGCGGGGGTGCCGCGGCCGTTGCGGTTGCGTAAAGCACCACCGGCACGGTGACCGTCCCGTTGGCCCAAATGATGTTGGCCGTGCCGTAGTAAGTGCCGGGCAGCGGCGCCGACGCGCTGACGGTAACGGTTGCCGGCGTGAGGTAGTATTCTCCGCCCGGCTGGAAAATCGGCGTGGATTGCACGCTCGGGTTGAGGCTCCCACCCGACAAGGCCCCTCCCACTTCGAACAGCACCGGGCCGCCGGCTGTACTCACGTTGAAGCTCCCGGTGGCCGTCTGGCCGGCGGGCGCGGTGAGGGTCAAGCCGGTTGGACTCACCGGCGGGGCGGAAGGCGCCGCGAGCACCATCAGAGCCACCGATATCTGCGTGGAGCCGTAGTTCGAAGAGTTCACCTCGATGGTGCCCTTGTACATGCCGGGCGCCAGCCCCACAGTGGTCACGTTGACGGTGATCGAGCGACAGGTACTGCATTCCGCTTGCGCCAAAAGCCAGTTGCCTCCCGATTGCGTCTGCGCCGTAACATTTGAGATCACTACGTCCGGTGGCCCGAGCAGCACACTCTGTTGGTTGGAAATCTGCGCGGCGACCCCGGTGGCCTGGATCACCGACAGCGCCGTCTGGTAGGCGTAGATCGCGGGAAGCGGATTCACTTGAAGCTGGACGGGAACCGCCAGCATGCTGTTCGGACCCTGAATGGTGAGCACGGTGGAATACAATCCCACCGCCTGCCCGTTCCAGGCTGCGGTGAGCGTGAGGGTGGCGGGCGTCGTGCCGCTCAGGGGCGACACGGTGAGCCATGTGGCCGCGGGAGCAATCGATACCGTAAACGGCAAGGGCGCGCCGTTGCTCGTCACCGTCAGGCTGCCCGTCTGGGGCTGCCCATTGCCCGTCAGAATCGAGAAGTAGGTGGCGCCGCTGGCGCTGATCGAGTTCGGGCTGGTCACCGTGAGGGTCACTTGGGAGGTGGCAGGCTCAGCCTGGAATCCTGCCAGCAGAGGGG
>Ga0265316_10001996_pt1 | contig 21476 bp, 27 predicted proteins | sample 4522metaG_FD_202092 | JGI IMG/M metagenome (GOLD analysis project Ga0265316, IMG submission 202092) | Rhizosphere microbial communities from Carex aquatilis grown in University of Washington, Seatle, WA, United States - 4-5-22 metaG | ecosystem: Host-associated > Plants > Roots > Rhizosphere >... | reverse complement strand
ACGCAATTATGCGGAGTCCAATATTATGCTGAGTCGTGGGGCAAATCCTGCGAAATACTCTATCATTCCCGCAGTTTCAGCAATGAGGCACTCAGCATAATACTTGATGCATTTCACTGGCCTCGAAGGCCGAAAGGAGTGCATCAATGGCAGAGCAGTTAAGTTCACGCCCGCGGATCGCTGTCTCGCAAATATACTCACTGGATAAGGCGCTTGTCGAGTTTATCGCATCGTTGCTGGCACGTGGGCATCCGCCAAGTACCATTACAATCTACACGAATGCGGTACGGCACCTGGTACGATGGCTCCGGGAACACCACCGAGGAATCCGTTCACTCACGGAGCGTACGGTCGAGGAGTTTCTCTTCAATCACCTGCCCACCTGCAAATGTCACGCTCCGGCTCCCCGCGATTCACCGACGGTGCGGGCGGCGGTCCGTCGTTTCCGGCTGCTCGTGAAGCTGCGCCAGGAGGCCATGCGCCCCGCAGCCAGGGTGTTAACGCCCTTGGAAAGGGAGCTTCTCGATTATCATACTCACCTGCGAGAGACCTGTGGCCTATCAGAAGCGACCTGCATATATCGACTCCGGTATGCGCGTGAGTTCATACGCCGTTTTATCAGAGGAAAAGATGTAAAGCTTCTCAGAATAACAGCACGAGCGGTCACCGAGCATGTCGAACGTCGCGCAAAGGGAGTGAAGCCTGGAACGATCCGTGTGATTGCCGATTCGATCCGGAGCTACCTCCGGTGGCTTCAACTCCGTGGGCTTCTCGACGCTCACATCATTTCCGCAGTGCCCTGTATTCCGCAATGGCGACTGACCGAAATCCCCAGGGCGCTCTCAGAGACGCAGCTCAAGAAATTACTGCGATCATTTGACCTTCGGTCGCCGTCTGGCCGCAGAGATTATGCTATGGCACTCTGTATGAGCGAAATGGGTTTGCGAGCCTCCGAGGTTGCCAAGCTCACCCTTGCCGATATCGATTGGCAACAAGGGACTATAAAAATCTCCAGCACGAAATGCCGGCGTGTTCGTCTCTTGCCGTTGCCTTCACGACCAGGAGCGGCTATTGCCCGTTACCTTCGGCACGGACGACCGGTGACGGATTGCCAGCAGCTTTTTCTTCGCCACACAGTACCCGTTGGTACAGCGCTTACCTTGGAGATGGTTCGTGGCGCTATGCGTCGTGCATACTCACGGGTGGGATTCCCCACGACATGGACGGGCACTCACCTGCTGCGGCACACCGCCGCGACCCTGATGCACCAGAAGGGAGCCACCCTCAAGGAGATCGCGGATGTACTTGGTCATATCTCCATCGACACCACCGCGATCTACACCAAAGTCAATCGGCCTGCCCTGAAGACCGTGGCGCTTCCATGGCCGGAGGTGATGCCATGAACGGATCCTGCACCATGCAAGAACGGGTTGAACAATATGTCTCAGCGCGACGGAAGCTCGGTTACCAATTGAGCGTGCAAGGGAGAGAACTCCTCCGTTTTGCGCGGTTCGCGGACGAGCTGGGTCATCGTGGTCCAGTGAACACAGAAATCGCTCTACGATGGGCACGGGCGGCTCAAGACTGTTCGTCTCTGTACCAAGCAAGGAGACTTGAAGTTGTCCGATGTCTGGCACGCCATCTGAGTGCCCTGGAGCCAGGCACCGAGGTTCCTCCAAAGGGTTTGCTTGGGCCTGCACATCGCCGCACGCAGCCTCATATCTATGGGCCACAAGAGATTTCAGCACTCATGAAGGTCGCGGCGACTCTCGGCCCGAAAGAGGGACTCAGGCCCAAGAGCTACGGCACGCTCATCGGCCTTTTGGCATGCACCGGTCTGCGGCTCTGTGAAGCCCTCCATCTGGAATGCTGCGATGTCGACACCAATGGCAATCTGCTCACCATCCGCCAGAGCAAGTACCGCAAGTCGCGGCTGGTGCCGCTGCATCCCTCCGCCTCTCGAATGCTCCACACCTACGCAACATTCCGTGATCACTACCTTGGCAATGTTCGCAGTTCGCATTTCCTTGTCTCTGAACATGGGACAGCCCTCAAGCCGTCAGTCGTCCATTGGACGTTCAGCGGCCTGCGCCGTCTGTCCGGGGTGGAGTCATTGAATGGCCGCAGAGAACCCCGTCTCTATGACCTTCGGCATACCTTTGCGTGTCGTCGGCTATTGGAGTGGTACAGAGAAGGCCGGGATGTCAATCAGTGCATCAACTGGTTGTCTACGTACCTCGGACATGCCCGAGTCACTGACACCTATTGGTACCTCAGCGGTGTCCCGGAACTCATGAGCATCGCAGCAGGCCGCTTCGAGCGGTTCGCCACACACGAGGCGGGAGGGACGCCATGAACACCCAAATCGGCACACGGGATTTCCCCACAGTGGTTCAGCGATTTTTCTGTGACTACCTCATGAATCAGCGAAATGTCAGCCCCCGGACTATCGCTGCCTACCGTGATACGTTCCATTTGCTCCTTCGAGAACTTCAGAGCCGCAGCGGAAAATCCGCCTCGGAACTGGAATTCTCTGACCTTGACGCCCGGGCGGTCCTCGCATTCCTTCATTCCCTTGAGAAAGATCGTGGCAACAGCATCCGAACTCGCAATGCTCGTCTCGCGGCAATTCGTACGTTTGCGAATTACGCTGCCTCCGAGGAAACGTCGTTCCTCGCCACCGCCCGACAGATCCGTGTGATCCCAATGAAACGATTTGAGCGGCCCCTGATCGGTTTCCTCTCGCGAGTGGAAGTCCAGGCTATCCTGGACGCGCCGAACCTCGACACTTGGAGTGGTCAGCGTGACCACGCTCTGCTGACCACTCTCTACAACACCGGTGCCCGTGTGTCAGAGATCATCGCCGTGCGAATGAAAGATCTCTGCCTGGACCCCGCCCCGGCCGTGACCCTCCATGGTAAGGGGAGGAAGGAACGAGTGGTTCCCCTGTGGAAATCAACGGCATGCCTTCTCAGGCATTGGATCAAGAAAACCGACTCGCAGAAAGATGCCTCGCTTTTCCCCGGCTGCAGAGGTCAATCCCTCTCGCGATCCGGCGTGGAAGAGCGTCTTCGGAGAGCGGTCAAGAGCGCATCGGCGAAATGCTCGTCCCTTTCCAGGCGTCCGATAAGTCCGCATACTTTCCGTCACACCACTGCGATGCACATGCTGCAGTCGGGCGTGGATATCACGGTCATAGCCCTATGGCTCGGACACGAGAGCATTTCCACTACCCACATGTACATTGAGGCGGACTTGGCAATGAAACAGAAGGCACTGGACAAGCTGCACGCACCTGAGCGGCAGCCCCATGTCTATCGAGCCCCTGACAAGCTATTGGAGTTTCTTCGAGCACTCTGAATTATGCTGAGTTCAAGCCAAAGACCGAAACAAGCAGAGGCTTCCAACTCATGCTGATACAAGTAATTGCGAAACGACTTTCAACCCATAGACGGCGGGACTCAGCATAATATTGGACTCCGCATAATTGCGTTTATGCTGAGCTCCGCATAAGCGCAAGAACTGGATGCTCTCAGGAAGCCCCGCGGGAGCGGAAGCCAGCGCGGCGTGGTACAGCTTCATCGAAACTGCGAAGAGCAACGGCATTGAGCCCTATCTGTACCTGTGCTACATCCTCGCGAGACTGCCCGAGAGCGACGACCCTGCTGACTTTCAATTCCTGCTGCCCTGGAATATTCCAAAAGAGTCACTGCTGGATTTTGAATCGGGACGTCTGGCCTGAGTTCGCTACCGCAACAGCCCTCGCGGCTACGCACGCAAGGGTGTGGTTGTTTTGACGCTTACGCCCTCTTCAGTGTCTCTTGAGACTCAGAAATGCGGCACATTTCGCATAGCTTCTCCTTCTGCGTTTCAACATCATGCAATGGATTGACGCTCTGTCAGTCACCCGCATGCCTTGAACAATCTTTTTCAAAGGGCTTCGCATGAATAACAACATTAGGATTCACAAGCAACTTCGCCATTCCCACGGAATTGCTTCATCAATGCATTCTCAAAGCACATTCGTACGCATCTTGGCAAATCGCGCACTGTCGCCATTCTGGCGGTACGACATTTCAGTCCACGTGGTCGCCTTCGGTATATGCTAAGACGCTCCGGAACAGAGTGGACCCATAAATCCGCTATTGTTTGAAATATACATCCAAAGGAATTCGCCAACGTTGCAGCGAGTGTTCGGCACAAGTATTCATTAAGGCGGCTTCAAACTTCAGGACCACATTATGACTCGCCCAGTATTTCCTCCCCCGTGCCCTTGGCTGTTCAACCAAGTCGGGGAATTCCGATTCAAATTTGACCACCGCAGGGCTGGGGCCGAATGCCGAACAGTACGTATAGCCCCTGTCGGCTACGCATAGTCCATTTATCGGAATCCGAATCTCATTCTCGGTGGCATTGAAGAGCCGGACTTCTTCAAGAAGCCGCTCTTTGTCGTCTTCGATAGTCGACTTCCTGGACAAGTCTGAGGTGAACGAAAAGATGTATGCGGCCGGAATGCTGACATCGAAAATGTGATGGAATATCTGATCACGAAGCGTTTCGTTCTCGATGAGATTGAGCAGTCTTTTGTGAAAGACTACCTCAAAACCCCGCTCGCTGGTCAGCGGAAGGTCATCATAATCATATTTGAGCGACTTTACCGAACGTGCATTTTCAACGGCTTTTTTCAGCTCCGTCCTGTTCAAACTCCCATTCACTTCAATTATTGCTAGAACCGAATGGCAAGGAATTATCCCTTCCGATGCGGTCAAGAGGACGGGCGGTGTAATCCTCTCATCATAAAGAATAATGTCAATATCGTTACTCTGGTTGCCATAGTGATCGACAATTCTGCCGCCTGATACCTTCGTATGTGGAGTGAGAAACGGCTGTATCAATTCTGAAACGACAATTTCGCGTAGTCGACCTTTTTGCAAGGAATGTTGGATTGACGACGAAGAGTTTGCTGCGGCTGCGGCCTTCTCAATGTTATGAATTGCAACTTGCCTGTAATACGACACGAATTCAAAGGTCATCTATTCCCAGAAATTGTCAAGCAATACTTCGTGGGCCCATGGGCAGACAATCACGGAAATCGGGCGACCCTCTTCGGTCTCTTTGTCTTCTAGACACGCGCTTCACTACACTTATTGTGCCCCGTATTCTCTATATCCAGAAGCTCGACCCCCCCAATTCAATGAAAGGTGGAACGACATGCGAAGGTTGCCTGACACGCAACCTCCAGATCAATGCCTTCGTCCCGTTCTATGTCTGGCGGGAATTCATATGAGCGGAACCTACATGATCGAGCCGCAGTGTGATACACCCGCAAGCTGGCGACCCAATCTGCAATCACCTGTAAGATCACTCGTCGTTGTGCTCATTGCGAGATCCGTCCAATTCGGCCTGATTCCTACGTATTGTACGGAATGCAGATTGTGTGGTACCAACATTCAGCGCTCCATTCTTATGGACGTTAATCTCTGCTTTGCTGCGGCCGACCTTTGTGTTCTAGTTCTGGTTACAAACCCGGCATGCTCTCAAGAATATTTGGGCGTTACGTGGGAAATGAACCGTGCGGTGCAAACGACGCCCGAGTGCCCCCTCGCGCACGGTCATCTCCCTTCGCTCGGGCGATCGACCTTCAAGCGGGGCACGCTTTGTACACTTACCAAAGCCCGTACATTTTGCCTGCAATTTTCAGTAGAAGTATTTCTACCTTCACACCGCATGACTCAGGAATCGTGCTCACTTTCTGAAAGACATCTCGCTATGGCTATCTTCCATCGACTCGCTCTTTCCGGCCTGTGTTCTTTTGTCAACAAATTGATCTTCGAAATCTACAAACTTTATACGCTCATATGTGCACGTCTTTTCAAAACGTAAGTCGGAGGCATTTTTGATGAAGACTTTGCCGCACATTGTTGAAACGACCCTCTTTGATCATGCAGCGATACGTGGCTTCGGTCGGTGTAATGGCATGTTTGCGGCAAGCTATTTCAGGCATACCTGGCCCGATGGACTTTGTGACGTCGCCTGGCTTCCGGCGTTTGAAGAGCCAACAGCACGGTGCACTGAAAATTGAAAAGTGGCGGTCTAGGGCATTTCATATAGAACAAGATTATGAAGAAGGTACGCGTCTATGAGAAAGGGAACGAAATAGGATTCTAGGGTGAGCTCCTATCGACCGTTCTCATTTGGGCCCAGTCGTGCCCACGCTCATAGGTCATTCCACCACAAAGATTCGCTTTCAGATGCCAGCATTGACTCTCAGGCGATGCCCGTCAGGATCCAATGCCACGAACGTCATCCCAAACACTGCCCTTGTCGGTTCAGAAACGAAAGTGACGCCCTTCTTCTTCCATTTTTCGTACGAGCTTTGTAGAGAAATACTGTCCGGTAGAACCATGCATATTTCGCCCCCGGATCCACTGAAAGAAGCTGGCGGCTGAACTTTGTCAAGTTGCCAAAGTTCCAGGACCAGGCCAGACTCCAGCTCATACGAAACAAAGGTCGGCGACAATTCTTTTGCAGTTAGTCCAAGCAGCATAGAGTAGAAGCTTTTGCTTACGACGATATCTTTGACATACAGAATTACATATTTGAAACTAGCCACGATAATTCCTCACTTTCTTGTGAACGAGGATCCCAGAATTCTCTCTATTCTTTTGCCGAACGCATGTACAGAGCGTCGTGCCATGACTCTACACTAGTCGACAAATCGAATTTTGTCCACTCGGAAGAGCGGTTCTCTCGTTTCATTGCAGATAGACGCTGCTGGGAAACTTATCTTTATGCCGATCCTGCAGGCTTCACGTTCGGCTGGAAGTCGGCATTATCATGCTGAGACCTTCGTTTCGGAACTAATGCAGCAGAGGACACCTCTCCACGAGTATCGCTCACGTTTCATCGCTGGTCCTTTAATTCCAAACAGGCTAACCAAAAATCTTGCCTCGGCTTCCCCGAAATTCAGAGAGGACGTTCCAGCAACACGCCCACGGTCTGCAGGTGCCGCCGCATAGGTCTCCGTTATGAGACACGAGGGTTGTCAGGTCGCCGATGTGGGAACGCCATGGCAGTATTTCAGACTTGCATGCCAACGCGAAGCCTCGAACCTTGTCCGCCACTGCCCTAAGTGCCCCCTGAGTCTTGCGCCCCTCTGGGATAGAGATCGTCGTCAGCCACCCTGCTGTGCCTTCCGTACCGCGCGTAGTGATTGAGCAGCAAGGGATGTGCGTATGAGAGCAAAGTTGCTTGTTTTATGATTCGCATTGCCGCTTGTCGTACTCCCAAGTTGCTTGCCGCACTAAAGAATCCTTTCCTGTTCGCAATGCACGCGTGACTGGGAAGCCCGTATTTATTGGAACAACCCACGATGGTGCCTCCGGCACCCTGAAACTTCGGTGGCATGGTCCTGTTATCCCCAGAGATTTTCGACTCGCGCATAGGACTGCTGTCTGCCAAATGCCTATGCAGCCTGCAGTTTGCTTTCCCCACGCCAAGGCGTTCCGAGCGCTTTTGCACTTGCCTGACAATCTTATGAAATCGGGGACAATGCTACGACCGACAAGTCGCTTGAGCTCTGCATGCGTTCTGCTGGGCCATTTGTCAGGTAGGGAGCTTTGTGTCCGAACCGCGCCCTGCGACATAAAACGAACGGCACGGATATCTCAAACAGCCGCCGGTGACAAAGACAATTCGCATCGGAAACTCTGCCATGTTTGCAAGATCTCTAATTGTGGCCAATGGCGTAAGCTGTGCATTTCGAAGTCATCGATATCAACTCCGATGTCAAGGCATCGCAAAGAGTAAGCTGGCAGATCTCTCGGGCGGAATTCAACACGAGTTCACATGGCCAAAAGCGCGGCGCCGTGTCCACACTCCTGCTCCGCACTCGCACTCAACATTTGAGTGAAGCATTTCGCGTTTGACAGCAGGCGACTGACCTATTTGCAGGCCCTAAGGAGTCCGATGATACTGGCGTTGGTCCCGTCTTCCATCAGATCAATTGGTTTCTGCCCAAGATCATTCTCCGCATAGCAATTTGCGCCATTTTGAATGAGAAGTCGAATCGTGTCCAAATCTTTGTTCCGTATCGCGGCGTGTAGCGCGGTATATCCACCTTGCTGCTTGATGTTGACATCAACCCCTTTTTCGATGAGGCGTAACAGGATCTTGTTCTCACCACCAGCGGTCGCTGAGTGAATAGGTGCCACCTTCTGATCGTTATGTGAGGGCATCTCAAGATCAGCTCCATGTTCAAGCAGGTATTCCGCCACCTCTGTGTGGCCGAAGAAAGCAGCCAACCCAAGAGGCTGAAATCCATCTTCCGAAAACGAATTGACATCTGCCGGATTCATGTTCAGCGATTCTTGAACTCTAAGCAAGTCACCCAAAGCTGCCGCCTCATGAATTCCCACATGAGCTCCGGCTTTGACCAACGCATCCGCAAATTGCGGCCTACCGTGATAAAGCGCGAACAGGAGGGGCGAAACAGGATGTTCGCCTTTCTCATCGACAGCGAATGGATAGTTGTCCAAGAGTGCGCTGAAACGAGAGAAGTCATTCTCTGAAATTGCCTCGTACAGTTCCTGCATATTCTAGCTCCTGCGCGTAGATAGCGAAGACGAAGTTGAAGGTACCTAAGATCAAGACAGGAATCAACAACAAGTGGTTTCGCAATAACTTCTTCGAGACGGGGAGAATTCCAGTCTTATGCCCTCCGCCCAAACTCCGGTCGACCAAATACAGCAGAAAACGCAAAACTATCAAGAGATGGACGGATACGACTGCGCGGAAGCAGCCAAGAGATCGGCAGGTTGTGAGCATTGGTTTTGCTTTGGCGCCGCAACACAGGAAGGGTGTTCTTGCAAGTGAATCCTGACATGCAATCAACAGCATAGAGACAACGTTGGCCACCCGATTCATCTGCTCGTTACTCGAGGGTAGCTGGGGTAACTGCCCGTTTTAAAAGCTTACCCGAGCAAAGGCAGCCTTCGCTGCACATCGCGGCGCACCTCGAACGGTGCCAATACTCACCGCCCCCTCGTCATTCCCTCGCGGACTGCGGAGCCTACCAACACGAATTGACTTGAGCGATATTCTTCGACCACCTGTTACTTGTTTGGAACCTTGCATCCGATGCAACGCGTTCAGGTCGCATGAGTCAAAAGAGCCCGATAAAACAGGCATAGACTTGGACAGAAATCTGATGAATTCCCAAGTGCATACGCCAGGAAACCGGCCATCTTCATAGTGTGGTGGCGTTCGTTTTGCCAACATGTGGGAAGAAAGCAGCTTGGCAAATCATTTCCTCGAGATGGCTGGTCATTACTTACGCGGTGCTACTGCCTTTCAGATCACCCAGGGGGGTTGTCTTATGGCCCGACGACGGGCATGGAGCTTGCTGGCAATGGGGAGACCATTTCTTCGTGCGTATGCCTGTGCGAGTCGCGGCTCCCAATGAGCCGGGAGCCGAAAGACAGATCGTCGGAAGACTGCCTACCCGTTAAAAAAAAACGGCGGCTTTTAGAGGCTCAAGTAAAGGAGCATGGGAGTGATAAATGTCAAGCGACACCCGGATCTGACCCCTTTACGACACGAAAACTGACCCCCCCTCCCTCATGACTGCTTCTCCGCCACCGGCGGTTTGTAGAGTCCCGAGCGCTTCTTCTCCTTCAGTCGATAGCTGTCGCCTCGGATGGTGATGATGTGGCTGTGGTGCAGCAGCCGATCAAGAGTAGCCGTAGCCACCACAGGGTCCCCGAAGACCTCACCCCAGTCTACGACGCTCCGGTTGCTGGTCAACAAGCGGCTGCCGCGCTCATGGCGATGCGAGACAAGTTGGGAGAACAAGTGTGCTTCGTTCTGTTCCAGGGGCAGGTAGCCCAGCTCGTCCACGATGAAAAGCTTGGGCTTGCTGTAGTGCGTCAGCCCTTCCTCCAAATGTCCTTCGCGTGTGCCTTGGCTAAGGAGGCGGCCATCACTATCGCCGGAGTGACCAACACCGAGTAGCCCCGTTCGATCGCGGTTCGACCCCGCGCGATTGCCAAGTGTGTCTTGTCGACGCCGGGTGGACCGAGGAACAAGAAGGAGTCCCCTTTGGCCACCCAGCGGCAGGCGGCCAGATCTTGGATCTGGCGCACATCCATGGAGGGTTGAGCCTTGAAATGAAAGCCTTCCAAAGTGCGCAGGCAAGGAAACTTCGCGATGCTCAGCCCCATGGTGATGCGCCGCTGGTCTTTGCGGGCAATCTCCGCCTCGCAAAGGAAGCCCAACAGCTCGCTCAGACTCATCTGGCGCCGTCCAGCTTCATCCATCAGACTTTCCAGTTCTTCGCGAATGGCAGTGAGCTTCAAGTGAGTAAGCATTTTGTCCAGCACGTCGGTCTGTGGCGTCATCCCTGGCCTCCGACCACCGCTTCGTAGTCACGCAGCGGTCGAAGAAGTTCGCCAACGGCTTGCCTCCTGCCATCGGTGCCTCGTACCTCCACCCGGGCGACGGCCGCCCCGTCGAAGTGTCGGGGATCTACGATGCGCTGCTTGCGTCCAAGACTCAGCAGTTGTCGAGCAATTTCCTTTCCGCTGTAGAGAACCCTCAGCTCGCCGCTTTCGGTCTGAAGGATCACATGCTCGCCGATGTAGCGCCAAGGAACGCTGTTGTGATTGGTTTCCAGCTCTACGCACAGATCTTAATGCACCCGACGAACCAGCTCACGAACCTGCACGAAAGGAGCTTTTTCACTCAGAGGATGAAGGGCCTGTACTTCTTCACGCAGGAACCTATTGCGGGAACGTTCGACGGTGGTGCCGTGGATTCTCACGTCGGCCACCTCGCGCATCCACCAGGCCAACTGTGCCTCCAGGGCTTCCCAACTCTCGAAGGAGTGGCCGGCGATGGCGTTTCGCTTTACGTAGCCAACTCCGCTCTCATCCTTGCCCTTGGTTTGCGCCCGAAACGGAGCACAAGCACGCGGGCGGAACCCCCAGTAGGCAGCGAAGGAACGGAAAGCATCCGTGAAGACCACCTCGCGGGTCTGGGGATTGTGGCTCTTCACCAGGGCACGGGCGTTGCCGATGAGCACTTCGTCGGTGAAGACCCCAAAATGGCGCCTCGTTTCCTCGATGCCGACCAACCAGCTGTTCTGCCGTTCGTAGGGAAATGGTTTGACAAACGGACGTCGGGAGTAACCCAGGGTGAGCACGCATAGGAATACCCATGTCGGTTCTCCCGCGTTCAGACTCGTGTCTGTCCGAAGTCCCCCTGCATCTGTCTGCCCGGCGGAGTCTCAAATCGTACGGTAGCCACTGAGGCGGCATTCAACTGACGACGAAGAGGGGCTACCGCTCGTGCGATAGTCCGAAGCGAAACCTGTAACTCAAATTGGCGCTGCAACTCTTGACGGACCACGTCGGCATTTCCGCGGTGCATGAGGTTCTGCTCCTGTACCCACTGCAGGCGGTCGTCCAGCACCTTTGCTCGCGACGACCGACCATAGGGTTGCCACCCGCCGACGTACAGATACCCCTTAACCGTGTTCTTGCTGATGCCCAGTTCGCGGGCAATACGCTTGGTGCCCCAACCCTTGCGCTGCAATTCAAGAATGACTGTCACCTCGCCAGGCGTGCGCATGATCTCTCTTCCGGTGTATTCACCGCTGGGTCTGAACATGCCAAGATTCGTGTCCATTTTGCTGACCTCCCTACAGGGCATGGGGGTCAGTTTTCATGTCGCCAGGGGGTCAGTTTATGATGTCGCCTGACTGTAATTCCAGCACGATCCTGCAAGGGCCTTCGCGGCATACATGACAGTTTCTCGAATATTCACAGAATGGGTCCTATCTGGAAGTGAGAGAAGTCGCGGGTCGGTGCAATGTGACGGACTCTGCTCCTGAGTAGATTTATGCGTTTGCCCGGTACTCCATGTATCTCGAAATAGAAAGAAGCAATCCTGAGGTGTCAACTGTTGTCGGAGGTGAAACGGAAGTCGCCTGCTTGGGCGTCCAGCGCATCCGATGAGGTGGTCCTTTCTGCTGAGTTCGCACTCGGCTCGATGGGTTCGGAAAAAGGGCCAAACTCAACCTGCCTCGCATAGTACCTGAAAAACGGAGATGGAGCAGTTGAGACGAAATGCACGCTCTTTTCTGTCTCGATTCTCCACCGCATAACACAGCCGAAAAGGCAGTAGAGATGCGGCATCTCGCTGTGCTCAAAATACTAGCGGTCGGCACCTTATGCAAACACCAAGGCGCAAGTCCATTTCGTGCGAGCTCAACTGAGAGCGTCCCCCACCATTCTTCAGCCAGGATTCGCTTTCGTGGTCAGGTACGATGCTTGATCTGGGGCACATGAGACCCGTCAAGATAAAGTGCCCGCTCAGATCGTGGTGACGCGCGTTACGCCGCGATCGGCTGAAAGTAGGATAGAGCTACATACGGAGGAGGCAGGAATGAAAATGGCTATCCCATGCGTGCGGCGTCTTGCAGGGATTGATGTCCATGCAGAGATAATCGATAGATCTTTCGCCTAAAAGCAAAAAGCGGTTCATCCATTGGAGTCAATCCGGAATCGGGAGGAGAGTGTCCGAGGGCGTGTGTGGAAACTCAGCGAGGAAGGCGAATGGACGGCATACAAGGAGCCCGAACCCACTGGCACGATGATGAGCGGTTGGCCTTCTCATGCCGCGCCGGGGGCTGACGCGGCGAGGATGCCCAATGCGGCACACGAGGCACTGCGCGACGTGGTGTGCCCGCGAGAGGCGGCCAAGCAAGACAAGCTACGAACTCCCCACCGACAAGGCAAGTACCTGCTTCGAAAAGGCAAGCGGCCGCCACATACGATGAGGGCTTGGAGCCAGAACTATCTCGAGTTGTTCAAGCTCAATGATGGCTTCTTTCAGTCGCCGAACAATTGACTCTTGAGAATTATCTGAGCGAGGTCAACCACGCGGCTCTACTCGATGCGCGGCTTGAGATGACCATTGACACGACTATCGAACGAGCTACCCGAGGGCATGAAAGAGCTTTCCCAATCACTCCAGCCGCGATGTGAGGTGGCGAAAAGAGGGGCGGTCATAATCGTCCGACGGATTTGGCGTGCCGAGACGCTTTGAGCCCCAACTCATGCGCTACAGCAGGGCCGTATCATGCAAGCAATCCGGCGGGAGTAAGATGCGGCGCGTAGAAATAATGAAAACAGGAATTGCATGGTTCCGACGGCTTATCGTGGAGGGAGCGTGGAGCCAGCGTCACAAGCCAACTTTCAACTACGACATGTGCAAGACTCTTGAAGAATTGAGCCCCAAGGTGCAAGAAATCACCTCCACGAGGGGTATTCGTCTTCATCAAGGTAAGGTAATGTATCTTCGCCCCGCCAGATCATTCCGGAAGCAAATCCAGCTTGCCCAAGCTGCTGCAAGCAATGGGCAAGCGGAGCGGCGAATCCGTACCAGCTGAACAGACCCAATTCGATGTCCACTGTCATACTCTACTGATTGCCGAAGCCTCTGAAAACCAGCTGGCAAATAAATAAGAGAGGGACCCACATCAAACGAGTTTCAGCGACTATCGCCCTACTCCCTCCAATGTTATTGACTTTTACAGAAAGCGGCCGATAAACGCTCGCATGGGTGACCGAGCGGACAGAGACAAGAGTATCGTTCAAGTGCAAATTATGAAAACCATGCTCCTAACAAAAGAATGCTTCGCTGATCGCGTCGAAAAATGCTGGCACATCTTTCGGGTGACGTAACCGATTCGCGCGAAACACGACAATGCAGATTATTTCCAAATTCGCTCAAGGCCATCCCCCACGATGCCCACATTTTGAAGTGGAAACGAGGCGGGGTGACAAGACGACTCTTGGAGAATTCTAGCGCGCTCCGGCGTCGGCTAACAGTTTTGTCATTTCTGCGCCAGACCTACGTCGAGCGAACCCAAGTGCGGTTAGCCCGTTCACGGCTACAGTATTAAGATTCGCCCTATGTTCTAAAAGAAGTTTTCCGCTGATTATGTCGTTATTGCCAGCGGCAAGCATGAGGGCAGTCTGACCGAGCCTATCTTTGGAATTTACATTAACCCCTTCAGTCAAGAGAAGCTTTACCGCCTCCAATTGGCCATTGTCAACTGCAATGATGAGCGGTGTCATACCGCTTCTGTTTGTCGAATTGAAACTGCCGCCACCCCTCACATGTTTCTTCAAAGCCAAAAGGTCACCTGACTTCGCGGCTGCAAAAACATCCATGACCTCGGCCCCCTTTTGTTATTCTACAAAAATAGTCATTCGCCGGGCAAAATGCAATGAATCAATGCGTCTGCGCTATTCTATCCGCGAAAGGCCAGATCGCGTATTTAGGAAGCCACTTCGCACACATCTACATCTCGCAGGAGAATCGCTTGGGAACGATCGGCGCTGTACCTGTGTCCCCGGGCCTAACGTTGCGAAGGAACTTTCCACAAATGAGGCTGAAAGAGCGTCCGAGAGCCTCGCGATCAAAACCTGCAGTGTATGCCTTACCCTCAGGCCGGCAATGCTATCGCTTTCATCTTGACAGTTGATGGTAGACTCGCAACGATGAATGCCCTTTCTTGGCCGGAATCGAAGGTATACAATATCTCAACTCTCCCAATAGATGCACGGATCGTCGCACTTGCGGCATGAATCCACGGAACCTAACAAATCTTGGAATCGCTTCGCCAGGACGACCAGCACAGAGTGGCGGATCTTCTTCCCTCTGTACTGGCGCCCTGGTTCCGGTTCGAGGCGTGCGTTGAATCCCATGGTGGGCTGCCTATCTCAGAGGTATTCCGATTTGCTTCATGCTGTCGCCACGAATAGGTCCTTCTGAGGTTCTGTATTTTCTGTCGGATGGGGATCAAGCAGATCGATTGGCGACGTTATTTTCAATTTAGCCAAATCCTGCATATGAAGGTACACCATGGTAGTGTAAATATTGGCATGACCGAGCAAGTGCATGATATGGAATATACTGGTGCCGCTTTCCATCAAATGCGTGGCAAAACAGTGTCTCAACGTGTGAAGGTGCACCTCACGAGTGTCGATTCCATTCTTAAGCAGGAGTTTCCCAAGCTCTCTACTAATTACACTTCTGCCGAGCCTGGCTGTCCTGTCTTCCTGGTTGTAGAAAAGAAAAGTATGCGGCCTATACACGTTTATATACGTCTCTACAAGTTGAATGGTCTTCTTGCCGATGATCGAGTACCGGTTGCGTCGGTTCTTTCCATTTCTAACGTAAACCTGCTTTCTGTCGAAATCTAAATCCTGCACAGTCAAGTTTCTCAGTTCAGAAGCCCGAAGGCCGGAAGCATACGCAAGCGTAAAGAGGGTCTTGTATTTCAAGCTTCTGCAACTTTCGAGCAGTGTCACCACCTTATCCTGGCTCAATACCATGGGAATTTTGTTCCGTATTCTCCCAAAGGTGAGCTTTGGCATCCGGTCGGTGATGGTATTGATATTGTAGAAGAAATTTAGGGAAACGTAGTATAGGTGAATTGTCGAATCACTCTTGCGCTGCTGACGGAGAAAGTGGAAAAAAGTTTCGATCTCCTTCATTGATATCATCAATGGAGACCGCCCAAAATGATTTGCGAAGACTCGCACACAGGATAGATAGGTTGCAACGGTGCTTTCAGAAAATCCGCGGATTTCCATCGCAGTTCGCATTGATTCCTGCAAGATTCCCATGACTGTGCCTCCTCAAGGTGTCAATAATGATGGTTCGAGACTATACACGGAACGGAATGAAAGAACATCCCACCAAATCCCTTCCGCCGTCGTCGGGAAAAACGGTGAAGAGTTATTAATCAGTACGTAAGACCTGGCAACTTTGTGGCTAATTCGGCGGTGCCGCAAAACGCTGTTTTAGGCACTTCACTCCTTGACCTTGGCGGCCCGATCGGTCAAGCCTTTGGCGGATTACAGTGACTCTTATGTCCCCTGCAGCGACTCGAAATCTGTCACTTCGCCCGTCCTGCACCATACTTTTGTGGCCGAAACGCTATTTCTCTCGACAAAGTATTGCGCACCGGGAACGTTTCCGCCACTTTCCAGAGCGTCACCCTATGCGCCTCGTGAATTTCTTTAGGTGGTTCAATCGTGTGCGTGAACGTGGACTTTGCTGGAGCCGCTTTGTCAACAACCACGTGGATTTAATGACTCCCAATTCTATTCCATGATTATCAGAATACATCAGCAAATGCATATTCAAACATGTCTCAAGTGCAGCTTCGAGCTGTTCGTGAAGCCTAAACCTCTTGCCAGCGCCACCTTTGTCAGTTGTTGTGTCCGCATCGCCAAAGCAGATTCGATTGAAGAAGATTGTTGAATTTCGGGTTGATCCGCTGGTCGAAATTATCACCTTTCTACCCCCTTATAGCTATCTCATTAACGAATCAACATAGCAGCGGATGCCGTTCGGCGACCGTCCTGATTGGTAACATTCCGCCCCGTTTTCATGGTGTCTCTCTTGGCAGTTTTCCAAGACGTCATCCCACAGTCGATACGTCCATTCCTGCATTTCAGGAATCAGCTTGCAAGGTTAGTGCATGACCAATACCTCACATGGAACCTGTTCTGTCGCCTAACAAAGCGTCTACAGATTCCCGGGACGTCCGTACTGGGCCCCGCAGTGCTACGTATCATGGAGTCGGGGGCACACCACGAGTCTGAACAAAAACACCAGTACAGCCAGATGATTGATCATGCATCGAAATTTCGTCTCTATGCCTGTCGTTATTGCAGCGGGTAGCCTACGATTTGCTCTATGCATGCGCTCCCCAACGGCAATCGCGGCGCTCCATTTAACCCTATTGCTTACCAACTTTGTCGCAGAATCTTCAACATAGTCGCGAATCTATTGTGCGAAGTCAACAGCAGTTCCACACCGAAAGTGGAGGTTGTGCCTATGTTTGCTTTGCTCTCAGTTGTCGCACCTGTCGCATTGCTCCTCTGCCTTTTCAGCCTTCTTCTTTTGCATGCCATGCCAACCGGCTTTCGACCAATTCGCAATCATGTCAGCAACCGTGCTACCCGACGGTTTGAGTATGTCTACGGTGTTCAGGGATTTTAATTGGGGCTTTGCGGTGCATGCCTTCCTGCGATTTTGGTCTTTCTCGGTGTGCAGGTTCCCTTGTTGGGGATCAATGCACTGGGATGCTACACCGACTCAAGACTTCTCACTGTCGGATTTCGGAATAAATAGATTTAGGTCTATCTCTGAATTCGACGGGGGAGGATTCATGTTGCCCTCGCAGTATTAACGTTTGCTGGAATTGCGGTTTCAAGTGGTCTGCTTGTCAATTCGTCGGCAGGAATCTCATCTTTGTCCCATGCTTCAGGTGTGCTTAAAGTCGCAACGTGGCTGACGGAAGGCTCCGCCTTCGCATTTTACTCGTATACACCGCTTTTTGTTTCAAAGGGACTATTGGACTTGTCGAAGGATTTATCTTCATCGCCACCCTGCTATGGCTCGGGACTTTGCTGGCAGGCCTCATCTTTCGATTGGGATTAAAACAGCCTTTGCAGTCCACCACTGTTCCAGCGGCGGAGTTGCCATGGTAAAAATTCGCCCATGTCGCGGTTGAATTTTGCTGATCTGAATTGCCAAACACACCCTGGCCACATCTCATGGCAGATCTGGGACTCGGTTTCCCTGCTCAACGGAAACGACATGCATGGTCCGCGATGTGCATCTGATCTTCGCCCATGTAGCCAAACAAGTAGTTGCAATAGTTCACGCGCCGCCTTCCACTTTCTTTCCCTTGAGGCCCTATGTACTTTTCGAACACAACGGTCGAGACGGTCGCCCACCGATAAACTCCCTACGGAATGGCTCCATTGCGGCGCCAATATTTCATCTAATATTCCGCGAGGTATTCGTAAACTCCGATTGATCCCTTATATCGACGTGTAAAGCGAGAGTACAACTCCCAAGGAGTGTGGCCGTTCAAAGACAGATAAGCACTGTCTTCGCGGTGCCCTCGGCGGAATCCTTCGATCTTCCGTTGCCGTAGCAGGTTCCACGCCACGGGTATTGTCGCAGCCTCCTTTATGTTCCCGTGCACCCGCTCATTTTCAGGATTCTTCTCAGGGTGCCCGGGGCCCGAATACACCGTCACTATTCCCAGCTCCATAGACTATATGTCCAATCTAATCAGCTTTGCCAGACTCTGTGCGCCGCAAAGCGGCTCTCGGTTGTCGGCACGGATTTGATCTGATAACCAAAACTCCCAATAAAATGCATCAAGTATGGCCTTTATGCCCTCGTGGGCGGGCTTGTGCATCCCGACAATCGCAAGCACGTACAGACTGTAGATGCCCATCACCGTCAACGGATATCCGTACTGTTTGTCACTTGGGCAAAACTTTCCCTTGAATTCTCCACTCCAGATCACATTCGTCCGCGATGCCACAAGGATTCGATTCAATTCACCAAAGCGTCGCACCTGTCGGCGCTTCTTCACAAGCCCACGTCGTTTGAGGATCAGGCCAATGGTCGAAACCCAAGGCAGTGCTCTTCAGTCAATTGCATCCCTAAGAATAGGGGGGCTTTTCCAAATGTTGACGATCAACTACTCAACACAGCCTCATTTTTTGTTCAATACCCCATGAAAAGGCTGCGAGAAGTTCTCCAAACCTTGCCTGCCCTCTTTCATGTAACGCTCGATGTGGCTGCAGCCCAGGGAGCGCAAGATACCGAAGCTCCGGCACAACTGCTTCGGCCTTACAGACGCTGCTATCCACTCCATCATAGCGCCTACTTCTCCTATCACACCGACCTCGCTTTCACGGCATGCATGCCCCACTCTCGGAGTCTTCAGGCCTATTCCGCGTGTCCAAGATGTGCTTAGAGAAGTGTCCACTTTGTGATCGGTTGGTACCTTCATGGAATCGAGCTTAGAGTTCAGCCCCCACTACTCGGATGCCAATGGCCAAGGCGGCAGCGCGTTCGGGATTGAACTACCGCACTCATACATCGTTAGGGCGGAGAGCTGCAGCGATTTGCTAGAGCACATTCGTATTTCGCGATTTCGGTTCCCCAGATTGCAATCTTTGGATGTCTTGCACATACGATGTAGGTTCATTAAAGAATCCACCGCCTCAGGCGGTGGACTTGCGTGGCCTCTAAAAGAGGCCAGGATCTTCGCGCTCGCTCTCTTCCAGCCGCTCCTTCTCCTCTTGGTATCTCACGTAGCGCCTTACCTGCTCCTGATCCAGCCCAATTGTCGTTACGCAATATCCGCGGCCCCAGAAATGATTTCCCCAGTATGGTTTGCGTTTGAGATTCTTGTAGGATTTGAATAATCCAATTGCTGTCTTGCCCTTCAAGAATTCCATCAACTCTGATATCGAGACTTTCGGCGGAACGGTTACCACCAGATGCACGCGGTCCTTTATCACGTTCAGTTCTTCTATCTGTACGTCCTTCCTTTCGCAGACCACCATGATACGTTGTTCGACGTACTTCGCTATGGCTCCTTCCAGAATTCGAAATCTATACTTAGGGCACCACACTATGTGCTAGCTGCACTGGTAGACCACCTGCGACTGCTTTCGCCATTTCGTCTTGACCCTATCCTGTTCGCTATCGGTCTTACGGCAGAGCCTTCAGGACATAACCACCGCCAAAGGCGGTGAGGTTCCAAGTCCCCCTGAATAGCCCACCGCCTCAGGCGATGGATTTGGGGTGCGGCCTATGGAAGAGGCCTGGTTCTTCGGGTGCGCTCTCTTTGAGCCGCTCCCACTCTTCCTGGTATCACATTTAGTCATAATGGAGTGACCTCCCCGATCGTAGAATCGTAGGTTTCGCAACGATCGGGAGGAGGTAGCGTAGAGCTACATACGAAGGAGGCGGTCATGCAAAGGATAACACGGAAGGAAACACGGTTTGTAGGACTTGATGTACACGCGGAGACGATAACGATGGCGATCGCAACAAAGGATGGAGATTCTCACACCATGGGGAACATCTCCAACCATCCCGAAAGCATCAAGCGGGTTGTCACGAAGCTGGACGCCGGCGGGACATGGACGGCCTGTTATGAGGCGGGACCGACGGGACACGCGCTGTACTGGCAGTTGGTCAAACTGGGAAGAGCCTGCGAGGTTATGGGGCCAACTCTGGTGCCAATGAAGGCGGGCGATCACGTCAATACAGACAGACTGGAAGCGGAGATCTGGCTCGCTGCTATCGGGCCGGAGAGTTGACCGCAGTCTGGGTGCCTGACGCGGCGCACGAGGCACTCCGCGATTTGGTGCAGGCAAGGGGGGCGGCCAAACAGGACCAGCTTCGAGCTCGACATCGGCTCGGTAAGTTTCTCCTTCGCCATGGAAACGTCCGCCGCAGAATATGCGGGCCTAGCAGGGTGTTGAAGAAGCTCTTGTTGGAGAAGTCATTATCTCCTCAGCGGCGCTAATTTGAGTCCTTGATTGCGGATCAGAAATTGGGGCCATCGTTGGCTTGGCCCCGTTTGGCCCCTACAGGGATAGCTGAGCCGACAGATTTCGGATTCGGACCATATTGTAGACGGCCATGGCAAGAGTGAATCCCCAACCGACGCGCTGGACCCCACGGAAGCGAGTCTTTCGATATCCTCCGACGGTCTTCATCCAACCAAAGATCTCTTCCACTCGTTTGCGAACGCGCTGACTTATCACATAGCCTTCGCAACGAACGGTGCGTCCATCAACGGCGGAATGGACCTTGCGCTGCGCAACGTGGGGAGTAGCGTTCAGCTTACGCAACTCCTTTACACAAGATCTTCTGTCGTAGCCCTTGTCCATGCCAACGGTGATGCGGTAATTGCCCGGGATCGCTTTCACCATCTCCACGGCCGCCTCTGGCTCGGCGGTACCGCTGCTGATGCCCAGGCGATGCTCCACCACCAACCCGTTGCGGTTTTCCATCAGCTCGTGGCCCATATAGCTCAGCCGTGCTTCCCCTCCGTGGCTCTTCTTTGACAGCCGTGCATCGGGGTCCGTCGTCGAGGCGTGTGTCTCGTTGCTCCTCTTTTGTCCGCGGTAATTGACATCCTCGTTGCGTCCATCTCCGCCACTTGTCGGTCCTGAGGGCCCTCCTTCATTCGGCTGGAAGCTCTTTTGAGATGCCCAGGCTTCAATGAGTGTCCCGTCAACAGTGAAATGCTCATCAGACAGCAGCCCCTGCTCTCGGGCCTGCTCCCTAATCTGTACAAAGAACTTCCCCACGATATCCGCGTTCAGCAGCCGATCCCGATTCTTGGAGAATGTGGAGTGGTCCCAGACCTCGTCTTCCATCGACAATCCGACGAACCAGCGGAACAACAGATTATAGTTCAATTCCTCCGTCAGTAGCCTTCCACTGCGGATGGAGTACAACACCTGTAGCAGCAGCGCCCGAATGAGCTTCTCCGGCGGAATTGATGGCCGACCAGTAGCGGAATACATCTTGTTGAAATCCGCCGACAGTCCCTTCAAAGCGCGATT
>Ga0265316_10001995_pt1 | contig 21480 bp, 17 predicted proteins | sample 4522metaG_FD_202092 | JGI IMG/M metagenome (GOLD analysis project Ga0265316, IMG submission 202092) | Rhizosphere microbial communities from Carex aquatilis grown in University of Washington, Seatle, WA, United States - 4-5-22 metaG | ecosystem: Host-associated > Plants > Roots > Rhizosphere >... | reverse complement strand
AGACCGCGCACGCCGTGCAAGAGGTCTTTCCGCGGGCGCCGGCCCGGCTGGCCTTTGAGACTTCATTCTTTGTGGATTTGCCGGCACGCGAGCGCACCTACGCCATGTCGCCTGAACTGGCGCAAAAACTGGCGTTGCGGCGTTGGGGCTACCATGGCCTGTTTCACGAGGCGGCTTCGATGGAAGCCGGCCGTGACTGGCGCAAGCGAGGGTTCGACCAGCCGGCCCGCATTCTCTCCATCTGCCTTGAGGCGCAGCCCGAGATAGCCGCCGTGCTCGGTCGTCGGCCCATCACGGTCACCAGCGGCGCCACGCCGCTGGAAGGTCTGCCAGGCGAAACCAACAGTGGCGAGATCGATCCCGCCGTCGCGCTGGCCCTGGCCGGCGAGGCTGGTCTTGGCCCCGAGGGCGCCAACGCACTTCTCGTGGGCGGAAGCGGCCTGTCGGGCCTGGTCGGTCACCGCGTGCGACTCGACCACGTGCTGGCCAGCAAGCGCAGCGACTGTGTGCGAGCCCGCGATGTCCTGCTCTATCGCATGCTGCTGGCATCAGGCACCGCCGCGGCAGCATTAGGCGGTGTGGACGCAGTCGTGTTTTCCGGTCGCTACGCTTCGTGCTCGGCCGTGGTGGCCCAACATGTGTTGCCGCACTTGGAACGCGCCGGCGCCCTTGGCCCGCACGCCGCGGAATGGGCAGTTTTCGCCAAGCCACTGGAAGCAGTTCTGGCGGACACGGCGATTGCGAACTGAACGCATCCTGCCGGGAAGCAGAGGGCGCACCCCTTCAGCACCCTCGGCCGGCACCCCGATCCGCCTCGCGGAACCCGAGTGGCACGCCTGCAGGCGTGACGGCACACGTTGGGAGGATTCTCGGACGCGAAGAATCCATGTTTGGATCGCTTATGCTCGCGCGAGGACCTTCGAGGGGCTTGCAGCTAGTCCAGTGGGAATCAAACGGTCTTCAGCGCAGGGCACTGCAAGAGTTCCCGATCGGCGGTAACCAGGACAAGGTCGTAGACGAGGGCAGTGGCGGCGATAAAGCGATCGCCGGGATCTTTCTGGGTCAGCTTGATGCGGCGGCTTTCCATTGCAACGTGCTTGTTGAGCGGCGCCTCCTGCAAACCCTCCAGCGCCAGTTCCACCCAGCGATGGGGATCACCCTTGATCTTGATCCGTTTCTTCTCGGCAAGGAGCAGCATTTCCCAGACGCTGATGGGCGAATACCAAAGCTCGTTGTCCTCGTCCTCTAGAGCCTCTCTGGCGGCTTCGGAAAGGTGATCGGGAGAGAGCCTTGCCCAGACCAGGATGTGGGTATCGAGTAGGAGTTTCACCGTCGGCCTGCCCGTTTGTCGTCCTCAAGAAGGCCCTTCGTCCATTCGTCATCGGTGAGCACGGGAGAAACAATGTCCCCGGCGAGACTTGCTGTGCCGAGCAGGCTGCCAAGGAAGCCTTGGCGCTTGCCCTTGGCCTGTGGTCGCGATGGAACGAGCTCAGCAACCGGGACACCGTGCTTTGTAATTCGGACCGCCTGTCCGGTCTTTCGGACACGCTCGATCACCGAAAGGCAGGTTGCCTTGAACTCCGAGACTTGGATGGAAACCATAAGATCCGATATAACATAGTCATTGACTATAGTCATTTGGCAATTCCGCACTCCATCAACGGAAAGCGCGGCGTCACTCCCGACACCGCTTGGATTCTAGGCGGCGATCAGCGCCGCCCCATCGGGTTGACGGGTTGGTCCAAGGCCAGGGCGGAGATGATCGAGTAGAACGGCGACCAGCCGATCGTGCCAGGTGCGGCGTCATTCCCGCCAATGTGTCTGAATTCGTTTCACCTGGCATGTGATCGCGGCCGCGCTCGACGCGGCTGAGAACCCGCCCTTTCGCGAGAATCACTCCATGCCGTGAGAAGGCGGTCGTGCCCCGGCACGCACACAGCGCGTCCTAGTTGGCCAGCGCCCAACGTAGGGCGGACTCGAGATCCGAATGGGCGAAATGGAAGCCAGACGCGAGCAGTTTTTTGGGCAAGACTTTCTGGCTCGCCAGTAGCAATTCTTCGCCCATTTCTCCGAAAAGCAGCTTCACGGCTAGGGCCGGAAATGGGAACAGCGTGGGCCGGCCCAACATTTTCCCCAGGGTTCGTGTGAATTCTGCGTTGGGTACCGGCTGGGGAGCTGTGAGGTTCACCGGTCCGGAAAGCTTCGCGCTGGCGATCACGTGTTGGATGGCAGCAGTCGCGTCGGCCAGGGAGATCCAGCTTGTCCACTGCTCTCCGGTTCCCACCACGGCGCCTGCGCCCATTTTGAAGGGCAGCAGCACCCGCGCCAGCATTCCGCCCTGGCGAGAGAGCACGATGCCGCTGCGCAGATGAATCGTGCGAATGCCGGCGTCCCGCGCTGGCGCGGCAGCTTCTTCCCACTGGCGGCAGACATCCGCCAGGAAGCCCTGGCCCGGGGCCGAGGTTTCATCCAACAATTCATCGCCACGCGACCCATAGAATCCGACCGCGGAAGCACAGATGAAGACCTTCGGTCTGGTTGGCAGTCGTGCCGCCGCCTGGGCTAGCATGCTGGTGCCCTTGACCCGGCTGCCGAGGATGGCCTGCTTGGTTGCTTCGGTCCAGCGAGAGTCGATGGGTTTTCCCGCCAGGTGCACCACCGCGTCCACACCATCCAGATGCGAAAGATCCAACACCCCGGCCTCGGGATCCCATGCGATTTCGCCTTCCGATTCCTTGGGCTTGCGCCGCACAAGAATTCGCACAGTGTCACCGGCGGCCCGTTGGCGCTCAGTCAAGGCCCGACCGATCAGGCCCGATGCCCCAGAGATCAGAATTCGCACGAGAGCCTCATGATGGACTGGGCCTTTCGCCCCGGGAAAGGTTGGTCGTGAGAAGCAACTCCCCTACGCTACAAGCGCGGGACTAGCGGCGCCAGCGGAACGTCGGGCCATGCAGAGATCGCTGTATTCACGTCACATGCATGCGATAGTGCTTGCCTACGCCACGAGGCTGCAGAAACCAGGGAGGACACCATGAAGCGGACCACACTCGTTTTCTTGGCCGGAGCGATTTTTCTGGCCGCCGCCTGCACCGAGCAGGCCCCGCCGCGAAAAGCCGAGCCCACCACGGCCCCTGCCAAGCCTGTCCCGTCGGCGCATGCTGCCGACGCGGGGCCGGTTACTGACGCACGCCCCGGCGATGCGCATCTGGGCATGATGGCGCGCTACGAGCTCTGGAAAGCCAAGAAGGAGGCAGACGCGAAGCTGGCTGCGCAACTCGCTGCCGACGAGCAAGCGCGTCTGCTCAAGTTCGACAAGAGCAAGATGCCCAAGCATCTGGCCTTGTTCGCTTTCGAGAAGAAGACCCGCAAGGCGCTCGACGATGCCGCCGAGAAGCTGCAGGGCAAGCCGGATGCGCGCGACCAGATCGCCAAGCTGGTGGCCTCACAGCGCAAAGCCATCGAGGCTCAGGCCAAGATCCTGCGCGCCATGGATCCACAAGGTGGCAATTCCAACATCGCCACTGACCACGATGTCAGCCTGAACTCACTGGCCAACGATTATCCCGAGGCCATCGTGGCTTCTTTCCAGGGCGACCCGAAGCCGTTGGCCGCTGCGCGCGCCGAGCTCGACAAGCGCGAGAAGAAGATCACATCGTGGCTGGACGAGTTGAAGAGCGGCAAGAAGTAGCTATTCCACCACCAGCGCATTGAAGGCAGCCACCAGGCGGCGGCAAGCGCCCAGCGCAGCGAATTCACTGCGCGGCCTGCCGTCCGTGGGTCGCACCACGGACATGGTGTCCTGTGCTGCTTTCATGAAATCGTTGGCACCGGTGGTGCGGGCCAACTCAGGGCGTGCGCTTTCAGCATATTCGAGGAACATCGAGTAGGCGTCGTTGAGGGCGTTGGCCTGCTCGTCGAGCGACTGGCGAGCCGGGGGATCGGCTTTCATCGCGCGCAGCCAGGCGTTCGCGCCCAGGGCAAATCGGCGCGCATGCCAGGCCGCCTTGCGCCCGTCGAGCTTCTCCTGCAGAGCCAACTCTTGCCATTGCCACTCGCTGCGCGCGGCCAGCAACTCGGCACGCAAGGCCGCGCTCGCGCGCGTGACGGCTTCCAGCTTCTGTCCCGCCTGAACCGCGGAAAGATAGCCGTCTGCCGCGGCCTCGAGGGTCGGGATGGCAGGCGCCAGTTCGCGCGCCTCGCGCACCAAGGTCTGACAGCGGACCAGGTCATCGCCGTGCAGGCGAGCCCGGGCACCGGTCGCGGCCTTGTCGCTCCCTTCGCTGCTGTCGCTCGCGGCCGCCAGGCACTGGGCGTACTTTTCCAGCTTGCCCATGGCACCGTCGATTTCGTCCGACGGCCGCGGCGCTTCGGGATAGCCGAGGGACAGCTCGGCGGACGTGGGCGGCGGGTCGAGAGGCGAGGGCGGAATCAGCAGGTGGCTCATTCGTACCGACAGCTTGAGTCCTGGTTTGGCTTCGAACGAAAACCGGCGGGTCAAGCGCCCGGGAGCTGTAGCATTGAGCAGGTGAGGCGTGGCCGAGTCGAGGGCAAGCTCGCGCTTGGCGGTGGGGATGTGATCGATTTGAACGCTCGTATCAGGCGGATCCAGCACCAGCGTCACCTTGCGCATCACCCCTTTGGCGGCTGCAGGCGCGCTCGTGGCGGAACGGTCCAGTGAGCTGGTCTGCCAGAAGTGATACCCTACCCTCGCAGCTATAAGGAAACCCAGACCGAGCCCCAGCTTGACGAGGAGCCTGCGGGTGCGTGCGGACAGGACGTGCTCGGGTGCCATGGTTCCCGGGGTCTGCGTCGGCGGCCGGGCGCGCGGTCGCTCAACAAGTCGCGGCGGGGCCTGCTCGAACGGCCGCGCCAGGGCCGGCCACTTAGCGTCGTCGTCGAGTGCTGCCGCCGACGCGCCTGCTGTCGATGCATGGGGCCGGTCATCTTCGGGACGTGCTTGCCTCTGGAGTCGGATCTCCGGGCGTGGTGGTCCTTCAGCGCTTGCTCGTGCCGGCGCTCGGGGCGCTGGCGACGATCCCCAGCGGGTGCCGCCCAATTCCAGCGGCGCCTCTTGCTCGGACGGGGGCGCGAAGCGATCGTCTCCCGGGCCGCGGGCCACGCGCGGCCGTCCCGGCGCAAGTGGCCGGGACGACTGGGGCGGGGGAATGTTCTCCAGCAACGCGATGCCGGGTGCCGGGGCTTCCTGCCCGTCGAGAGTGGCCAGCTTGAGTGACAGGCTATCGTCAGGCGCTCCCGGGCTGATGGCAATCGGAGACGGCGTCACCTCGGCGGTGGCCCCGCTGATGGCGTCGCGCATGGCGGCCGCCGACGGGAAGCGCTTCTTGATGTCGCGGTCGATGGCGCGCACGATGGCTACTTCGATGGCGGGCGGAATGTCGGGGCGCAGGTTGTGGGGTGGCGGGTACTTGCCCTCAAGAACCGCGCCCAAGATGGAGGCGTAGCCATGACCCTGGAAAGGCGTGCGACCACACAGCATTTCGTACAGCACCACCCCGGCCGCGTAGATATCGGTGCGGTAATCGATCTCCGCCACCTGGCCGATGGCCTGCTCGGGCGACATGTACAGAGGCGTGCCCATCACCGTGCCCACCATGGTCCCGCCCATGACGGCCTGACTCACCTGCCCCGGTTGGCGCGGCGAGAGCTTCTTGGCGATGCCAAAGTCGACGATCTTGACGAAGTTGGGGCGATCCTCCGTGTTGATGACAAAGATGTTGTCTGGCTTGAGGTCGCGATGGACGATACCGTGCTTGTGCGCGGCCGACAGTCCGCCCAGCACCTGGTTCATCAGGTTCACAGCAAGGGGCACGGGCAGCATTGGATTCTGCTGCAGCAGAGTGGTCAGCGGCTTGCCGTCGAGCAGCTCCATGACCATGAACAGAAGTCCGTCGGGCGTGCGGCCCAGGTCGAAGACGTCGATGATGTGCGGATGGCCGATGGCGCTGGCAGCGCGGGCCTCGCGTTCGAAGCGGGTGGCCAGGTCGGCGTCGTTGCTCATCTCGTGGCGCAAAGTCTTGACCGCCACGCGGCGGTCAAGCGCAATGTGCAGCCCCTCGTACACGACTCCCATGGCGCCTCGGCCGATCTCGCGAATGATCTTGTATTTGCCGTCGAGTGCCTGGCCGATGGTCAGGCCGGCGGCAGGGTGGGGCGTGCCTATCTCCCTGCCTGTTACGGGGCAGCGGCTGGCGTCGGGCGGGTGGCTCTCACCGCAATACGTACAGGCCACAGCCGCAGAATATCAGCAGCCTTGTGACCTGTCAGCAAAGCTCATGCCTGGCGTTATCAGACGCGAGCGAGCGTTCTGGAATTCCCCGCCACGGCCTCCCGCTCCGAATTCCGGAGCGTTTAACTCCCACCACGTGATGTGGTGAATTCTTAACACCAGTCGGTGCCTCACAAAACTTGAGTAAGTAGTTCCGACAAGTTAGACCTGCTGACCAATTGGCGCGCCGCTTGCTTCGACTGGGAAATGCGATGCTAGGTACTACGCTCACAGCCACTCGTCCTGACGTGCGAACCTCCGCATCGACACCACGTCGTGTGGCGTGTCTGGATCTGCCCAAGGTCTTGCTTTGCGATCTGGACGGGACGCTCATTGACACCATGCCCGTGCTCGCCGACCTGGCCACCGAGGTAATGACTGGCATGTACGGCATCCCGCGGCCTCTGGCGCGCGAGCTGTATCTTGCCACCTGTGGTTTGCCGTTTGCCGAGCAGCTTGAGGACATCTTCCCAGGCGATCCGCGCAACTCCAGCGCTTCCGATTTGTTCGAAGGACGCAAGCCCGCGCATTGCGGTGCCGCGCGCATGCCCGAGGATACACGCGCCGCGCTTTTTGACTTGCGGACACGCGGCGTGCGCATCGCTGTCTCTTCCAACAACGGACGCGAGAATGTGGAAGCTTTCGCGCGCCTGTCGGGCTTCGTCTTTGACTTGGTGATGGGGCATGGCGACGGGCTGGCCAAGGGCCGTCCACATATCGAGCTGGCCGAACGAACCTTCGGCGTAGACCGCCACGAGATGCTGTTCGTGGGCGATTCATTGCACGACGGTGAGATTGCGGGCCTGGCAAAGATTCCTTTCGTGGGTCTGGCCGGAACTTTCTCCAAAGAGCGCTTCACCCTGCGCTTCCCGGGGCAACCGGTGATTGGCCGCTTTGCCGAGATCCTCGAACTGTTGCCGGCGTCGCGGGCTGCGGCGGCTGGATAGTCGGTCGTGCAGGTAGTCCTGCTGGCCGCGGGTTTGGGCAGCCGACTGGGCGCACTGACCAAAGACATTCCCAAGGCCTTGATCAGCGTGGCGGGAAAGCCGCTCATGTTCCACGCGCTGGAGTTCGCGGCCCGGTTGCGGCCGACGCAGATTCTGGTTGTGGGCGGTTACGGATTTCCCCTGGTCGCGCGTGCACTCGAGCAGGGGCGGGCCACCAACCCGGCGTTGGCTGGCCTAGCCATCGAGCTGATTGAGAACACCAGCTTTCGCGACGGCAACCTAGTCTCGCTTTTTGCGGCGCGGCCGCGCGTGAGCGAGGGCTTTCTACTGCTCAACGTTGACCACATCTACCGGCCCAGCATCGCCACGGTGGTGGCGCCCGAGGTGGCGGAGATCACGGCCTTCATCGACACCGATCGCAGCCTCGGGGCCGACGATATGAAGGTCGAACGCCGGCCCGATGGCCGCGTCCACCGCATCGCCAAGACACTGACCATGTTCGATTGCGGCTACGTGGGAATGACCCGCGTGCCCCAGGCCGCGCTGCCGCGCTACTGGCAGACGGCCGACGCTGCTCTGGCCGAGCAAGGCCGCGCCATCCACGTCGAGCGCATTTTGGCCCGTTTGGCCGAGGGTGACGCAGCTCCAGTGTGTCGCGACATCAGCGGCCACGGCTGGTTGGAGGTCGACACTGCCGACGAGCGCGCCGCCGCGGAGCAGGCCCTGCTGGCAACGTGACTTGCTCACAGGCCCGCGCCGCCATAACTTAGCCCTTCCCGCCAAGCGCGGGGCGGAAGGACCTCCTTGTTTAGCTACATCGCCAAGAAGATTTTCGGCACCAAGAACGCGCGCGTTCTGAAAAGCTTGCGTCCGCTGGTCGCTCGCATCAACGACCTCGAGCCGGACATGCGGAAGAAGTCCGACGAGGAACTGCGGGCCATGACGCCCGAGTTGCGCCGGCGCCTGGACCAAGGTGCAGCTCTGGACAGCCTGCTGCCCGAGGCCTTTGCGGTTTGCCGCGAGGCCGGCCGCCGCGTGGTAAACATGCGGCACTTCGACGTGCAGCTCATCGGCGGGATGATTTTGCACCGGGGCTGCATCGCGGAAATGAAGACCGGCGAGGGCAAGACCCTGGTCGCCACGCTGCCCTTCTACCTGAACGCCCTGCCCGGCAAGGGCGTTCACTTGGTCACCGCCAACGACTACCTGGCCCGCCGCGACGCCGAATGGATGGGCCGTATCTATCGTTTCTTGGGCATGTCGGTGGGCGTGATCGTGCACGGCCTTACCGACAGTCAGCGCCAGCACAACTACCGCTGCGACATCACGTACGGGACGAACTCGGAGTTTGGCTTCGATTACCTGCGCGACAACATGAAGGAGTCGATCGAGCGCTACGTGCAGCGCGACCTCAATTTCGCCATCGTGGACGAGGTCGACTCGATTCTCATCGACGAGGCCCGCACGCCGCTCATCATCTCGGGTCCGGCTGAGGAGAGCGCCGGGCACTACGCCAAGGTCAACGTCATCATCCCGACCTTGCGCAAGGACATCGACTACACCGTGGACGAGAAGGCGCACTCGGCGATGCTGACCGACTCGGGCGTCGACCGGGTAGAACGCAAGCTGAACGTGGGCAACCTGTACAACCCGGAGAACATCGCCTGGCTGCACCACGTGACCCAGGCCCTGCGCGCCCACACTCTCTACAAGCGCGACGTCAACTATCTGATCGAAGAAGGCGAGGTCATCATCGTCGACGAGTTCACCGGCCGCAAGATGCCGGGCCGGCGCTGGTCCGATGGCCTGCACCAGGCAGTCGAGGCCAAGGAAGGCGTGGCCATCCAGGAAGAGAACCAGACCCTGGCCACCATCAGCTACCAGAACTACTTCCGCCTCTACAAGAAGCTGGCCGGCATGACCGGCACCGCCGACACCGAGGCCGAGGAGTTCGCCAAGATCTACAAGCTGGAAGTCTCGGTCGTCCCCACCAACAAGTCCATGATCCGCAAGGATCACCACGACATGGTGTACAAGAACGAGCGCGGCAAGTTCCGTGCGGTGCTGGCCGAGATCGAGGACTGCCACCAGCGCGGCCAGCCTGTGCTGGTCGGCACCATCAGCGTGGAGAAATCCGAGGTGGTGGCCTCGCTGCTGCGCAAGAAGGGCATCCCGCACAACGTGCTCAATGCCAAGCAACACGAACGCGAGGCGCATGTGGTGGCGCAGGCCGGCCGCAAAGGCGCGGTGACCATCTCTACCAACATGGCCGGCCGCGGGACCGACATCATCCTGGGCGGCAACGCGGAATTCATGGCCCGCGCCGAAGTTGATCCCGAGGCCGCGGGCCAGCCCGGCGCCGAGGTGGACAAGGAGAAATTCGACGTCGCCTTTGCCAAGTTCAAGCCCCAGTGCGACGCTGAACGACAGGAAGTTCTGGCCGCAGGCGGGTTGCATATCTTGGGCACCGAACGCCACGAATCGCGGCGCATCGACAACCAGCTGCGTGGCCGCGCCGGCCGCCAAGGCGATCCCGGCAGCTCGCGCTTCTTCCTCTCGCTGGAAGACGATCTCATGCGCATCTTCGGCGCCGAGCGCATCACCGGTCTGATGGAGCGCCTGGGGATGGAAGAAGACGTCCCCATCGAGCACCCCATCATCAATCGCGCCATCGAGAACGCGCAGAAGAAGGTCGAAGGCCACAACTTCGACATCCGCAAGAGCCTGCTCGAATACGACGACGTGATGAACCAGCAGCGCAAGACCATCTATGCGCTGCGACGACAGGTCTTGGAAGGTTCGTATGTGCCCCTCTTGTCCGAGGCGGAGCAGAAGGCAGGCAAGCAGGCGCCGGTGCCCGAGGCGTCGGGACCGGACACAGTGGACAAGCTGGCCGTTCCTCTGCGGCCGGAGCTGGCGCGCGTGGCCGAGGCCCTGACCCACGAAGCCGCGCCTCCATCTGCCGACGGTACGCCAGCCGCCACCAGCCCGGTCACGGTTCCCCTGGATCCAGCCAAGTTCCGTTCCGCTCTTTATCGACGGTATGGTGCCTATTCCGACGTGAGCGGCATCGTCGACGACCGCACCGCGACGCTGGACCGACTTGCGCGTGACGTGGCCTCGTCGCTGATTCAGCAGCGCGAGCGCGTCCTGGACCTGTCCGAGGAGGTTCTGCAGGAGCTGCTCGACGCGACTTGTCCGGAACACGCCCACGCCGAGGACTGGGATCTGGAGGCCCTGGCAGCGGGCATGAAGGAACGCTTTGGCTTCGAGCCGACCATCGAAAGCAAAGGTCTCCTGGAGCGCGACAAGTTGGCGGCTCTGACCTGGGAGCAACTCGAGAAGATCATCGAGGCGCGCGAGGAGGAGTTCGGGTTGCCCTACTTCCTCTACTTCTTCCGCTACTTTATGTTGGAAGAAATCGACCAGCGCTGGATCGAGCACTTGAAGAACATGGAGGCTCTGCGTGAAGGCATCGGTCTGCGCGGCTACGGGCAGAAAGATCCCAAGCAGGAATACAAGAAGGAAGGCTTCGTCATCTTCGGCGAGATGATGGCCAGTATCAGCCGAAACTTGTGTCAGAAGCTGTTCCACATTCAGATCCGGCGCGACGAGAGCGAGGCTGCGGCCCAGCAGATGGCCGACAAACAAGCCAAGCGCCGTCCACGCGCCACCGTAGAGTCTGGCGGTGGCGCCGTACAGGCTGCCGGGGCACAGGCGCCGTCCGAGCCGCAACCGGTGCGCAGGACGCAGCCCAAGGTGGGCCGCAACGATCCTTGTCCCTGTGGCAGCGGCAAGAAGTACAAGAAGTGTCACGGCGTCGCTGGCTAGGACGCGCCGCATCTCCCTAGCAAGCCAGACCCGGATTTCTCCAACCCGGTGTAAACTCTTCCCATGATGCCAAAGGTTGGTGGTTTTGCTTCGTCAATCGCTGTGCTCGCTTCCTTGTCGTGGGCCGGCTGCGGATCGGATCAGCCGCTTTGTGCCCAGATCGGCCAGCAAATTCCGCTCGATGGCAATTCGCCGCTGGCGCTAACTCGGGACGCGGCGCTCGTGCGCGCGGGCGATGGATTCGTGTTGGCCGGGCTGGACGGGACCACTGTGCGATGGGGTCAGCTCAGCAATGACGGCCAGATCAGCGGCGAAACCGCTTTCGCTCTGCCTGCCGGGGAGCAGCCTGCCACCAGAATTGGCGAGGATCCGCTGGGACCGTTTTTCGCGGTCACCAGCAAAATCACGGCTGGCGATCAGCTGGTTGTGGCGATGGGAGTGCTCCAGCAGGGCACCACTGACCACTACGAAATACACGCGCTGACTTATGATCTGGGTTCGCAGAGCCCATCCTCCGATCAGATCCTCGGCGTGCAAGCGGCAGCGGCAAACTCAGGTCCGGTCCGGCTGGTGGCGGGCAGCTCACCCAGTGGCACACGGGCTTTGGTCCTTTGGGGCGTGGAGGGCCAGCTTGCACCGATCCACTACCAGATGCTTGGCGCAGATGGTGCGCTAGTCGGCGATCAGGGGACGATTGACAACGATTCCGACCCGAACAACATCCCACAGTGGAGTTGCCTCGATACCACGCAGAACCACGATGTGGCCGTCACCTTGGTCGAGGCCCCCGACCAGAGACGCCCGGACCAGTTCGCTTGGCGCCGTCTCAAGATCAACGATGATGGATCCATCGCCGCCAACGATGAGATCGACCTGGACTCGCTTGCCGTGAGCGATAGTCGCATCGTTTCGACGGCCACATCCGACGGCTATCTCCTGGCCTGGCAGGACAATGCGACCAACGGCGGCACATCATTCGCCGCTCTCACCGAGCCTCCTCCCGATGCGGGCCCAGACGTCACCGCCAACGTGGTCACCCACTCGCTGCTGGTTTCTGCCTACTATGGAGGCTATTCGAACATGCCCAAGCTGGCCTGGGTCGCTCCTGCCGGGTTCGACATCTCCATCGGGCTGACGCGGTCGCAGGGTCCTGAGGTCGTGCGATTCAACACTTTCGCCGACCAAGTCGGCAGGGCGCTCTTCTTGCCTAGCGTCTCTGGAAACACGGGGCCAGTGTCCTCCTGGGTAGGCAGTGATGCGGTCTACGTCACCTATCTGGACATGGCGGCCTCGCACACTCAGCCGGACGCTGCCGTTTCCGCGGGAAGTCAGCGACTCTTGGTCACCGTGGTGAGCCCCGCCGAGCTACCCTAGGGTGGAGATGTCGGCGCGGCGTTTCACGAGCTGCCTCGTGGCAGCAGGCAAGAGACGGGCAGATTTGTGCCCGCTGGGAAATAATCAAGGGCTGGGACCTGTTTGGATATCGTAGACCGACAATGCTGTTTCGTGCTGCTCCATCCAAGGCCGATTTCGAACGCGAGGTGACGCCGCATCTGCGCCTTCTCTACGGGGTGGCTTTGCGCATGACCAGGGTCGAGAGTGACGCCGAGGACTTGGTACAGGAAACCGCGCTGCGCGCCTACCGTTTTTGGGACAGCTTCGAGGCTGGCACCAACTGCAAGGCGTGGCTTTTGCGCATTCTCACCAATTCCTTTCGCAACCGCTACCGGGCGTGGGAGCGAGAACAGGAAATCATGGGCGAGGCGGAGTCCTGCGACGCGCATCTCGGCCAGTTTCAGGGTCAGAATCCGCACGACGCCGAAAGCGCCCTGTTCGGCCACATGCTCTCGCGCGACGTGGAGAAGGCCTTGGCGGACTTGCCTGCGGAGTTCCGTCTGCCGGTAATATTGGCCGACCTGGAAGACCTGTCATACAAGGAGATTGCCGATGTCATGGAGTGCCCGGCGGGCACGGTGATGAGCCGGCTCTATCGCGGGCGAAGGCTGCTGCAAAAACGGCTTCATGACTACGCGGTCGAGTCGGGAATCATTCGCGCTCAGCAAGGTCACAGCGAAGCGGAAGCAGCCGAGAAGGTCGAAGCCCAGGTGCTTGATCTGGACGGTTTTCGCAGGACAAGACAGGAGGGTGGGTGATGGGTGGTATGAAGTGCTCGGAAGCGGACGCCATCCTCTACGCCTTTGTCGACGGCGAGCTGTCGGGATCTGATCGGGCAGCCTACGAGGCCCATATGGTGAGCTGTGATGCCTGCGCGCACGCGACACGCTTGCAGTCGCGTTTCAAGGCGGCCTTGCGTGGGCATCTGCCGCGGCCCGAAGTTCCGGAGGGATTGCGCCAGCGTCTTCACAGTGTGATCGAGGCCGAGCCTCCGGTGCGACGTCAGTGGCCCTGGCAGGCCTACCCGCGCGTCTTCACCTTGGCCATCGCAGCGGCGGCAGCGGTCGTGTTGTTGGTGGCAAGCCCGCGGCGGAACCCATCGTCTCCTGTGCTCGAGCAGGCACTGTCCACCTTCCATCACGACGTGCCGCTCGACGTGCTGTCGCAGAGTTGTGCTGCGGTAACCGACTGGTTTCGCGGCAAGCTCGACTTCACCATGCCGCCGCCAGCGGGCGCCGACCGGGCGCTCTGCCAGGGCGGCCGGCTGGTGAACGTGCGCGAGCGCTTTGGGGCTTACGTCGTCTATCAGATCCCGGCCGGGCATCGCCTGGGGCTGACGGTATTTCCAGCCGATGATGACCTCGCCTTTGGCCCGCGCCGCAGGACGCTGGGTGGGCGAGATGTCTACGTGGGCAGCAGCCGTGGCGTATCGACCGCCGCCTACCATGGACCGGACGGGCTGACCTACGTGTTTACGGCTGACCTTGACGAGGATGCACTGGCCCACTGGGTCGAGACCGTGTACTTGGAACGGCATTAGCTCGGCGCGTCTCTGCGCAGGCGCCTCTGGCTTGGTACTGGAGGCCCATCCGTAGTAACGTCACGCTTCTCATGGCGACGAGAACGCTTATGTGCGTAGAGCATGACCAGGCCGCCCTGCAAGTGCTGACATCAACCCTGGTGCCCTACGGCTTCGAGATCACAAATATAGACGACGACGACGAGGCGGTGGAGTGGGCCAGGAGGAACCTTCCTGCGCTCATCATCGTGTCGGTTGAACCCAAGAAGGTCGGCTATGCCATCTGCAACAAGCTCAAGCGCAGCGCGGATTTGAAAAGCATTCCGCTCATTCTGACTTCAGCAGAAGAGGCGCCCGCCAAGTTCGAGCAGCACAGGACCTTCAAGCTACGTGCCGATGAGTACCTCTTCAAGCCATTCGATGTCGATGAGCTTCGTCGCAAGGTGGACCAGCTGGTGGGGTTGGGCGCGGCGGTCCCGTCTGATGAAATGTTCCTGAGCTCCGACTTGCTGTCGTCGGAAATCTCCATCGAGGCGGATGATATCGTCGACGAGTCTCGCATTCCCACCCCGCCGCCGGCCCCGGCCGCAAAGTCCATCGGCGGAGCTGTCTTGGAAATGGAAGCGGAGGCAAGCGACTCGTCCGCGATTGGACGCAGTCTGGACGCGATCTTCGACAAAGAAGCACAGGCGGCTTTTGATGCGCTCGAGATTCACGAGCAGCCCACGGTGAGCGCGCCCAGGCCAGGCCCCACTGACCTTCTCGACGAAAAGCCCGAGTCCTGGGACGAACATTCGGCCACGTCGGTGGCGCCGTCGAGTTTGGTAGCCGAGCTGTTGTCGCCGGAGCCCCAGGCTGATACCTCCAGCCATGCAGATATGATGGGCGATATGCCGGGCATGGCGCCATCGCCGTCCCACGACGAATCTGTCGTGCCCGAGGCGCAGCTTGAGATCCCGCCGGGGGTGCTGCGCGAGCCGCCCGACGAGGCAGGTCCCCCGCCTGAGCCGGACGCGGTGAACGCCACATCGGTGGAAACTCTTCCCCTAGGCAACGCCCCCGAAGGCCTGCTGGCCGAACTTCAGGAGCGCATCCACGATCTGGAGAACGACAAGCGCCGCCTGCAAAGTGAACTGGAAGAGTTGAACGGGCGGCTGCAGGCGCAGCCTTTCCACAAGGAAAGGGATCTGCTCGGTCTGCGCGAGACCATCAATCGCAAGGAAAAGGATCTGCTTGATTTGCGGGACGCGCTCGACGCCAAAGAGCGCCAGATGCTCGACCACAAGGACCGTATTCGCGAGCACGAGCGTGCGCGGCGCGACCTCGAGGAGAAGATGCTCGCCATGGAGAAGAGCCTGGTCTACGCCAGCGAGCGCGTGACGGCTCTGGGCCAGGACAAGGATCGAGCCGTCGAGCGCGAACGTGCGCTCAAGGTTCGACTCGACGACAACCACATCGAGCTCGCCAAAACACAGGACGAGATCGAATCCTTGCGCAAGCGACTCGCGACTGCCGAGGATCGGTCACGCGCTGAGGTCGACAAGATCCGGCAGGATCTGGAGAACCATGTCGCGGACATGGAGCAGGTTCACCGGGCGGAGCTCGCGCAGCTTGCCAACGAGCGCCAGGCCGCCGAGGCGGCCCGCGAGGAGCAGGCACGGGCGGAGAAGGCGCGCATGGAGATGGACCATGCGACGGAACTGGAGGCTCAGCAGCGGCGCGCGGCGGACGAGGCTGCGGCCATGGAAGACCGCCACGACGTCGAGTTGACTCGGATGCGGCGCGAACAAGAAAAGGCTGTTGCCTCGCTCAAGGAAGAGGCGTCGGCCCAGCTTGCAGCCGAGCGCCAGGCCCATGAGGCGGCTCTGGAGGTCAAGGAACGTGACCACAAGAACGAGATCCAGGCTTTGCGCCGTCGCTCTGAAGACGAGTTGGCTGCCTCGGAAGCACGGCGCCAGCGCGACCTGGAAGAAGCAGCCGCCCGCCAGTCAGCCGAACTGACCGCGGCCGACGAACGGCGCCGCAGCGAATTGCAGGCCCGCGATGAGGAGCACCACAACGCGGTCGCCGAGACGGATCGCCGGTACCTCGACGAGAAGACCGAGATGGCCGAGCGCCACCGTGCAGAATTGGATCAGGCGTTGGCGCGGGCTGCGCGCGCCGAGGGTGAGCTGGCCGCCCGCGCGCAGGAGCTTGGCGAAGTCAGCCGGCGCGTGCTGCGCATGGAGGGTGAATTGGACACCGCACGCGCTGACCTACGCGACCGCGAGGTCAAGCTGGCTCAGTCGCGTGATCGCATCGCCGAGACGGAGGCCAAGTTGGCTGACTTCGAGGACCAGATCTTGCGCGCCTACCAGAAACTGCGCAACGACGACAAGATCGTGGACAAGGCGAAGCGGGCCTTGGCCGTGGCGCTGACCCTGCTCGATGATCGGGGCGCGGCCACGCCGGCGGCCTCAACCCCGCCGGCGGCAACGCGTTCGCCCGACGAGGGCTAGCGGACTCTGTGGGTGTCGCGTGGCGAGGGAAGAGTGCTTTTCCACCACAGAGATCACAGAGTTCACAGAGCCCGGAAAGGCAGGTGTTCGGATCCAGGATCCGAACTCTCTCTGCTTCTGGATCCTCTGCGTCCTCTGTGGTGAAGACAGCTCGCCAACTCTTCCCGTGGTGTTTTCATGCGCGAGGTGACCGGGAATCTGAGCGGCCTCAAGCCCAGTGAGCTGAAGGCACTGGAGCGCATCTATCGACGGCGTGTGGCGCCGGATGAGCTGGTATCAGCCGAACTGGCGACGTTCATGTGCGGGCTGTCGCGCGAGTTGGCGCGGCAGGTGGGCGTGCTCATTTCGCGCCGGGGCGACATCGAGCACGTCGTGGTGGGCGATGCCTCGCGCATCATGCTGCCCGCGGTGGGGCGCGTGCGCGCCGGCCACGGACGCTTCCGCGGACTGCGCCTGGTGCACACCCATCTGCGCAACGAAGCCATCTCGCGCGACGATCTGGTCGACCTGGCCCTGTTGCGTTTGGACCTGGTGGCTGCATTGGGCGTGACCCAGGACGGCCGGCCCGGCGATCTGCATCTGGCCCATCTGCTGCCCCCACGCGAAGAGCTTTCGCCCTGGACCGTGCTCACGCCAGTGCCCTTCCACCGCGCCTCCGTCGACGTCGAGGAACTGGTGGGTGCGCTGGAAGAAGAATTCGACCGCGCCTTGCCCGCCACGCGCGCGACTTTGGGCGCGGAGCGCGCGGTGCTGGTGATGATGGAATCGCGCCAGACGCGCGCCTCGGGCAGCACGGAGAGCCGGGTACATGAGCTGCGCGAGCTGTGTCGAACCGCCGGCATCGTGGTCGCGGATGTGGCCACTCAGCGTCGGCCTGAGCCCGATCCCCAGTACCTCATCGGTCGCGGCAAGCTGGAGGATGTGTTGGTGCGGGCCATGCAATACGACGCGGGCCTGCTCATCTTCGACCTCGATCTGACACCAGGCCAGGCCCACGCCATTTCCGACTTCACCGATCTCAAGGTCATCGACCGCACCATTCTCATTCTCGACATCTTTGCCCAGCGGGCGCGCAGCCGCGACGCCAAGCTGCAGGTCGAGCTGGCGCAATTACGCTACCGGCTGCCGCGCTTGCAGGAAGAGAACACCATGATGAGCCGCCTGGTCGGCGGCATCGGCGGCCGTGGCCCGGGCGAAACCAAACTGGAGATCGGCCGCCGCCGCGCGCGCGAGCGCGTGCATCGGCTGGAACACGAAATCGACCAGACCCGACGCCAGCGCGCCGGTCGCCGCGCCGAGCGCACCCGGCGGGAAGTCCCCATCGTAGGCATCGTGGGCTACACCAACGCGGGCAAGTCCACCTTGCTCAACACCCTGACCGGGAGCGAAGTGCTAGTCGAGGACAAGCTCTTCGCCACGCTCGACCCCACCACGCGACGGTTGCGTTTTCCGCGCGAGCGCGAGCTGATCCTGGCTGACACCGTGGGCTTCATCCGCGACCTGCCCAAGGATCTGGCGCAGGCCTTTCGCGCCACACTGGAGGAATTGCAGGATGCGGATTTGCTTCTGCACGTCGTCGACGCTGCGGATGCCGATCGCGAGGCGCACATCGTGGCTGTCGAGCGCATTCTCAATGATCTGGATCTGGCCAGCACGCCTCGCTTGCTGGTGTACAACAAGATCGATCGCCTGACGCCCGACGAGCGAGCCGGGCTCGCCGCTGCCCCACAGGCCATCGCGCTCAGCGCCCGCGACGCCCAGACCACCCGACCACTGTTGGCCGCCATGGAAGAGGCTCTGTGGCGCGAGGGCCGGATGCAGCGCGGGACGCTGCAGGAGTAGACTGCACCGCGATCAGTGTGCATCGCAATTCCTGATCCCCACGGCGCTCATTCGACATAGCAATCCGAGCTGCACAGCCCGAGCGGGCGCCTCCTGGGAACAAATGCGACGGAAATGTCAGAGTCGTCTCACATTTCCGAGAGTCGGAAGGGCTCGAAGCGCCGCAGGCGGTGAGTCCTGGGCGCAGGTGGGGGTGGCATATGCCTTGCTTGGTCGCTCCATTCTGGCCAATGGCGAAGGAGGATTCGATGTTCCGAAACTCAATGGCTTTCGTGATAGTCCTCATTGGCTGCGTGGCTGGGCTTGCGTGCAGTGGACAATCGGGTCTTCGCAGGGATGGCGGGAACCAGCCTTCCGCCGACGCGAGCGCCGAAGTCGAGGGCGAGGATGCCGGAATATTCACGTGTCTGGGCTCGAACAGGATGTGCACTATGACGGAAGTATGCTGGATAGCGGGCGGTTGCTGCGAACAGCTTCCTCTCAACGACGCTGGCGAATGCGACGATGGACAGCCAGTGGTAGCAGGTGGCTGTGGTGCAGGGCGGTGCGCGCTGCCTACTTCGAGTTGTGTCGCCTCCGACGCTGCGCCCGCTGGCTGCGAGAACATGGCGGGGACGACTTGTCACACCTGTCCGTTTCCCTTGCCGTAGAAGCTAGCGCTTGATCCACGCGCACGAATCACAAAATCGGGATCGAGCGCATGGCCGAATCTCTGCACGACGGTCAGGCTTCCGGTCTGCAGCCGACCGCGAAGCTCGCGTTTCCGTGCGCGGCGGCGCAGGTCGGAGCAGCCTCGTGCCTGGAGTGCGAAAAAGCTAGGATTTCAATAGGGACAGCTGGCGGGCCTTGCGACGGCGTGGGCTGTGCGCGAGGTGGCGAGCAGATCGGCGGGCATGTCGTCGAGAAACGGGCAGGGGCGATTCTCCACTGTGCGGCCGGCCAAGTTGCGGCGCTGGGCCGCGTTCAGGATCAGGCGCTGTTGCGCGCGGGTCATGCCCACGTAAAGCAGACGGCGTTCTTCTTCCAGGTCGGCTGGCGGCAGCCAAGGCAGACGCAGAGGAAGAATGCCGTCTTCGCAGCCGGCAATGAAGACGGAGCATATGCGAAAGAAGCGACCTTTTGCTTTCACCAAATCGCATCCACAGGAAATGTCCGACATAGGGATGTTCTGTAAACTGCATCAATCTACACAATCCCTGTGCCCAGGCGACTCGGTGCTAACCGACGGAGCATCGTCGGCCGAACCGGAGCGTGGCGTACACAGGTCCGACAGGCGCACCTGGCCGATCCAGTTGCCGATCGGTCAAGGGTGCGAAATCATGGTCGTGTCTACTGCCCTGAACTGGGCCATGCGCAGGGCACGCGGCTTGCTTCCCTTTCCGGTCATGTGGAGAAGAACTGCGCGCCGTTGGCCTGGTCCGCTCCTACTTGCGCTCAGTCTCGTTTGCGGGCTGCCAGCCGCGGCAAGCCCGGCGGCGCGGCGGGTCGCTGTCCTGGAATTCCAGAGCCGCGCGATAGATGACGAGGCACGGATGACACTTTCCGATGCGGTTCGCAGCGGCGTGCTTGATGCGTCCAGGGGGCGCGACCTACTGGTCATGACTCGCGAAAACATGGCCGCGATGCTCAAGGAGATGGGCAAAACCGATTGCAGCGAGGGAGACTGCGAGGTAGAGACTGCCCGCAACATCGGCGCCGACTATGTGCTGTCCGGCGAGATCGCCCGCATCGAAGGGACGTATGTCGTGGTCCTGAAGCTGCACGCGTGCGACGACGGCCGACTGCTGAGCACGGCCACGGCGCGCGGGAAGACCCAGCTCGACCTCATCGATCCGCTGCGCGAGCGTGGGATGGACCTGGTCAAGGCGAACGTCGGCGTCCCACCCGTATCGCCGCCCCCAGCGCCCGCCGCCGCGGTGCCGGCCGCGAGCCCGAGCGGCGACCAGCTCAGGCCGTCGAACAGCGGCGAGCTACAGAGCCCGTACGAGCCGCAGCAGCCGTCCACGGTGCGCGTTGTGCGCATAGGCGAGATGGCGGCAGTCTCGCCGACGATGCCACAGAGTGGCTACCCCGTCGGGATGCCGACCGACAGGGATCTGCCGTATGTCCCAACTGATGTATCGCGCGACATGAACATCCTCGTGCAGTCGGCGAACACCACGCCCCTGGCGGTGTACGACAGCAGGAGCGAACGGGGAACAGCCGCCGCAGCCGTCAACGATCCCGGAGTGTCGCGCAGGGCACACCGATCGATGCCAGAGCCCGCCGGACGCGTCCCCATGGCTGCTGCGCCAGCGCGGGCACAGCTGCGTGCCCGTGCTTGGGCCACGGTCCCACCCATCGGGCGAGCCGTGCTGGCTCAGCGGCTGGCCGAGCCAAGAACGGCGTCCAGGCCTCCGGTCGCGGCTGTTCGTGCCGCTGCAGCGCCGTTGCGGGCGGGGAGATACGGCCAGCGGTAGCATCTGTGGCGGTAGAGCTGGGCGACGACCGAGTCGATGGCACCACCCGCGTCCAACGAAGCGCGCCACAGGTTGCCCGCGCCTGGGTCAAGGGATCGCTCTTTGCCAGTCGTCAGGTCACGAACGATCACCTGACCGTGGGGCACACCGCCGCGCAGGTACGGCAACTGATTGCCGGAGGCATCGAAGTCTAGCAAGACGCGGCACTCAAGGCAGTCTCGTGCCTGGAGCGCGAAGAAGTTAGGATTTCAATAGAGATAGCTGCCGCGCCTTGCGACGGCGCGGGGCCGAGCGCGAGGTGGTGAGCAGATCGGCGGGCATGTCGTCGAGAAACGGGCAGGGGCGATTCTCCACTGTGCGGCCGGCCAAGTTGCGGCGATGGGCCGCGGTCAGGATCAGGCGCTGTTGCGCGCGGGTCATGCCCACGTAAAGCAGACGGCGTTCTTCTTCCAGGTCGGCCGGCGGCAGCCACGGCAATCGCAACGGCAGAATGCCGTCCTCGCACCCAGCAATGAAAACAAGCGGGAATTCCAGGCCCTTGCTCGCGTGCAGGGTCAGCAGCGCCACCTTTTGCGGGAGGTATTGCAGGTCGGTTTCGCGCGCCAGTGCCATCTCGGAGAGGAAGCCGGCCGCGTCGGTGCCAAAGGGCACGGCAAAGGCCTGCAGGAGTTCCAGCGCACGTAGGCAGCGCGGGTCGAGC
>Ga0265316_10001993_pt1 | contig 21498 bp, 21 predicted proteins | sample 4522metaG_FD_202092 | JGI IMG/M metagenome (GOLD analysis project Ga0265316, IMG submission 202092) | Rhizosphere microbial communities from Carex aquatilis grown in University of Washington, Seatle, WA, United States - 4-5-22 metaG | ecosystem: Host-associated > Plants > Roots > Rhizosphere >... | reverse complement strand
CCCAAGCGGCACAGCAATAACTTTAGCCGAAGGAATAATTAAAAATTTTGAAAAGAAAAAAAAATGGAAACTGGCCCCAGAAAAAAATGGCGATATTTTAACTATTGAGGCAATCAGGGAAGATGAAATACCCGGCACACATATTATTAAATATGAATCGGAAGCCGATTATATTGAAATAAAGCATTGTGCCAAGGGACGACAAGGACTTGCAATGGGAGCGGTTTTAGCCGCTGAGTTTATCAGAGGGAAAAAAGGCAATTTTACTATGGATGATTTGTTGGGTTTTTAAAAAAATGTCTTGCTGCATTTAATAAAATTCAAAACTTGAATTTTCTAAGTAAATAGTAATGGCTTTTTTAATTTCTCTGAGAATTGCAATTATTTTATTTATAGAAATTTGAATTGTTGAAATTTGTTAAAACTTAAATATTTAAAATTCATAATTTGTTCCTGCTCAAAATCTTTTGTCTATTTTAGCGTTTTAATAAATAAAAAATTATGCAAAAAATTTTTTCCTTTTTAAAAAACAAATATTTCAAATTTGGTGTAGCCTTTACTTTGTATATTTTATGGGTAATCTGGCTTGGAAACTATTGGTTTCTTCTCGGTATTCCAATCATATTTGATATTTATATCAGCAAAAAAGTCAACTGGAGCCCGTGGAAAAAGAGAAATACAAAAAATTCAACGGTTGTCGAATGGATCGATGCCCTGATTTTTGCTGTTGTAGCAGTTACTGTCATAAATATATTTCTTTTTCAGAATTATAAAATCCCCAGCGGTTCGATGGAAAAAACGTTGCTTATCGGGGACCACCTGTACGTGAGCAAGGTAAGTTTTGGCCCACGGATACCAAATACACCTTTGTCTTTTCCCTTTGCACAAAATATTCTTTGGGGCAATATTCCTTCTTTTACCACTTTGGTTCAATGGCCATATAAGCGTTTGGCCGGTTTTAGGGAAATAAAAAATGACGATATCGTTGTTTTCAACTTTCCGGAAGGTGATACTGTTGCACTGGAAAGAAGTAACGAAAGTTATTACGGTATGGTGCTTGAGCGTATAAACGACCTTAAAATAAATGATGAAAACAGGGGATTTAAAAGGTCTGAAGATGAGTACTACAATCAGGCAAGAAAAGACATCTGGAGTTCTTATACCATTGTATATCGTCCTGTAGACAGAAGCGATAATTATGTAAAAAGATGTGTAGCAATTGCCGGTGATACCCTTCAGGTAAAAAATGGAAAGTTGTTTATTAATAACAAGCCCCAGAAAGAAATCGAAGGAATACAATATTTATATTATGTAAGGACAAATGGAGTAACTATGAATGCAAAAACTATTGAGGAGATGGGAATTTCCGAAAAAGAAGTTTCTCCTTCCGAACAAGGATATTATATTTTCCTGACAAAAAAGAATTTTGAAACCATGAAACATTTTAATAATGTCAGCAGGATCGATTCATTGTTCCAGGAACCGGGAAAATATGATTTCAGGGTTTACCCGCACGATTCACGATTTGCATGGAACCAGGACAATTATGGACCGCTTTATGTCCCTAAAAAAGGAACAACAATTAAACTGTCACTCGAAAACCTGCCATTGTACAAAAGAGCTATCGGACATTATGAACATAATAAGCTTGAGGTTAAAAACAATGAAATCTTAATAAACGGAAAAACCGTTACAGAATATACCTTTAAAATGAATTACTATTTTATGATGGGCGATAACAGGCATAATTCTCTCGATTCAAGGTTTTGGGGCTTTGTTCCCGAAGACCATATTGTTGGAAAACCAATATTTATCTGGCTCTCCTTAGATGAAAACAAAAGTTTTCTTGGTAAGGTCAGATGGAACCGAATGTTTACAAAGGTCAAATCTTAAGCGGTATCAAATCCTGACATAATGTGAAAATCAAAGGTAAAAAACCAAAGATTACCAAGAAGAAAAAAGGTGGGTCATGGTTAAAAGCCCTGTTGCTGGCAATTTTCATAATTTTTCTTGTTCGATATTTTGTCTTTCAGACTTATTTAATTAATTCGACTTCAATGGCCGGTAATTTATTACCTGGAGACTGGTTATTGATAAATAAAGCTGCTTATGGTACAAGGCTTCCCATTACACCTCTAACTCTTCCTTTTACACCATATAGATCGAGCCATTCGTCTCCCAAATATTACCTTAAATGGATCAGCCTTCCATATTACAGGCTTCCCGGTTATTCGTACATTAAAAGAAATGACATCATTGCATTTAACTATCCCGAGGAAGAAGATGTACCTGTTGATAAACGCATAGTATATTTGAAAAGATGTGTTGCCATTCCAGGGGATACATTAAAAATTGTGAACAGTAATTTGATCGTTAACCGAAAAAAAATAAAAATTGAAAATGTGCGATTCGAATATTTAGTCAAAGTTAAAAGTAATAAATTAAGCCAGTCGGTTATAAATAAGTATCAATTGAATGAAGGGGTTGAAATTAGTAATTATGGTGAATACGATCTTTTCCTTTCTGTTGAACAGGCCGATAAACTAAAAAAGGAAAATGAAATAGCGGGTGTTGAAAGGGAATTAAAAACTTCTCATTACGATTTTGGTTATGTATACCCTCATGATCCAGGGTTGGGATGGACATTGGACAATTATGGATTTGTTGTCATACCAAAAGCCGGTGAAAAAATAATTTTAAACAAAAGAAACCTTTCGATATACCGCGATATGCTTGAAAAATATGAAAATTGTACTATATCTGTTTCCCACGATAGTGTCTATATTAATAATATTCCGGTCAAAAACTATTTCTTTAAAAACAATTATTATTTTGTCCTTGACGACAATCGGGATAATGCAAAAGATTCCAGGCTCTGGGGATTTTTGCCTGAAAGCCATATAATAGGAAAGGTTTCAATAATTCTTATATCTTTCAATCCTTCAGCATCAGGAATTTCAAAAATCAGGTGGAACAGAACTTTAACAATCCATTTTTAACCTAAAAAGGAAAATCTTCTATTGTAGACGCTTTCACTTTCTTATCTTTGGAAGAGAAGGCAGTCAGATGCATTGGATTTCCATCGACAAAAATTGCCTTGAAAGGCTTGGCAGGGCATGCATATTCACAGGCACCGCAACCAACACAAATACTCTGGTTTATCTCAGGAATGGTAAGTGTCCCTTTATAATGCATCATATGCACAGCTTTGGTTGGACAATGTTCTGAACAAGCCCCACATGCTGTTTCATCGGCATAAACCACGCAATTCTTTTTTACAAAAATGACCTTCCCTGGTTGAACGGCTTTTTTCTTTTCAACTGTCAATTTTATTATTGAATTTGTCGGACAAATTTCACTGCATTTTGTACACTCGTAATTGCAAAAGCTATGGGTAAAATCCATATAAGGTTGCAAAAATCCGGTTATTCCGTATTGCAAAAATGAAGGTTGCAGAACCTGGGTCGGACATATACTTACACAAAGATGGCAGGCCGTACAATGTTTGTTGAAATTTTCAATACTATATGAACCCGGAGGGGTAACCGGATAATTTCTTTTTATATTATATTTTCCCGATTTATTTCCCGGAATTATTCTTGCAGCACTAATTTTATTATAAATGAAACCAGAACCTGCAGCAAAAAATAAAATCCTGCCTAAAAAATTTCTTCTGTCGACCTGAATTTTTTCAGTAATCAATGATTCATCATTCTTATTAATTATTTCATTGCCGGAATTGTTTTTAAATGAAAGTTCTTTTGCCGGTTCAATATTTTTATTTGAGGAAATTTTTAGAAAGGATATCTTATAATTTATTGCAGATTCAGGGCAGGAATGAATGCAATTAAAGCATCCGACACAACGACTGAAATCAACACTTTTTATTTTTATATCAATACAACTTGCTTTACATACTACCGAACATTTCCCACAGTGGGTACAGTTGTTCTCACTAATTTTAATTTTAAATATTGAGGTTTTGGAAACCAGTGCAAGGAATGAACCTACGGGACAAATTGTATTGCAAAATAATCTTCCTTTTCCAACAGACATTATTAAGACTGTTATAAAAAATAAAAATGGGAATATTAAAGATTGCCAAAAAAGTGCCTTTAATCCGACAGGATAAAGCCAATAAATTCCAGCTTTCTCTGTAATATGAGCTAAAATATCGTTACCTGAAATTACAACAGGCCTGAATAAACCAGACCATATTTTACCAAAATTACTGTATGGATCGAGCAGGTTAAGTAAAAAAATACTTCCTGTAAATAAGGATAAAACTGTTATTAATAAAATTCCATAACGAAGATAATTATGAGGTTTTGAGTACCGGAAAATTTTTCGTTTTCGAAACCGTTTTCCAATTCTTGAAAGAACATCCTGGAAAATTCCTAAAGGGCAAATTAATGAACAATAAATCCTTCCAAATAAAAGCGATAAAATAAAAACGATAATAAACCCGAAAGCAGCAAAAGATAAGACAGAAAAAAATTTTAATGAAGATGGAATAAATTGAAGAAAAGTTAGAAAATTGACAAAAAATCTATTAGGAATGAAACCGGGCATCCCCAGAAATGCTAATATAACAATTATTAAAACACAACCTGATATAAAAATCCTGGCATACTTCAGCCTTTGCAACATGCCTATGAAATTTTAATCCGGTTAATTTTAAGCTTATCCAGGTCCATCCTGCCTGCTCCCATCTCAGCTGCAATTCGAATATGATCTACCGATTTAGGATCCATGCCAAAAAGCTTTGCAGCTGCAGCATCAGCCGCAACCATATCTTCAGACATGATAAGATATTTCATTGTTGTAACATCATTCACAGTTTTTCCCTTCGGGCCGTTTTGTTTCATTACCCTGTAAGCATCTACAACATTAAGTGTGGGCTTGCGATAAGTTGCAAAATCTGCTATACATTGCTGAAGGTCATTTCGGTGCCAAAAACGCCGGTCCCAAACTATCCCCATCAGGTTTTTCATGGAAATGGTTAGGGTAGCCCCTTCGTGATTCTTTAAAATTGGAACATTAATAAAAACATCGGCACCAAGAATAAGCTCATGTTCTTTGGCTTCTTTTAAAACTTTTCCTTTCGGAACCACCACCGGATGGTAATATGACTCGCTGTTTCCGGGAGCAATTTTGCCACCTGCATCTTTCACGGCTTTTTCGATACCACTGTTAGAATAACAAAGCTGCCAGTTATCGCAGGTATAATCGAACACAACTACTTCTTTTGCTCCGGCCTGAATGCAATGTTCAATGATCCGTTTTACGAGAAATGGATTTGTATTTGCTGCCCTTTCAGGTGATGCATCCCAACCAATATTGGGTTTTACCACTACTTTCTGATTCTTCTTAACATACCGGCCCATACCACCCAATGCTGCAATAGCCTTATCGAACATTTCAGCAGGCTCGCCTCCCATTACCGCAGTAAGATCATATTCCCCTAAATTTGAATTAATATAAGATAATTTTTCCGAAGCGCCAATATTGTCGAAATTGACCATTGCCAAGCCTGCTCCGGCAGCAATTCCTGCTCCAATACTTTTTGTTAAAAATTCTCTTCTTTTCATGCCTAACAGTTTTATGAGTTTTATAATATATTAACCGTAAATTTCAATAAAATTCAACAGATTTTGCAAATCGTCATGTTAATTGGTTGTTAATAGGGTTAACTTTATGGTTTGCTAAATTATTCAAATTCTATTTGTAACAAACAAATTTATAACAAATGAATGGAATTTTGTACTACGATTGTTTTGCCGGAATAAGCGGTGATATGAACCTGGCAGCCATGATTGATCTTGGTGTGGAAAAAAATTATCTTATCGATGAGCTAAAAAAGCTGGAAGTTGAAAATTATAAAATCATTATTACTAAAGACATGCGGAGCGGAATTAGCGGGACTCATGTTGAAGTAAAATTATTAGAGAATCAACATTCCGAAATTCATGACCATGAACATAGCCATTCACAATCACATAACCATGAACAGAGGAGTTTTAAAGATATAAAAAAATTAATTGGGAATTCAACCTTATCAGATTTTGTAAAATCAAAAAGCATAAGCATATTTCAAATATTGGCAGAAGCTGAAGGTAAAATTCATAATAAACCGGCAGATGATATACATTTTCACGAAATTGGCGCAACCGATTCTATTATAGACATTGTTGGTGCAGCCATTTGTATCGATTACCTGAAACCTACCAGAATAATTTCGTCGAGAATTGAACTTGGAAGCGGAATGGTCAAATGTGCCCATGGCCTGTTTCCTATTCCTGCACCTGCAACTGCAGAGGTTTTAAAAGGAATACCAGTAAAGGCTGGGTTGGTTCCTTTTGAAGCTACTACTCCTACGGGAGCTTCAATTCTTGCAGTTTTTACCGATGAATTTGTAGAACAGCATTCATTTATTATTGAAAAAACCGGATATGGTTTAGGCCATAAAGATTCTGAAGTACCAAATGTGCTCAGGGTGCATTGGTGTATGGACAATTCAACAAAGTTTGTCACCGAACCGGCAAAAATCATTGAATGCAACATCGACGACATGAATCCTGAATTGTATGATTATGTTATCGATTTGCTTTTCAGTGAAGGTGCCGATGATGTTTACCTCACTCCCATCATTATGAAAAAATCGAGACCGGCAGTAATCCTTTCTATTATTTGTAATACGGTTCTTTCAGACAAATTAACAGAAATAATCCTAAAAGAAACTTCGACAATAGGGGTTCGTACTTATAATATTACAAAACATCTTCTAAACAGGAAAATTATTGAAATAACAACTTCTTTGGGAAAGGTCAAAGTTAAAAAATCGTGGATGGGAAATGATTTTGTTAAATTCAAACCTGAATATGAAGATTGCAGCAGAATTGCAAAAGAAAAAAAATTATCGATATTTGAAGTGCTTAAAACAATTCAAATAGAATTAGATAAATTGAATTGACAGATTTTAAATTACCCGAATTGATATGTGTGATAAATTTTAGAATAATAATTGTTACTTTCGTATATTCATAATACAATACATTTAAAATACTAACAAAATATTAAAATATGGGAAAAGGCGATAAAAAATCCAGGCGTGGTAAACTATTTATGGGATCTTCAGGAGTGAGAAATCCAAAGAAAAAAAATAGAAAGAAAAAATTTATTGCACCGGTCATTCAACCACCTGTTGTTGATATTGCAGTTGAAGCTATAGTTGATCCTGCAGTTGAAGTTGCTGTTGAAAAAGTAACAAAACCGGTAAAACAAAAAAAAGAAGTTAAAGAAGTAAAGGAAGTAAAGGAAGTAAAGGAAGCTAAAGAAACTAAAGAAGCTAAAGAAACTAAAGAAGCTAAAGAAACTAAAGAAGTAAAGGAAGGTAAGGAAAGTAATGTAAAAAAAGAATTAAAGGGGAAAAAGGAACCAAAGGAACCAAAGGAACCAAAAGGGAAAAAAGAACCTAAAAAGAAATAGTTTAAATTTTTAATTGAAAAGCTTCTGGAAAACCAGAGGCTTTTTTATTTTACACATCAACTTTTCCTAAAAATATACGTGAGTGTTTCATGCCATTTTAAGGGGAAATTTCCGAAACAAATTTTGAGTGATTAAATATACTATTTCAGTATTTATCCTCATGAAATTGAACAAAATGTATTGTTAGTTTGTATAGGTTATGAAAATGAAATGAGTATTTTCATTTTGTTATAATAAAATGCTGTCGGTATAAATTATGTTTATTGGTTTTGGATTTGAAGTAGTTTGATTATTACATATTTACCGGCAGCATTTTTTATTTATTTATAGAATAAAAGTTATGGAATTAATTATTGACAGAAAAGAATTAATCAAAGAAAATTCAGATATCAATACTTTAATTGAGATTTTTGAACAGATCGATATCTATAATGAAATAGGTTTTCAGACCATTAAAATTGCTTTAATCTCAGTTCTCGACAAAATTAATGATAAAAAAAATTATACCCCGATTATAAATGCGATTGAACAAATTAATAAATCGATGGATCATTGTCGCACAGCCTCGGATAAAATAAACCACCTTTCAAAATCGGGAAGTAAAATAGTTTTGAAATTGTTAAATGATATAAATAACTTTCCACAAAATAATCCTGAATAATATTTAGTTGTTTTAAAAAATTGACTTTATTATGAATTTCGAATACCGATTTACAAAGTGTAAGAAAGCCATAAGCCTAAAATCATTCATCATCATTTTAAATACTTTTTTCTAAATAATCAGGAGTGTTTTTTGAGACACTAATTAATTAATATCAAAGGCTCGCCAGGAATTTGCTTTTTCAGATATCCCAATTCTGAAATGGTTAATCCTTCCACTTTTGCAATTTTCAAAAAATCACTAATTCCTTCATTTGTTACTGCAACCAATAATCCTCCGCTTGTCTGGGGATCACAAAGTATTATTTTTTGGTTCTCATTAATTCCTGAAATTTTATTTCCGTAACTTTTCCAATTTCTGTAAGTGCCTCCCGGAATTGCCTTTTGTTCAATATATTCATCAATTCCTTCAATCACAGGAATTTTAAGAAAAGTCACTTCTGCCGATAATCCGCTTCCTTCACAAATCTCAAGAAGGTGTCCGAGAAATCCAAACCCAGTTATATCAGTCATTGCTTTTACCTGGATTAATCTGCTAAAGGCCATTCCAGCCTTATTCAATGTTATCATTAACCTTAAAGCTTTTTCCTTATGAACAGATTTTACAATTCCTTTTTTTTCAGCAGTGGTTATTAAACCCACTCCAATAGGCTTGGTTAGAAAAATCCGGCATCCTGGAAGTGCTTTGTTATTTTGTTTGATGTGATCTTTATTAATAATCCCTGTAACCGCCAATCCAAAAACAGGATCGCTGATATTGATACTATGACCACCAGCCAAAGCACATTCTGCTTCTGCACATGCCAATCGGGCGCCTTCGATAACTTCGCTGGCCATTTCATTAGACAGTTTATCCTGCGGCCAGCCTAAAATCGAAACAGCCATTAAAGGCTTTCCACCCATAGCATATATATCGCTGATTGCATTCACGGCAGCAATTCTTCCAAAATTAAAAGGATCATCAACTATGGGAGTAAAAAAGTCGGTAGTACTTATTATGGCATTATTATTTCCAATATCATAGGCTGCAGCATCGTCTTTTGTTTCGTAACCTACAAGTAATTTTGAATTATGAAATGAATGTTTCCCCGGTTTAATAATTTCCTCAAGATCGTGAGACGAAATTTTGCACCCACAACCCGCACCAGGACTGAATTGCGTTAATCTAATCGATTCCATAGAATTGTTGTTGTTTTAATAAATCTAATATTTTCTTTGAGAAAGAATAAATATCGGTATTCGATATTTCAACAGAAAAAACTTTGGCCTTCTCTCTACCGGCAATTTCCTCCTGGTAAGCTTTGTCGTAATAAAATAAAAGAATTTCAGCAGCTTCAGCAAAGTGACCCATACTGATTGCGTCAGAAGCAAGTCTGGCATTTAATCCGCCCAATCTTTTCTCGATTTTTTTTATGCTTTCTATCAAAAATTCTTTTTTTACAACTGTATATTCCTTAACAAGTCTTTCAATACGATTTTTTTTGTCCAATTTTATGTCAACAAGAGGAGCGTGAAGAATTTGACTGAATAATTCTGAAGGAATAATAACTTTTCCAATATTCTTGCTTTCATTTTCAATCCAAACGATTTTTGACAAATTTAACTTATGCCAATTTTCAAATAAGTTGTTTTCAAATTGTTCAGTTGTTGGTTGCGAAGGCATTCCCAAATTTCCGAATGCGGAACCCTTGTGACAAGCCAGTTTTTCAAGATTGATTACCTGCTCTCTATTATTTTCAAGTGTTTCAAGAATTTCAGTTTTACCAGAACCGGTCATTCCTCCTAAAACTATTAATTTGGCTTTTCGGGAAAAGCTTTCTCTCAAAAAACGACGGTAAGATTTATAACCTCCATCAAGAATCATGCACTCAAAATTAAATAAACTAAAAAGCCAGGCCATAGCTTCACTTCTCATGCCACCTCTCCAACAATGAATTAATATACGATTGCTTTTGCAATTTTCTTTTAATAAAATTATTTTTTCTTTTAGCTTATTCCCAACCAGATCAAGCGCTAATAACATGGACTCATCTCTGCCTTTCTGAATATAAACTTTACCAACTTTTGAACGATCTTCATCTGAAAACAAAGGAACACTGAATGCTTCCGGAATATGTCCCTGTCGAAATTCTCCCGGAGACCTTACATCTATTATGGGTAAACTGTTCTTTAAAATTAAAAATTCTTTAATATTTATTGTCCGGATTTTCATGCAATAATTGAAAAGTATTTTACCTGAAAATTTCAAGTTTTAATTTGCCACAAATTCCAAATTTATCATCACAAATAATCAAAGCAGATATAATTTCAGGAATTTTTTTTATCGATTCAATAACATTGGAAATATCATCCTGGGAATGAATTTTATTTGCGAAAGCAGTAGCATAACCATCGGCAAGAGTGGTACTCTTACAAACTATCATAACAGCATCTGCCTTTCCAAAACTTAATGAAGGTCCAACTGTTCCAGAAGAAGTACAAATACCAAGCGGGGTTTTATCTGGAGTAACTAAAATGCCTATTTTTCCTGATAACTGAGACTTTCCTGCATAAACTGCCACCTGAATTGTTTTTTCTGAAAGAATAAAAATATCGCCTCCATTTTCAATAACCAATTCTTTAGGATGAAATTTGTTAATTAATTCCTGTCCCATGAAATGAGCAAATGCACCTGCAACACATGACATAGGGCCTGTACCTGTATTTTGCGACTGAAGAAGCATCTCCCGGGCTATTTCTGGAGCAGAAGTATCGAAAGCCAAAGGTACGAGGCTGTTTCGAAAAAGTGGAAATCTGGTTATATAATCATCAAGTAAATTTCGAAGTAGTTTAATTTTTTCAACACAGAAAGATATCATCCGTTTTTGAAATGAATCGGGATTAACACCAATCCATAAATCAGTTTCAAAATGAGTGACAGTAAAAGAATGAAATCTTTTACTGTCCATTTGTTTCCTGTACCAACGCGGTTCATAAGACATTATTCATCAAAATCGATGTGGAAAAGTCCAAGTGGGCAAGCCTTAATACATAGTTCACAAACCGTGCAACTTTCTGCATCGAAGCGAAGTTCCCAGAGAGGTTTTATCATTTTCAAAGCTCCGGCAAAACATACAGCAGTGCAGGCACCACAATGAATACACAGATCGTGACTGTATTTCAGATGCTTTTTAATAGATACACATTTAACACTTTTTGCCCGGAGATATTCAACTGATTTTTCAATATTTTCTTTTGCACCAGTCATTCCAATGACTAAGTGACCTTCTTCACCTGCAGTTACCCTGGCATTGATTATATTGATCATCACATCGTATTGTTTTATGATGTGATAAGTCAATGGTTCATCAAGTGTATGCGGAGGAAACGTCAAAACATATCTTTTCTTCATAACTTCACCTCCAATTTATTCAGACTTGTATTCTTTGGAAAAACCTGTACCGGGGCATTCAGGAAAAATTGTTTTTGTTTTATCCATGTCCTGAGTATTTCTGCAATTTGTCTTGCTTTCATTATACTGGACAGAGGTGCAGTTCGGATTTTTTTTCCATTCAAAATAATTTCTCCCGATTGTAATTCTTTATAATTTACCCGTCCCAATACTATATTCGGATGAATACCATAATCGACAATTGACGTTTCAATATTTTTATTGCTTATCGAAACAAAACGGGCCATATCTTCATCAAGTATAGGAATAGGAATACCAATACCCACAAAAAGGCTGACCCCATATTTCTCAAAATAGGCAGCCCGGATAAAATCTGCAGACATTTTTTTCAGATTACCAATGGTGGCAATGGTTGCAGCATTACTTAACGGAATTCCAAATTCATTTTTTGGTTTCGAGGTATTGAACTGTGTGCCGTTCCATGCAACGAAACCTTCTGTTCCCCCTATAAACAGTCTTGTTCCAATACCTATTGTCCGAAGTTCAGGATCGTTAAGTAAAGGACTGAGCTCTCCCGAAGTAGAATAAGTTGCATTTCCAAAATGAGGAAGAAGATTTCCCATGTAAGTATATTTTATCCTTCCGGTTGAATTCACTGCTACATTATAATTCTGATAAGCATTCCGTGGATTAAACATCACAATTTCATTAATATTCTTCTTATTAATAATTGTTTCTATTTCTGTCCTGGGATAACAATCTGTCCCGGTAGCAAATGCTTTTAAATGAATGTTCTTTCCTTTAATTAATTCTTCTATCACATGGGCACCACCATATTTTTCATTTGTTTCTGATAATTCCGTTGCGCCCAGATAAGCATCCACAGCAGCCAAACCTCCGTGAGCTGGTACATTATTCAAATACACTTTTTTCATTTTGATGGGTGGATCGGAATGGCCAAAATTAATAAAAATGCCCGATGAGCACATGGCTCCGAAAGTTCCTGTTGTAACAACATCGACTTTTTTAGCAATTTCTGCAGGGTTCATTTCTTCAGCCATACGGGATACTTCTTCGGCTGTCATAACCACAGCCTTGCCATCGGCAATTTTTTGATTTATTTCATCATATGTTTTTTGCTTACTCATTTTGAAATATTCATTATTAATAAATAAAATATGAAGTAAACTGAATTTCAGGTTTTATAAAATACAAAAAGTGCAAAATAGCAAATTATTATAATTTTCTTTTCGCACTTTTCAGAAAAATAAAATTATCAGCCACTATTAACCGAATTTATATCTTTTATGAATGGACTGTAATATCTTCCAGGTACAATTAAGACCATGTTCGAATTCCACCCAGTCGCCTTTGGTAAAAGAAATATGATTTCCTTTTGAATCGGTTACTTCAGCTTTACCTGAAAGAATATAACAAGTTTCTTTCTCATTGTAAGACCATTGAAAAGTCGAGGGTTCTTTGCTCCATTCACTCCAGGTCAGTGCATTTTCGATTTCCTTATCAGTTGGTTTTCGTACTATCATTTGCTTAAATATTAAAAAAAAACAAAATTAAAGTTACGAATCTATGCCTCTAAAACCAAGCAAAAATTATATTTTTTCAATATCGTTTTTCTTTAGCCAGCCGTTATTTCCATCAGCAATTTTAATTTTCAACCAATCTCCTACTTCATCAATTACCCAAACTTTTGCCCCTTCATGAATAACAAATAAATCGGTTCCTTTTTCATCCGGGGAACTTTTAATTGTAACTGACGGAGAAATTAAAATAGCTTCAGATTTATATATATTCGAATTTTTTAATTGATAGCTGTTATTAAATGCGATTATTGAAAAGAAAATAAGAATTAGACCTGTCCAGAATGAAATTTTCTTTAGCCACAAACGGTTTGCAAATAAATATGCTATGGCAGACAAAAGAAAAATGATAAATAGAATAATGCTTAAACACGCCCATTGATAGGATGATAAAATTTCAGAAAATGCCTTCCACCAGCGAAAAAGAAAAAATTCCGGCAGAGCATTAATTTTGTCCACAACCATAGTTTGGGTCAATTGCAGGTTAAAATTAATTTCATCATCGTTAGGAGCAAGTTTGTGAGCCCGTTCATAATTCAATATTGCATTCGCTATATCTTTCTTTTTAAAATATGAATTCCCCAGGTTGTAATAAAGTTCTGGCGCTTCAAATCCAGATTTCAGAATATTTTCATATAATACTATAGCTGTATCATATTGTTCGTTTCTGTATAATTCATTGGCTCGTTCAAAAAGTGAAGAGTTGCCATTGGCCAATATTAAATTATTAAATATGAAAAATGATACAGAAATAATTATCCACGATTTCAAAATATGGCTTTTCATATCATCTAATCTTTTGTTCTATTTTACTGATTATTGAAATAGAATCGTTATAAATCTTATCCATCTGCGATGAATCTTCATATGGCGCATAGCGTGCAAACTCGCAATTATCGAGGGTTTGAAGAAATTTCTTAATTAATTCAGAATCGATATTAAGTTTACCTGTTTCTTCAAGAATTTTTTCTCTCGACAATTCAGCTACCGGAATGCTTAACTTATCGCTCATATAACCCCATAATGCTTTAAGGATATATTCAAAAAATTCTTCCTTGCGGTTATCCTTCATGTACAAATGAGCATCTTTTAGCTTTTTATGGGCAACTTTGTTTGCCTTTTTATTTCTTACCCTCAAAATATTTGCATTTTCTTTAATTCTCTTACGCCAGAATAATACCAGAATAAAAAACAAAGTTGTTGAAACAAGATAAAACAACCAGAATTTCAAACTTCCAAAAAAGAATTCATTTTTCCTGGTGAATTCCGGTAATTGTGTTTTGATAAATTGAATGTCCTTTCCAAGATACTTGACATCTTCCTTGCTTATACCTGAAATGACAGTTTCCCTGGGTTCATTGGCACTTTTTTCCACCTTAACATCCATTTCTCCGGAAGAAAGTGTTTTAAACTGATTTGACTGTGTATCGAAATAAGTAAATACTATTTCCGGTATCTTGAAATCACCTGAATGACGGGGAATAAGGAGATATTCGAAAGTTTTACTTCCCGAAACCCCTGATGTTGAAGTACTGATATTCACAGAAACTTTAGGATCATAAGTTTCAAAATCGCTTGGGAATTTAATATCGAAAGGTTCAATCATTTTAAGGTTACCATTTCCTGAGATAATTACTTTTAGGGTTATGGCATCATTTGTTTTTACATTGTTTTTATCCAGTGCTGCTTTAAAATTGAAATTTCCGACTGCCCCATGAAAAGAAGCAGAATTATTTAAAGGAAGAGGTTTAACATTAATTTTTACGGGACGACTTTTTATTTTTTTTCTGACTTCCTGGACAGATGGCCCCCAGAAATCGTCAAATATGCTTCGGGGACGATTTCTCACCTGAATTTGAACAACACACTGCATTGTAAAAGGATCTATTGTAATTTCACCATTCTTTTGCGGAAATAAAACTAATTTTTGTATCACACCGGTTGCATATACCTGGCCATTTACAACTTCTCTTTCGAGCGATTTTAATTGCGGCGTTTCTATATCCTGTCGAAAAAATCCAGTGAATGCAGGAAATTCTACATTCTCAATTGCCGAAATATTAAGTTTAGAATATAGTTTTATAGTTGCTATTAAATGATCTCCCTGGTACAAGTTATTCCGGTCAACCAGTACCCGTGTAAAAATATCTTCATTACCCACTTCTGCAACTGTTTCCTGGTTTCTGGTATTTTGGTTGGCATTATTTTGTTTTGCTCCTTGTTGAGCATTATTGGGTTGGGCATTACCAGTTTTACCTGAACTAACTACTTCAATTGTTATGGAATTTGACATATAATTTTTCCCATCAACTGTAGCTTTGGCGGCATCAATAGTATAATTTCCGGGAGTATTTGCGCTAAAATAATAAGTATAGCTATAAGATGAACTTTGGATTACTTTTCCGTTTATTATCTGAACACTACTACTGCTTGATGTACTTGGACCTCCTAAAAGGTTAAAATTCTTAAATTCAGGAGGCTTGAATCCTGAAGGTTGTGCTGTAATATTATAGGTAACTTCAAATTGCTCACCTGCTTCAACTACCTTTGGAGCAGATGCTGTAAATTGGATGTAATCGGCTTTTCCTGTAATTGATGAAAAAAGATATAATAATATAATTAGTAATTTTGATCTCATTTTTATTTTGTCCGATATTTAAAATTACAGGTTAATATTCAAAATAATTCATTCATTACTAATTTTTAATATAAAAATTTTGATTTCTACCAGTCCACTTCGGGTTTCACTTTCTTCCCCATTTCCTTTTCTTTCTTCAGCTTTTCCTGTAAATTCTTCTCATCGTTCTGGATAGCTTCAAGCATGCGTTTGGCATCTTCTTTTGAGAGTTTGCCGGCCATGGGTTCTTGTTGTTGTTTTGAATCTTTCTTATCCTGCTGCTTATCGTTTTTCTGATTCTTATCCTGATTATTTTTATTATCCTGCTGGTTCTGCTGATTTTGTTGTTTTGGCGGATTCTTTAACATATGCTGTGCATAGGAAAGATTATACTTGGTCTGCATATCATTTGGATAGTTCCGTAATGACTTTTTATATGCGTCAATACTTTCCTGGTATTTTTGCGATAATAGCATAGAATTACCCAGGTTATGATAAACTAAAGACAACTGATTTTTATTCAATTGTCCGTCGGAAGCCAGATGGCTATATTGATCGGCTGCCTCCTGTAATTTGTTCTCTTTGTATAGGGCATTGCCAAGATTATAAGATGCAATTTGAGAATTGGATTGTTTTTCCAAAGCTTTTCTATACGAAACTTCTGCATCGGAATACTTTTGTTTGATATATAATTGATTCCCCTCCCTCACAAATTTTTTCTCGTTCTGGGCATTCAGATTTGGGAAAATAAACATTAGGATCCCTATTGCAATAATCCGTACCATAATCCTATTTTTTAATTTCAAAAAGTTTAATATTACTCAATAATTTGCTCTTTTTTTCAGCAATAAGAAATTCGATAATCAGAAGGAGAAGGGCGAACCCAAAAAAATATTGAAACTGGTCATCATATTCTGAATACATTTTAGATTCGAATTCTTTCTTATTTAACTTATCTACTTTTTCAAAAAGTTTGTTAAGGCCCGTTTGAGCGTTATTAGCCGGAATATATTCCCCACCTGCAGAAAGGGCAATTTTTTGAAGTGTAACTTCATCGAGTTTGCTGATCACAACACTTCCCTGCCGGTCTTTTTTAAAATTTCGAGAAACGTCCGAACCTTCCGGGATAGGTGCTCCTTCAGGAGATCCCATTCCCAAGGTATAAACAAGTATTCCTTTCTCATTTGCTTTCTTAGCCGATTCAACCGGATCGTCCTCATGATTTTCCCCATCGGTAATGATTATGATTACCTTTTGTAATTCGCTGTTTGGAGGAAATGAATTTGAAGCCAGATCAATTGCCTTCCCTATTGCCGTTCCTTGTACAGGAACTATGCCCGTTGTAATAGTTGAAAGGAACATCTTTGCCGAAACATAATCGGTTGTAATTGGAACCTGCGTATAAGCATCACCCGCAAAAACAATAAGTCCTATTTTATCATTACTTAATTTGTCGACCAATTTTGAAACCAATTGCTTTGCCCTTTCAAGCCTGCTTGGTTGAATATCACGCGCGTTCATGCTGTTCGAAACATCTAATGCGATCATAATCTCTATTCCTTTTCGTTTTACTTCCTGTAGTTTTGAACCGAACTGAGGTCTTGCCAATCCAAGAATTATAAACAACAAGGCCAGAATATACAGATAAAACTTCCAAACAGGTTTTGTAGTTGAAGCTTCCGGCATTAATTGCTGCATCAACGAAGAATCGCCAAAATCGGCAATATTTTTTTTCTTCCATCTGTTTGTTACGTAAAATAAAACTATAAGAATGGGTAGAACGATCAGGCCATAGAGCATATATGAATTTGCAAAACGAAACATACTAATTTCTATATTTTAAATCATTTCTTATCTTAATTTATAACTAATATTCACTTAAAGTTATTTAGGTATATAGACTTTAGGCTGTTAGGCTAAAATAATGTTGTTTATGCCATTTTGGAATTTTGGGTTATTAAGTATTAAAACACCAATTGTCCAGAATTATTCAAAATTTCTGACAGTCTACAATCTATACAACCTAAATAATTAATTTAATTCATATTATCATCCATTTTAAAAATAAAGTAATAACCTAAGGTATAGTTTTCAAAATGGTATACCTGCAAAACAAATCGACGAACAACAAAACCATAGCTAATAAGCCATACTTAAAAAATTCGTCGTGAAACTTTTTATATTCCCGGATTTCAATTCTCGATTTTTCAAGCTTGTCAATTTCTTTATATATCTCCAGTAATTTCTGGTTATTTGTTGCTCTGAAATATTTTCCATCCGTCATCTGGGCAATTTGTTTCAGCATAGGTTCATCGATATCGACTTCCATATCCTGGTATTGAATACCAAAAGCAGTTTGAACCGGATAGGGAGCCACACCATTTGTTCCGATACCTATGGTATAAACCCTGATTCCAAAAACTTTGGCAATTTCTGCAGCGGTAAGAGGGGCAATAGATCCCTGGTTGTTTACACCATCGGTAAGCAGAATTACCACTTTACTAACCGACCTGCTATCCTTTAACCTGTTAACGGCATTTGCAAGTCCCAGGCCAATAGCTGTTCCATCTTCAATCATACCGCTTTTAATACCCCTGAAAAGATTCATCAATACCGCATGATCGGTCGTTAATGGGCATTGAGTAAAACTTTCTGCAGAGAAAATAACCAATCCGATTCGATCGTTCGGACGACCGCTAATAAATTCAGAAGCTACATCTTTAGCAGCCTCTATACGGTTAGGTTTAAAATCTTCAGCCAGCATACTTCCTGAAATATCGAGAGCAATAACGATATCGATACCTTCTGTGGTCACATTTTTCCATTGGTTAGAAGACTGAGGACGCGCCATTGCAATTATCACTAATGCCAGTGCAACCATTCGCAATCCAAACATAACATGACGAAGTACATTTTTATATGATCCTTTTACTTTATTGAACCCTTCAAGATTCGAAAAGGTAAGAGATGCTGTGAATTTCACCGACTTTAAAATATACCATATTACTGCTGGTATTATAAGTAATAGCAATAATAACAATTTTGGGTTTGCAAATATAATATGGTTCATCTCTTAATAAATCTTATAATTTCTCACCTTTAAATATTATTTACTTCCGAAACAATTTCTGTTTGCCCCTCAGGAACAGGTTCCTTAAAACTATTGATTACAAAATTGTAAGAATAATGCCAAGAATTCTCGTTGTCATCCGGTAATGGTTCAGCTTTGGCAAATTTTACCAGATCGGCAGTTTCTAACAATTGCTTTAATTCATTTAATGATTTGCTATCTACATAATCAATATTTTTCATTGCAATTGAAATTTCTTCTGAAGTACTTTCTAATGCCAGGACATTGAACCTGGTTTCAATGTAACTTCTGATAATATCAGTAAGGCGTGTATAATATTGTTTTACATGACCCTGTTGCCAGAGTTTCTCTGTTTTTAGTTTTTCAAGCTCCCGAAATGCAATGATATGTGGAGGCTCAGCAGGTCTTTGAATTGCAAAAATTGGTTTCTTTTGCTTCAACCTGATAAAAATATAAATTATTAATGCGAGAAGCAGAATAATTCCTAAACCAATAAGTATATAAGGTAATAATTCAGCCAATGTATAGGGAATAGGAATAATTCCTTTTATATCGTAAATTTTTTTGGGATCTTTAATTGGAATAGTATTAACGGTCAAAACCAAAGGAACTGTTGCAAGTGTATCTTTTACCGGACCGGAAGTGAATACAAATTTAAATGGGGGTACCTTGTAAATACCACTGTCAAAACAAGTGATAAGATAATGTTGAAAAAGACGAATCCGACCGTTACCAATAAATACGGTATCAATTTTTGAAGCAGAAAGTATCTCAATTTTACCGGCAAGGGAATCGCTTATTAAGGGAAAAATAATTTTCGTATCCGGTGGTTGTTCAATAAAAATGTTCAGGTGAATCTGGTCACCAATTAAAATAGCTGATGTGTCGAAACTCGCTTTTAATAGTATGCTCTGGGAATAGCTAAATGACGAACAAAGCACTAAACCTGTAAAAATCGAAAATATTTTTACCTGTAAATAATTAAAAAACTTTATCCTAAAAATATTATTAATCATGATAAATAAATCCACTGTTACTTAAATTTCTATCTGTTTTCAAACAATTGCATAAGTGGTTTAACATAATCTTCCCCTGTATTAAGCAAGGTATGGTCGACACTGCATTTTGAAAGAAGATTTTTCAAATTATCCTCAAACTGTATCCACCAGGCTGAATACTGAATTCGCAACTCTTTACTGGATGTATCCAACCATAACTCCTTACCGGTTTCTGAATCTTTAAATTTTACCAGACCTATAGGAGGTAAATTGGTTTCCCGTTTATCGGAAATTTGCAGTGCCACCACATCATGCTTTCGATTGGCAATTTTTAATGCATCTTCAAACTTAAATTTACCTTCTGCTGTCTGATCGAAAAAGTCGGAAATAATAAAAGCCGTGCATTTCTTTTTAATGGCATTGGTAAAATATCGTAGTGACTCTGAAATATTCGTGTTTTTACTTAAAGGTGTATATTCAAGTAATTCCCTAATGATGCGAAGTGTATGCTGACGGCCTTTTAACGGAGGAATAAACTTTTCAATTTTATCGCTGAACATGATCATTCCTATTTTATCGTTATTCTGAATGGCGGAAAATGCTAAAACAGCAGCTACTTCAGCAATTAATGACATTTTAAGCTGTTTTTGTGTCCCGAAAAAACCTGAACCGCTGACATCAACAATCAACATTACCGTCAACTCGCGTTCTTCTTCAAAAATTTTAATAAACGGATGGTTAAACCTGGCAGTAACGTTCCAATCTATATTTCTGATATCATCGCCATACTGGTACTCGCGAACTTCAGAAAAAGCCATTCCTTTGCCTTTAAAAGCACTATGGTATTCCCCGGCAAAAATATTTTTTGTCAGCTTTCGGGACTTAATTTCTATTTTTCTTACTTTCTTTAATAACTCTGTAGCTTCCATGGGCTCACTTTTTCATTTTCGTGACAATTGAAAAATACCATTCCTCCTTGACTATTTCCACCAAATATTCTGACCCTTTATCCATAAAACTCCATTTTAATTCCCCTGCTTTTTTATATTTTTTATTTAACTCATCAGTTCGCTGCTTTAAATTAGAATAATCACTAATTAATTTTGTGTGGGTACAAACGTCATTATCCGACAGGAAAAATAACCAGGTTTCTTCATTATATTTATCAACAAACTTCAGATATTTATAAGTTTTATTTACAGAACCTTCATCAAGATCAAATCCTGGGTTACTTTTTTGCATATTTTTAATAATATCCTCTTTTTGCATTCCAATATAGTTGGAAGTTTTAGCCTGAATAGCAATCAACAATATTCCGGTAACAATCAAATGAAAGTTCATTTATAATTTCAAATAGGAAGTCTATTAAGGAACCTCAACCGTATTAAGGATTTCAGTTATAATATCTTCAGTAGTAATATTTTCTGCTTCAGCTTCATAAGTCAGTCCCATCCTGTGTCGAAGAACGTCATGACAAACGGCACGAACGTCTTCAGGAATAACATAGCCACGGCGTTTTATAAAAGCATAAGCCTTAGAGGCCAAAGCAAGATTAATACTTGCACGTGGAGAACTTCCGTAAGAAATCATGGTCGTGAATTTGTCGCATTTGTATTCTGCCGGAAAACGTGTGGCAAAAACAATATCGAGAATAT
>Ga0265316_10001992_pt1 | contig 21501 bp, 26 predicted proteins | sample 4522metaG_FD_202092 | JGI IMG/M metagenome (GOLD analysis project Ga0265316, IMG submission 202092) | Rhizosphere microbial communities from Carex aquatilis grown in University of Washington, Seatle, WA, United States - 4-5-22 metaG | ecosystem: Host-associated > Plants > Roots > Rhizosphere >... | reverse complement strand
CGCGAAATGGAAGAATTTACGGCATCAAATAAAGGGCTGGATAACAATCCATCGAATCTATATGCAGCTGCCAGAAACACGCTGCATCAAAAAGGAAAGGCTATTGAAATACTTGTCAGCTTCACTCCGAACCTAAGCTATTTTATTGAATGGTGGAAACAATTATTCGGCGAAAGCGAAGGCAAAGATAATAAAGGAATTTTCCCGGCGGGAGTGGGTTTCACAACCGACCTGCATTCAATGGGGCAGTGGATCCAGGAAGGAACGAGAAATATATTCGAAACGGTGATAAACGTTGAAAGTCCGAATCACACGCTTTCGATTGAAACAGATACAGCGAATCTTGATGAACTGAACTACATAGCGGGCAAACGGCTTGGCGAAGTGAATAAAATGGCAGAGATTGGCACAATGCTTGCCCATGTTGAAGGCGGAGTTCCGAATATTTCGGTTTCAATTCCGCGCGTTGACGAACAAAATCTCGGGCAGCTCATTTATTTCTTCGAGAAGGCATGCGGAGTGAGCGGTTACCTGCTGGGCGTTAACCCGTTTGATCAGCCGGGCGTTGAGGCATACAAGAAAAATATGTTCGCATTGCTCGGCAAACCCGGATTCGAAAAGATGACGGAAGATATCAGGAAGAAATTATAAAGGCCGATGGCAGGCACCCTGCAAAACGAAAGAGGATTTTTCAAGTTTCGATATCCTTCTGCTTTACAGATTGTGTTTGTTTCAGCAATCTGGTTATTTATTATAATATCGTCTGTAATTCTGCAATCAAACTTCATTATAAATCCAACCATATTGACTTTGTTTTCATTTGGCCTGGCGGCTGTTGCAGCTGTTATTACCATTATGGTATTCAGGCGCCCAAAGGGAGCAGAGCGGAAATTCATTACATCAGTTGAGAATTTAAAGGGGTCGTTTGAATACCAGAAGATATGGGCGCTATATATCGGATTATTCTCAGGTGCATTCATTATAGGAACGTTAATTAACGGTTATTTTATTGCGTCCTTGCCTGCGGCGGCCCTGTTTGCGCTGAATTTGGCAGCGGCCAGGTCCGTCCACAGAGGCATCAGGATAGATAATAGCGGAAATCTGTATTTTGTGAAACTGAACAACGAGTTACTAATCGATTTTACAAAGGCGAAAGAAGTTGAATTCTCATTTATCTACTCAGAAAGAAGATACGAATTAACGATACGGTTTGTTAAACAGGCTGATGTTGGTTTGCCTTCAAAGATAAAAATAAAGGCATCAAGCTTAGTTTCTGTTGAACAATCAACCCATCTTGACGCCAGGCTGCTCGGAAGTTTTGTCAAGGATAAGTGTTCAAATCTGGGATTTGAGATAAAAGACGGAAACGTGGAATATGATTATTCCGAATGGAAGGCTACCAGGAAAAAAACAGCGGGAACCTTTCTTTAAAAAAGAAATTATTATTATATTAAAGGTTAATAATTATAATAAATCAATTTCAGCCATGAAAACATTAATTTTAATAGTTTTACTTGTTTCTGTGAATGCGCTTTATGCTCAGAACATGCATTCATGCTGCGACGAAACTTCGGCCCCGACAAAAATGGCCCTATTTGCCGATGATAAAAATTTCAGGGACGCTCATCCCTCGCCGGTTCCGTTTATTCTTCTTGACGGAAAAGGGAAGATGATAACTTTTAACACAAGCGATGGTAAAAGCGCCAACGGCTACGAAGTTAAAGCGGATAACGCGACTACCAAGTGGCTTCTTGTATTCCACGAGTGGTGGGGGCTAAACGATTACATCAAACAGGAATCAGAGGAATGGTGTACTAAGCTTGGCGTGAACGTGCTGGCTATTGATCTGTACGACGGCAAAGTAGCAACCACGCCGGAGGACGCTGGGAAATTCATGAAAGGCGTAGATAACTCGCGGGCTTTTAACATTATTAAAGGCGCTATTGATTATGCCGGGAGCGGCGCATCGTTTGCAACAATAGGATGGTGTTATGGCGGAGGATGGTCGCTGCAGGCCGCTATTACGCTTGAGGATAAATGTAAAGCGTGCGTTATGTATTACGGCATGCCTGAGGATAATATGGACCGTCTGGCAAAGCTGCAAGCGCCGGTGCTTGGCTTGTTCGGGAAACAGGATGGTTATATTACGCCTGAGATAGTCGGCAAATTTCAGGATAATATGAAGAGCTTGGGTAAATCGATAAGCGTGAAGGAATATGACGCGGCGCACGGGTTTGCGAATCCCAGTAATCCGAAACATGATCCTGACGCCACAAAAGACGCTAAGGAAATGACTTTTAATTTTTATAACGATAATTTTAAATAAGTAAATGGATCTTTTTATAGATAAAAAGAAAGTTCCGAACAACAGGCTGTGGAAATGGAATGAAAATGAAATCGGCTATGAAGGAGTTTGCACTAACGACGGTATGCTGAAATGGTTTACATTCCGCAATGCGCATAATGCGCCTATGCTTGCGGCTGAGCAATCATTTGAAGCCTACATAAAAGACGGACCAATGAAAGAAAGCATACCAGCGGATATTATGCTTGATATTTATGATGTGATAATGAATGCAACCCAGACAGACAATTTGTATTAAACAAAACAGAATAATTAGTTTTTTACGAACCCCGGTTTTAGAGCCGGGGTTTTTAATTTTTCATTTATAAACTTCATAAGTTTTATTAGTATTGTAAATGGATAAACCTGAAAAACTTCGTGTAGATAAATATCTCTGGTGTATAAGGGCGTTTAAGTCGAGGACGCTTGCTACTGAAGCATGTGATGGCGGTAAAGTGAAAATTAATAATGAAAGGATAAAGCCCTCTCACCCGGTTAAGATTGGAGAGATTATAACTGTGCAGCAGGGATATGTGAAGAGGTCGTTCAAGGTTATAGATCTACTTCAAAAGCGGGTATCCGCTAAGCTTGTAATTAAATATGCGCTCGATGTTACGCCAAAGGAAGAACTGGATAAAGCCCTAGTGGGGAAGTTCGTCTCATACCAAAGTAAATTTGGCGAGACAGGACGCCCTACAAAAAAGGACCGAAGGCTGCTTCAAAAATTCAGGGGAAAATAGCAGGATTAAGATTTGAGAATTAAGAATTGCGAATTATAAACTAAATCAACCCAAAAGACAAAAAGAACCCAATAAAGACATAATAGCAAAAGAATTATAAGAATTAAAAACCCGAAGCGTTATCACAATATATCTATCTTTAAGCCCTCTTTTCCATTTTTACCTAATCTATTTATCCCTAATTTTATGGACTCAATATTAATCAAAGGAAGGCAATAACATGTTATCAAAGAATCTCAACGAAGCGTTAAACAACCAGATGAACAGCGAGTTTTATTCGGAATATGAATATATCTCGATGGCTGCATATTTTCATTCTGTAGATCTTGACGGGATGGCGAATTATTTCCATGTACAGGCAAAGGAAGAGCATTTTCATGCAATGAAGATCTATACTTTTATTTTGAATAAAGGCGGCAAGGTTGTTTTAAAGGCCATTAAGGCGCCGACAGTAGATTTTAAATCGGCCATTGAAGTTTTTGAAAGCGCTCTCGAACATGAAATATCGGTTACAAAGTCGATCAATGATTTAATGGACGTTGCTATTAAAGAAAACGACCATGCTGTAAACAGTTTCCTGAAATGGTATGTTGATGAGCAGGTAGAGGAAGAATCATCCGCTACCAAAGCGCTCGGCAAGGTTAAGCTGGTTGCGGGCAAAGGCGAAGGCATGCTATTCCTTGATCAGGAGTTTACTAAGAGAGCTTTTATTGAACCGAAAGCGGAATAAGGTTACGGGTTACAGGTTACAAGTTTCAGGTTGCAAATAAAAAGAAAGTAAATAGAAAAGGCTTAAACGAAGAAAATATTCGAATCGGGCTTACATCAAAATAGCAAAAATTATATTGAGGATTGTTATTACGGCAAGTCCCGATATAGCAAGTTTCTTAGTACGTTTATCGGCAAGCACATATATATAAAGTGATTTTAAAATGTTGTTGGATATGATCGCCTGAAGCGCCGCCTTTCCGACTGCGTCAATTCCAATCGTATATTTACCCTGAAATAAATTCAGCAGGAACGGGTCAATATCGGTAAAGCCAACAAGGTATGAGAGAACATTCAGGCCCAGCCCGCCATATTGCTGTATTGTATAGTGAGTAATGAAGCTAAAGAATACAAACAAGACGGCGAAAACGGCGGCAATCTTAAGTTCAAGCGGGTTAGTGTCTTCATTTTCAACAGCTTCCGGCACATGATCTTTCGGATGTTTGAAGAAATAAATGACAGCTCCGGCGGCCAGTGATGCGACTATCAGCGCCCCTAAATACGGTAAAAGTTTTTGCGCCAGCGCCATATTGAATATGAGCATTAAGATGAGTATCCTCAGATACATCATTGCCGTTGCTCCCACAATTGAAGCGGCGAATATATTTGTACCTGAGTCAGTTTCTTTGCTTCTCCTGCCAAGAATCACAGTGAGCGCGGTGCTGCTGTACAGGCCTCCCAGAATTCCTGAAACGAGCGCTCCCGATTTATGAAAAATATATTTTTGCAGAAGGTAACCGACATAAGAGATTGCTGATACAATAACAATTGTAAACCAAATATCGTAAGGCGATATACCTATTATGGGTATTGGAGGATCTTTGGGCACTATCGGCAGAACCACGCCGGCAATAATTAAAAATTTCGCAAGTGTAGTGAACTCGTTAATATTGATTCGCTTTGAGATCCTTATAAAATAACTCTTGCGCTCTGTAAGTATCAGCACAGACACTGCGATCAGGATTGTAAGCCATCTCGGCTGTGTTATAACAACAGGCCCGAGTGAATATGTAATGAACGCCGCAATAATGCTTGTGAGCCCGAAGGATTTTGTGAGCTGTATCTTGTTGAAGTAATAAATGCCCAGCAGTATTACCAGAACCAGCGCGCCTGCCGTAAAAGGTACCATACCTTTTTCGTCGAGCAAGAATAAAATAAAACCAAGTATGCCAATAAATGTAAAAGTTCTGTCGGTGCCGAATGCGGGAGCTAGTGTATTATCTTCTTTCTCGCCCAGTTTCCTTTGCTCTAAACCAATCAGCAGCGAAAGAAGCAGCGTGATAACAAAATTTAATAAGATATCGGGTATGTTTTCAAATGCTGTCATAACCTTCTTAAAAATAAGTTATTTAGAAGAAGTAAACAATTCATTACTTAAGCGCCTTATTTTTGGGTTCAAACATTGAATAAGTATGGTTAATTTAGGAAAACTTATGGTAAAAAAATGAAATCTAAAGTTACTAATTATATCAAAATTTTCTGCGCATTGGGCTTATTAGCTTTTTCAAATTCTGCTTTTGCACAAGGGTGGGTATCGCAGTACACGTTCAGTCCGGCGCAATCGCTTCAAGCGATCCGTTTTTATGACGCCAATACCGGATATACTACCGCGCCTGTTTATGGCGGCTCGATGTTGGAAATTCATAAGACCACAAATGGGGGCGTATCATGGACAGACCAGAATGCAGGTTACACCGGCGAGAGATTTATGGCCATCTGGATAGTTCATCCCGATACTGTTTATATCAGCGGCAATGACGGGCACATTCTTAAAACCGTTAACGGCGGAAACAACTGGGTAACGCTAAATTCGGGAGATACAGCTCAGCTTTGGGGATTGCAGTTTGTTAATTCATTCACCGGGTACGCTGCTGGCGCATATGGACATATTCTGAAAACAACTGATGCAGGCGCTACATGGGTCCAGCAGGTATCAGGGGTGCAAAATTTATTTTCATGCGTTTGTTTCAGGAATGAAAATACCGGTTATATTTCGGGTTCGGTTATAATTGAAAAAACTACTAACGCCGGCGCTTCATGGAACCCGCTTACAATTTCGCTCGTGAATTTTGAAGATGTAAACCAATTACAGTTTATTGACGACCAGACAGGATACGGGGTTACAAGCGCATATAGATTCATCAAAACCACAAATGCAGGCACAAGCTGGACGGCTAATGTGATAGGACCAAGCCAAACGCTTATGGCTGAATATTTTTTAGACGCCAATACCGGGTATGCGTGCGGTTGGAACGGCACAATATTAAGAACTACCGATGCCGGTTCAACCTGGAGCCAGCAGACATCTCCGGTAACGGATATACTTACGGGAGTTTGGTTCACAACCGCCAATACAGGTTACATTGCAACATGGTTTGGACATGTGCTCCATACTACAAACGGCGGCGTTACTTTTGTTGAACCGATAAGCGGCTCAGTTCCCCAAAGCTATAGCCTTAAACAGAATTATCCCAATCCGTTTAATCCGGCGACGAATATTGAATTTGATGTTCCGCAGGATGTGAAACAGATTTCGTCCAATGTGAAACTGGTAGTTTATGATATTATAGGTAATGAGGTTACAACGCTTGTAAATGATAAGCTGAATCCGGGGTCGTACCGCGTTTCATGGAATGCGGCGAATTATTCAAGCGGGATTTATTTGTACAAGCTTACGGCAGGGGATTATCGCGAGACGAAGAGAATGATACTGGTGAAATAGTATAGAAGTTTAACTATTTAATCCTTTTACAACTCAACTAAACTGAGTAAATTAGAAAAAATTGATCCCAGCATGCGCGGGGATGGAATACTATGCATACATTCACAATTTCAGGAAATATAGTTGATGTATTGAAAAGGGAAATATTTCCCGGGTCAATTACAGTCACAGATTCAACAATCGAAAAGATCGAGCGATCGGATGAATTATTTGAGACCCTTATCATGCCCGGATTTGTTGACGCGCACGTGCATGTTGAAAGCTCAATGCTTGTCCCGTCAGAATTCGCGCGTCTGGCTGTGACGCACGGCGCCGTGGCAACTGTTTCAGATCCGCATGAAATTGCTAATGTGCTGGGAATGGCGGGCATAAGGTACATGATTGAAAACGGGAAGAAAGTCCCGTTTAAATTTTATTTCGGCGCGTCTTCATGCGTGCCGGCTACGACTTTTGAGACCGCGGGCGCTGAGATAACAGCTGATGATATCCGCGAGCTTTTCGAAAAGGACGGGCTGAAATACTTAAGCGAAATGATGAACTACCCGGGCGTTTTGTTTAATGACCCGATGGTGACGGAAAAAATAAGGATTGCTCAAGGGCTGGGAAGGCCCGTTGACGGGCATGCGCCGGGACTCCGCGGCAAAGATTCGGAGACATACATAAAAGCAGGAATATCAACAGACCATGAGTGTTTCACGCTTGATGAAGCGCTTGATAAACTGAAATGCGGAATGAAAATACTTATCCGCGAAGGCTCTGCCGCTAAAAACTATGAAGCTCTTCATACGCTCATCAAGGATTTTAATAATATGGTTATGTTTTGCAGCGATGATAAGCATCCCAATGATTTGGTTATGGGGCATATCAATCAGCTTGTAACACGTTCAGTTGCGCTTGGATATGATTTTTTTGATGTGCTCCAGGTTGCATGCGTGAATCCCGTTAAACATTATGGACTTAATGTAGGTCTGCTTCAAGCAGGCGACCCGGCAGATTTTATTGTTGTGAACAACCTTAAGGATTTTGACATAATGCAAACTTATATCGACGGGAACATTGCGGCAGTTAGCGGGAAATCGCTGATTCTTAAAGTTGAATCAGAAATAATAAATAATTTTAATACGTCAAAAAAGAAGCCTGAAGATTTCAGATTTAACGTTGACGGAAAAGTCGCTCAAATCCGCGTTATAGAAGCGCTTGAAGGGCAGCTTATTACAAACGAGCTTCACCTTCCCGCTAAGATTGAAAACGGCAACATTGTTTCGGATATTGACAGTGATGTGCTTAAGCTTGCTGTAATTGAGCGTTATACAAACGGCAAGCCTGCTATTGGATTTATAAAAAACTTTGGACTCAAAAAAGGCGCCATCGCTTCATGCGTTGCGCATGACTCGCATAACATAATAGCAGTTGGCGTTACTGATGAAGACATATGTAACGCAGTAAACGCGATAATTGATTCAAAGGGCGGGATATCTGTTTCTGTTGACGGAAATACTGAAACGCTGGCGCTGCCGGTGGCGGGAATTATGTCAAATGAAGACGGGTACTCGGTTGCGGATAAATATACGTTCATCGATAAGAAGGCAAAAGAGCTTGGGACTACGTTGCACGCTCCGTTCATGACGCTTTCGTTTATGGCGCTGCTTGTGATACCTCAGCTTAAGCTAAGCGATAAAGGGCTGTTTGATGGGAAGGTGTTTAAGTTTACGGATTTAGTTGTGTTATAGTTGTTTTTTAGCGCCCCAATCTGTCCGCTTGGCTTGGGACACAGAATAGATGATTTTTTATCTTTTGACCCGTAGGGGTTATATGTTTGTAGAATAAAAAGCGCTAACAATAAAGCCCCGCAGGGGCGACATATTAAGAATTTCTTCCTATTTTTTGGTTACGCTTCATTCAGTCGATTTCTTAACGCCAATTTTAAGAGGACAATTATAAAAGAATATTTGGAAGTCGGTAAAGAATCGGACAATCGATAGAAATGGAAAAGAAAGATTTTATTATACGTAAATTTGAAGAGGGTGATTCATACGAAGAATTGACCGATCTACTGCACCGCGCATATAAGAAGCTGGCAGATATGGGATTAAAATTTGTAGCGACTTATCAGAACGCTGAGACAACAAAGAAGAATCTTGAAAGAGGGAATTGTTACCTCGCTATCAGAGATGGTAAAATGACAGGCGCTATACTTTATTATCATAGCATGTGGAAGGATGCTCCGCCTTTTTATAAGAAGGAAACGGTAGGGGTGTTCGGAAAATTTGCGGTCGAACCGGAATTGCAGGGAACCGGCATCGGACGAAGTCTGCTGAGCTTTGTCGAAGAATGCGCACGAAAGGACGGAAAAAAGGAATTGGCTTTGGATACTTCCGAGAAGGCTTTGCACCTGGTTGAATACTATAAAAAGAAGGGTTACAAATTCGCCCAATACTGGCAGTGGAGCGCTACAAATTACAGAAGTATTATTATGGCGAAAACTCTTTAAATTATTTACATAAACATAATCTTCATCAGAAAATGTACACTCCAAAACACTTTGAAGAAAAAGACAGGACCGAGCTTGTAAAATTTATGCGTGAGCATAATTTTGCGGCGCTTATTAATTATTCAAAGAAAAACCGTGGGCTACGCATTTACCGTTTATTATAATTGAGCATGATTCAAATATTATTTTAAAAGCGCACATGGCGAAAGCAAATCCGCAATGGGCGAATTTTGACAAAGACGGGGAAGTATTGGTTATCTTTCAGGAGCCGCATTCATATATATCGCCAAAACTATACGAAGATAAAGCGAGCGTACCAACCTGGAATTATATAGCGGTTCATGCTTACGGCGTTCCGAAAATATTACCGTCTTTGGAGGAGCGAATCAGCATGCTGGAGCTTTCATTCGAACATTTTGACGCCTCATTTGTTGAACAATGGAAAGGGCTTCCGGATGATTATCGCGGCAGGCTTCTGGAAGGTATAGTCGCATTTGAGATAGTTATCACTAATTTAGAAGGCAAATTCAAGCTAAGCCAAAACCGGACAGAGGGAGACAGGCAAAGAATTATTGAAGCCCTTGGCAGTTCATCAGACGAGGCCAAAAAAGGCATATCAAAATACATGAAAGAACGAACCACCAAAAACCTTAAAAACCGTTGATTTAAGCGCTTTTTTCTACCAGTTTTCGGGTATTCCCAACCACCTTTATTAATACTATTTTAGGTTCCATAAAACACAACAATTTATTTAGTTATAAAATAATAAAAGTCAGCAATATACGAAATTATGCCGGAGTATTTATATATGACTAATTCAAAAAACAAATTCAAGGCGGCTATGTCGTCCACAAATAAAGCGGTATTATCTGTGGCAAAATCGATTCTGGATGAAGCCGGTATTAATTTCACGTTGGCAAATACCAACGGCTATTCTGATATAATGGTATTAGAAGACGATTTATTTAAAGCGCGTAATTTACTTCACGAGCTTGAAGAATTAGATTTCGAAAGCAATGATTAAGTTTCCTCTGTTTTAAAAAACATAGTTTCAAGTCCCTCCGTAAAAAAATAATTCAAAATTATTCCATTATTTTTCAATTTTTAAGTTACTTTTAATATGAAAAAGATATTAGTATTAGGCGGAACAGGTTTCGTCGGAAGGATACTTACCGAAAATTTACTTAAGACAGATAATTCAGTTACATTATTTAACCGCGGCAAAAGAAATCCGGATATATTTCCCAATGTGAGGAAAATAACCGGCGACAGGCTGACGGATGATATTACCAAAATCGCAAACGAACAGTGGGATACCGTGATAGATTTCAGCTGTATGATGCCTGATAATCTTGAGAAGATAGTAGGTTTGCTAAAAGGGAAAGCAGGAAGATATATTTTTGTATCAACAGTGAGCGTTTACCCGATGGATGATCCTGGTTTCTGGAAATCACCTGTTAAGGAAGATGACGGGACTCTGGATTGCACTCCCGAACAAAGGAAAGATCCCGACGTCATGGCGACATATGGTCAAAAGAAAGCTGAATGTGAGAGAATACTTACAGCAAACGATTGGCTCGATTCGATTATTTTCCGCCCTGGTTTGATCTATGGCAGGTATGACTATACCGACCGTTTCTATTATTGGCTTTATAAAGTTGAAAAACAGGATAGAGTTTTGATGCCGGATGAAGGGAAAGACAAATTTACCAATACATATTCCGAGGATTTTGCGCAGCTTATTCAAAAAGCTATTGATGTAGAAAAGCATAATAAGATATACAATGCTGTAACCCATAAACCGGTATCAATTAAGGATTATCTGGACGCTTCATGTAAATTGCTTGATAAGAGCCCTAAGTTTATTAATGCTTCTTTGAAATTTCTTGAAGAGAACGAAGTTGGCGCTTGGAGCGACCTGCCCGTTTGGCTTGGCGGTATGGATCTGGTTGTTGATTTCAGCAGGGCCCTGAAGGATTTCCCGGTTTCATTCCATAGTTTTGAGGATAGCCTTAAGGGATGTATCGAGTATTATTCATCACTTGGCTGGCCGGAACCAAAAACAGGCATGCCTGTTGACAGGGAGACAGCGCTGATGGAGAAATTGGCAACGGAATAAAAAATTATCAAGTTGTATTTCACATCAAACCTGTCAGGTTTTTTATTAAATAGTTAAGGTTATTAAGTGTATAGCCTGCCATTAATTAACCAATAAAGCATAATTCGAGGGTATATGTATTGCAGCTGATGTCTCAAAGCTGCGCGTTTAATCACCCCAGTATTTCGCAACCTAAAGGTTGCGGCTACCGAAACATCCCGGCTAATTTGTATTTACGATTGACTTTTAATACTTTGTTTACTAACTTTGTAGTACAAAGTACTTTCTAACTAAAAAAGAAGTTATGGACAGCAACAGGGAACACTTAAATAATCTCAGCGAAATACGACAGCTGATGGAACGCTCTTCAAGCTTCCTTTCGCTAAGCGGACTTTCAGGCATCAGCGCGGGGGTAATAGGGATAATTACAACGGTAATACTGGATTACAAATTGGGAGCTTTTCTCAGTTACCAAAAGGATGTTTCTCTCACGGCTGAAAGAAGAACGGGATTTATTATCTTTTGCGTTATACTGTTTGCAGTCGTTCTTGCTGTAACATTTGGCTCCGCAATTTATTTCACAACGCGCAAAGCTAAGAAGAAGGGGCTGCCTGTTTGGGGACCAGCCGCTAAGAACCTGACCCTTAACCTGTTTATACCGCTGATAGCCGGCGGAATATTCTGTATAATCCTCGTTTATAATTACTTCGATTTCTTAGTGCTGCCTTCAATGTTGGTGTTTTACGGGTTGGCTTTGATCAATGCGGGCAAGTTTACATTTGGCGAGCTCAAATGGCTTGGAATTACCGAGGTTCTTATTGGCCTCGTCGCTTTGCTTCTGCTTGATAACGTTCTTTGGTTTTGGGGATTAGGTTTCGGAGTGATGAATATTGTTTACGGCGCAGTGATGTATTTAAGGCATGAGAGATGAAGGATATTCTCGAAAATATTAACAAGCTCTTTGAGAGTAAAGTGCGGCTCGGGATAATGTCGGTGCTTGTTGTGAATGACAGTCTTGATTTTAATTCGCTTAAGGAAATGCTGGACGTTACCGACGGTAATTTAGCCAGCCATATGACCGCGCTCGAAAAAAATAAATATGTAAAAGTAAATAAAACATTTATCGGCAAAAAACCGAATACATCTTATTCGGCTACTGCAAAAGGAAGGAAGGCATTTAGCGAACATTTAGACGCTTTGGAACAATTAATCCGCAAATCGCTTTGAAAGGGCGTAAAAATGTTTAATAAACTGAATAAGCCGCTTACCGCGCTTGTAATTCTGCTGGGGGTTTACAATTTTTTCTTTTGGAATGAAAAGCTTGGGGCGAATATTGCGCTCTTTTCAATACTACTAGCCGTAACTATAATTTTATTGAATCCGGGTTCTTTGAAATCGCGTAAGACATTAATTACGATATGCGCGGTCATATATTGCTGCCTAATGACGCTGCTGAACAATTCTGCTTTCAGCAAGTTTACTTTAATTACCGGACTAATGGTTTTTGCAGGATACGCACACCAGCCTGAATCAAAATCATTGTTTGCCTCATTCTTTACTTACATATCGACATATTTTATGATCCCGGTAACAATACTAGAAGGTTTCATAAAGACAAAGCAAAAAAATAAAGTACTCAGAACTTTTTATACAGCAATTAAACTTGGAGTTATTCCCATACTGGTGTTTTTTGTTTTTTACACAATGTACGCGGCGGCCAGTCCGAAGTTTAGTTTCTATTCCGATGATATACTTCAGCATATAAAAGATTTTCTTTATAATGTATTCAAAGATTACCCGGCGCTTAGGTTTGCATTTTTGTTTTTGGGATTTATACTTCTCTCAGGAGTATTGTATAATAAAAATATAGGTTTCTTTAAGAGATATGACCTGCTTTTCAGAGAAAAAATATTGCGCGATAAAACCAATAAGCTGGTTTGGCTTAATACCGGCAAACGGTATATCTCATCTCTAAGAATTTTTAAACCGGGAATGAATTCTCTTTTGACAGAATACAAAATTGGAGTCATTTTATTGATCCTGATGAACCTGCTTATATTGGGACTGAACATTGTTGATATTGAGTTCCTATGGCTGAATTTTGACCCATCCGAGATTACCGGTTTAGCAAGTTATGTACACCAGGGCACGTATATGCTTATTTTCAGCATAATCCTTTCGATGGTAATACTTCTTTTCTACTTCCGCGGAAACCTTAATTTTTACCGGAAAAACAGAATATTGAAAATCCTTTCGCTTTCATGGATTTGCCAGAATGTATTTATGGCTCTTTCGGTTGCATTAAGAGATTATTACTATGTCATTTATATCCATGCAATATCTTATAAAAGGATTGGAGTATTAGTGTATCTTTTACTTACTCTAGTGGGTTTGGTTACAATGATTTTGAAAATAACTCAGAAACGCTCGACTTATAATATTTTGAAGATCAATTCATGGGCAGTGTTTATTGTATTTCTGCTTATGAGTTCATTCAACTGGGATATGGTTATTGCTGAATACAACATTGCTAATCCGAACAGAAGCACAGTGGATATATCATATATCCTAAGCCTTGGAGATGATGTGCTGCCGCTGGTGGATAAGAACAGAGACCTACTTAATAATAAGACCGAAATGCAGCGTTGGAGTCCAACTGAACAATTTAACAATAAGAAACTGCGATTCATGAATGAACAGGAAAGTTACTCTTGGTTATCGTGGAATTTACCAGACAGAATGGTATATAAATATTTTAAGAATTCAGGAAATACAAATAACTACCAGGGAGTTAATAATGAAAATTAAAATTCTTTATTTATTTTTTGCAATTACTCTTTTCAGTTCCTGTTCAAAAGAAGATAAGGTTATAAGTTTAAAAGAAAATATTCATCACGATGATTTTGAGTACTCTGTGCAAAGCGTTGAAAAGTCTGATTCGATTGCCGCTGTTAAGGCAAAAGGTACGTTTTACATAGTTACATTCCGTGTTGAAAACAAGGCGAAGCGGGTTAATCATGAGTGGGAAAACAGTATTGCCTATATAGTTGATAAAGACGGGAAGGAATATGAAAACTCAAATGAGCTGCAAAACGATCTTGCTAAAATAAAATTATTTGTCCCGAAGGTAAAACACAATACCCCGGCTGGTGAAACCGAATCAGCGCTGCTTGTATTTGACATACCCAATGATGTGAAAGAGCCTTTTTTGAAAGTCCGCGGCAGTTTCCTAATGGGCGATATGTTTGACGGCAACCGGTTTAAAAATACAAAAGTAAAATTATTCTGATAGTATCAGTTCAGTTTGCTGTCCAGAAAGTACGGGAGCATTTTTCTCCAAGAAGGCCAGTCATGCGGAATATCGTATCCCCACACATCAAGCTCATGATTAATCCCTTTGGAATTTAATACATTTGAAAGATTTTTAGATGCCTCAGGATTTTCATAGCTTCCCTGTCCCGTAGTAATATAAATATGTTTCTTGCTTTTTATCTGGTTAAGAATATTTTCGTCGTTCAGGTTTGAAAGATAATCAACAGGCGAATTAAAGTAAACGTTGTCGTCAAAATACCCTTTTGCATAATCCTTCAGGTCATATGAACCGCTCATAGCGATTGTTCCGGCAAACAGGTCGGGCCTGCGGAAAAAAGAATTGGCAGCATGAAGCGCACCGAATGATGCGCCGGTTGTGATAATCTGAACGCCCTCGCCGCACAGGCTCTTAATGAATGGAACTATTTCATTTGAAACATAATTGTTAAACTGCGTGTGCCGGATCGATTTATATTCCGGGTGCACATCATCATTCAGCCAGCTCTCGCTGTTAATGCTGTTTATTGAAAACGCTCTTACTTTTCCGTTATTAATGAAAGGAGATATTGAATCTATTAACTGGAATCTTTCATATTCAAGATAATCTGCCGCAGCGGTCGGGAACATTAGTAATGCGTAACGGTTTCCGGTTCCATAAACTGCTGTTTCCATTTCTCTGCTGAGGTTCGGGCTCCACCACTTATGAATTTCTTTATGCATAATGATTCTTTCCGGTTTTATTTTTTTTTGCGCTGTTAATTCTATAGGTAAGGTTACAAATCTACGAAAAACAGAGGGGAGTTAAAAGCCTATATTAATGTTAGAATTAAGTTAAAATGTTATGAACGTTTTATATCAATTTTGATTTGCAGGCGCCAAAGTGATTTAAATGAGCAATGAAAACCATGAGAATTCTGTTAAAACTGTGGATTTTGGATGAGTTATTCAAAAGTTGTTAAAGCCTTGTTTACAGTAAACTACAATAATTAAGTCAAAAAGAGCCCGGAATTCACAGTATTTGGTATGGCAAAATCAATAACTTATCTATATTTTAAAATCAATTCCACAAAATTTAGAAATTGTTTTTTAATAACGCTTCCTCCAAAGGGAATATGGAGTAATTTGAAATGAGCAAAAAAGAGAAAACCAAAAAAGAGAAGGTTCAAAAAGGAAAAATGAGCGGTCTTCAGAAATTTGAAATAAAATACACCGAATTAGAAAACGATATGAAAAAGACAAGAAGCAAAATGCTTAAGCTTCTTTCGAAACAGGCTAAAATGGATGTTCAGGATTATACACTCAAAGACAGGGAAGGAAAAGACGTAAAGCTTTCTGAAATGTTCGGGGACAAAAAGAATTTGATCGTTGTTCATAATATGGGTAAGTCATGTTCATATTGCACGCTATGGGCGGATGGTTTCAGCGGCGTTTCATATTTCATCGAAAGAAAAACTGCTTTTGCGCTGGTATCGCCGGATGCTCCGGATGTTCAGAAAGCATTCTCGGCTGAGCGCGGCTGGAAGTTCAATATGTATTCAGGGCAGGGATCCGAATTTATAAAAGACATGGGTTATGTTACCGATACAGGGTCATATTGGCCGGGCGCGTCGGTATTTCATAAACACGGCGACGGTAAAATAACGAGAGTCACGAAGACTTATTTCGGGCCGGGCGATGATTTCTGCAGCGCATGGCATTTCTTCGATATGCTTCCCAAAAACGGTGAAGCAAAAGAATCATAACGAAAATAAATAATGAATACACAACTTAATGAGCTTGCTGAACAATTTGAAGATTCAAAGCGGGTCGTGAATGAACTTGTTTCCGGAATCAGCCCCGAACAATTCAATGAACGCCCTGCAGGCGGCGGCTGGTCTATCGGCGAATGCCTTGACCACCTTAACGTAACTGATACTGATTACACTTCACAGATAGAAGGAGGTATAAATAAGGCGCTAGAGAAGAAGCTCGTCTCAAATGGTTCTTTTAAAACGGGCTGGCTTGCGAAAACATTTATTAAAAATGTTGAACCTCCGGTAAAACGCCGCTTAAAAGCTCCTGGCAAATGGACGCCTCAGTCGAATATTCCCGTGGAGAAAACCGTGAACGACTTTATTGCTTTAAAAGATAAATATATTGAGCTTTTGAAAAGATCGGATGGAGTTAATATTGGAAAAGTGAAGATCCCGTCTCCCGCTACAGATATGATAAGGTTCCCGGTTTATATTATGTTCAGAATAAATGCCGCACATCAGAGACGGCATCTATGGCAGGCTAATAACGTTAAGAACGGTTTGAAGAAGTGAAACGAATACCCGTCAGACCGCTATAAGCGGGCAGACGGTTAACTTAAGTAAAAGTAAATTAAATTCGTCAGACCATATCGTTGCGGTTTGAGTGTTATAAATTAGTCGTTTTATGAGATTTGTTGCAAACGAGATTTATCATATTTATAACAGAGGAAATAACAGGAATGAGATTTTTTTCAATAAAAAGAATTATTCTTATTTCTTAAATAAATTAAGAGATCATTTCCTGGTTCATTTTGATTTACTTGCTTATTGTTTAATGCCAAATCATTTTCATTTACTGGCTTTGAGTAAAGAATCTATAGTTAACAAGAAGGCTATTGCTTCGTTTGCATTAATCCTGAGTTCTTATAGCCAGGGAATAAATAAGCAGGAAAAAAGAACCGGTAGTATTTTTCAAAAGAAAACTAAGGCAAAATCATTGGGGACAAATATCTCATACTTAGGCGCTTGTCTTCGATACATTCATCAAAATCCATGTAAAGCCAAACTAGCAGATAAGTTTGAAGATTGGGAATTCTCCTCATTTAGGGATTATGCCGGCTTGAGAAACGATTCGTTATGTAATATTACGACTTGCTTTGAATTACTGTCTTTTGAAGATAAGAAGGAGTTTTATGAATGGTCTAATTTAGGGCTGGATGAGGATCTGATTAAGAATATTTTTTAAATAATAGCTGTCTGCCCGCAAGTCCGCCAAGCGGACTTTAGCGGTCTGACAGGGAGACAAAAATATGGCGCTTTCAACGTTTAATTTTAAAAAGTGGATTGAAGAGAACAGGCATTTGCTCAAGCCGCCGGTCGGTAATAAATGTATGGTAGACGGCGATTTGATAGTCATGGTCGTGGGCGGACCGAATGCACGCAAGGATTACCACTATGACGAAGGAGCAGAGTTCTTTTACCAGGTCGAAGGGGATATTGTCGTAAAGATAATAGAAGACGGAAAACCGCGTGATATCCATATTAAAGAAGGCGATATGTTTTACCTGCCTCCAAACGTGCCGCACTCCCCCCAAAGGCCGGCAAATACTATAGGCCTGGTTATAGAGCGGAAACGTGATGAAGGTGAGCTTGACGGCTTCCAGTGGTATTGTGAAAATTGCGGAAACAAGCTGTACGAAGAATTTTTGAAAGTGGATAATCTCGTAACCCAATTGCCGCCAATATTTGACAGATTCTGGAAAGACCAGGATAAGAGAACTTGTAAAAAGTGCGGAACAGTTATGAATCCGCCTGAAAAGAAATAGAACTATTCAAGGATATATAATGCGGCGAGCATTGATAACAGGAGCTTCTGGCGGGATAGGGCTTGAGCTTGCGAAGCTTTTCGCAAAGGATAAATACAGCCTTATTCTGGTGGCTAGAGATGATGCAAAGTTAAAAAGCATTTCGGAAGATTTCAAAAAACAATACGGTACTGAAGTAAAAGCTATCGTCAAAGATCTATCCCAACCCGGCGCAGCACATGAGCTATATGATGAGATTAATCGCGATACTATTGAAATAAACGCGCTTGTTAACAACGCAGGATTTGGCGGCAATGGTAAATTTGCTGAGACGGATCTGAATGTGGAATTGGATATGATAGTGTTAAATGATACGGCTTTGGTAACGCTTACAAAACTGTTTTTACCGGGAATGATAAATAGAAAAGCGGGAAAGATCCTGAACGTAGCTTCTACAGCTGCATTTGTACCCGGAGCTTTCATGGCTATCTATTACGCCTCCAAAGCGTTTGTGCTGTCATTTTCTGAGGCTCTCGCCAGCGAGTTAAAGGGAACAGGCGTTACGGTTACTTGTCTTTGTCCGGGACCAACATCGACAGGCTTTCAAAAAAGAGCGTCGGTTGAAAATACTAAACTGCTGAAAGCTCAGAGCGTCATGTCAGCTGAAGCTGTAGCAAAGAAAGGCTATATGGCTATGATGAAAGGCAAAGCGGTTATGATACCCGGATTAATGAACAAGCTTAGCATCCAATCCACAAGATTTGCGCCGAGATTTGTGACAACAGCGATAACGAAGTGGCTTAATAAACAGAATTAATAATTACGAATTTAAAATTACGAATTACGAACTTTTAAAAAAATCATAATGATTATATCATATGAGGGAAAATATAGTTCTTGAAAAATCATTTAAGTTTGCAACAAGAATCATTAAATTATATTTATATCTAAAGAAAGAAAAAAACGAGTACGAACTGTCAAAACAGATACTAAGAAGCGGAACATCAATAGGGTCCAATGCAGAAGAAGCAGTAGCCGGTTACTCAAGAAAAGATTTTTCCGCAAAAATGGGAATTGCGTACAGAGAGGCGAGAGAAACAAAATATTGGCTTAGACTACTTCACGAAACAGAATTCATAACGACAAAAGTTTTTGATTCATCAATGTCAGATTGCGAAGAGTTACTTAAGATTATTGGCTCTATACAGATTTCACTTAAAGGCAGACATTCGTAATTCTTAATTTTTAATTCTAAATTGAATAAGGTAGACATACACACGCATATTCTTCCCAAGAACTGGCCGGACCTGAATGAGAAATATAATACTCACGGTTTTGTCACCATTGAGCATCACAAACCATGCTGTGCCAAGATGATGATTGGCGATAAGCTGTTCCGCGAGATTGAGGATAACACATGGGATGAACGGGTCAGGATACAGGAATGTAATAACAAGGGTGTGAATATGCAGGTTCTTTCAACAGTGCCTGTTATGTTCAATTATTGGGCGAAGCCTCATGAGACTTATGACTTATCAAGATATCTTAATGATCACATTGCCGGAGTTGTAAAAGAGCATCCGGATAGATTTATCGGATTGGGGACATTACCTATGCAGGATACTAAACTTGCCATAAAAGAGCTTGAGCGGTGCATGAAATCGCTTGCCATGGCAGGGGTAGAGATTGGCACGCATATTCATGGCAGGAATCTTGACGACGAGGGCGTAATAGAAATTTTTGAAGCTGCTGAAGAATTAAGCGCGGCTGTATTTATTCATCCGTGGGATATGCTTGGCAAAGACAGGATGCCTCAATACTGGCTGCCGTGGCTGGTTGGAATGCCTGCCGAAACAGCGCTGGCGATCTGTTCGATGATATTCGGCGGCGTATTTGAAAGGCTGAAAAAGCTTCGCGTGTGTTTTGCTCATGGAGGCGGTTCATTTCCGTTTACTTTAGGAAGGATTGAGCATGGATTCAATGTCCGCCCCGACCTTGTTGCTACAAAAAACAATGTAAACCCGCGGAATTACCTTGGTAAGTTTTATCTTGATTCACTAGTGCATGACGAGCTCTCGCTTGAATTCATGATCGATTTGATTGGGGAAGATAATATCGTCATGGGCTCTGATTATCCTTTTCCGCTTGGCGAACATGAACCGGGTAAGCTGATAGAATCGATGGCTGAATTGAATAAGACCGTGAAAGAAAAACTTTTGTGGAAAAATGCATTGAACTTTTTAGGGCTGAAGGAATCAATAATAAAAAAACATCATAACGCCTGAGGCTCTGTTTTTGGCTGTTGTTCAATTTTTGTTTCGGCGCTCTTTTTGAGCGCTTTTTTCTTATATGCGTTTATCCATCTTATATTTGTAAGACCCAGAAGGGCCAGGCCAATTGCGCCCCCCAGAATGAACCACGATTGGGTCCACGCGAACAAAACCAGCATGAATACAGAATAAGTAAAAGACTGGTATTTGGATAAATTTAAACCGAATAAGTGTCCAAAGGTAGCTTTGCCGGTAAATAGGTCAGGGTTCTTATTTGCAAACCTGTAAGTCAAAATATTGTTAAGGTGTCTAATAGTAACAAATGCGTACATTGTAAAAAATGCGCCATACACGCCGTAGTACCAGGAATCTCCTAAGAGTAATGATGCAAAATAAAAATACCCGGTAAAGAGTATCACAGAAAGCAGGTGCTTGTAATCGAACATTTTGAAATTATTAACATCCTTTTGCCACCTGGGATTCAGTTCGTATTCTTCTGTGAATATATGCTGGAGATAGACATTATCCCTGAGCTTCTTGCCAAGAAGCGTCAGGTAGAAATCTGCGAACATCAGCAGCGGAATACATATAATGGATATTATTCTTCCTGTCATAAGTCTGCAAAATAATAAAATTACAGGATTTAATCCATATTTATTCTTCAACTAATACCTATAAGTTATCATTTCTATTTCTTAATTTACGCGATAAATGGAAATTACGTTTAAGTTGGGCAGCCGGGATCTCAGAATTGAAACCGGCGAGCCTTTGGATATTTCGATACCATTAGAATTTAACGGCTCCCAGCCAAATTCATATGATGCGGACCAAGCATCATCAAAAGCTTGTGAGATTGGCGATTTTATAGGCGATACCCGCAGGGGAGGAAGCTGTAATTTTGACGAACTCAGTCTTATTCCGCATTGCAACGGTACTCATACAGAGTGTGTAGGGCATATCTCTGATGAGAGGATTTCAATACATGAAACATTAATAGATGTATTGATCCCGTCCGTTTTGATAACTGTTACTCCTGAAAATGCAATGAGCGCTTCTGATAGCTACACTCCGGAGAAGAAAGAAAGTGATTTATTGATTACAAAGAATTCAATTTTAAAAGCGCTCAAAGGCGCAGATAATCATTTCTTCGAAGGATTAATTATCAGAACATTGCCGAACAATGATTCAAAAAGATCGAGAAGATACATGGAACAGCAG
>Ga0265316_10001991_pt1 | contig 21508 bp, 20 predicted proteins | sample 4522metaG_FD_202092 | JGI IMG/M metagenome (GOLD analysis project Ga0265316, IMG submission 202092) | Rhizosphere microbial communities from Carex aquatilis grown in University of Washington, Seatle, WA, United States - 4-5-22 metaG | ecosystem: Host-associated > Plants > Roots > Rhizosphere >... | reverse complement strand
AAAACTTCCAGGTACCGAATTCTTTACCGGCCAAAAGTTCCGGCGAATTTTTATAACCGATCTCCATATAATCGACCCCGGCCGCCGATACGGCTTTATATACCGCACGCACGAACTTTTCGCTAAAATCGTGGTTATTGATCAGCCCGCCGTCGCGGATCGTACAATCCAAAACCTTAATTTTTTCCCTGTACATAACATCCTCCTGCAGATTTAATATTTTGCACTACTTTTACCGCCGCAACGCCGTCCCGGGCGTATTGGGCGCCGATCGATTGGGCATATGCGCCGGTGACTACCGCGCCGCCGACCATAAAGGAACAATTTATATTTTCTTTTTTTACCGCCTCCACCACGCTTTTCATATTAACCATCGTCGTTGTCATCAACGCTGAAAGCCCCACGATCGGCCGCTCATGTTTTTTAATCTCGGCGATGATCTTTTGCGTAGAAACGTCGGCGCCTAAATCGACCACTTCAAACCCATGGTTGCGCAATAAAAGCGCTACGATATTTTTGCCGATATCGTGGATATCCCCGGCTACGGTCGCCAGAATCACTACGGTTTTTTTCTCCGGCGTTATATTTTGTTCTTTTAGCATCGGCTCCAAAAAGCTAAAACCTTTTTTCATCGTTTCGGCGCTGGCGATCAATTGCGGCAGAAAATATTCCTTTTTATCGAAAAGTTCGCCCACTTTGGTGATTGCCGGAATCATCACCTGATTGACTAAATCTTGCGCCTTAAGCCCTGAATCAACCGCTTGTTTTGCAAGCGCGGTTATATCTTCGCGATTACCCTGGATAATCGCTAAACTTACCTTTTCTTGAATCGGAATCGCGTTAACCGATTGAACCTTAACTGCTACATTCGCGAATTCCGCCAAATATACTGCCGCGTCTTTATCTTTGCCTAACAAAAGATTTTTTGCAGTTAAATTTATCTTTTCTTCTAAATGCATCGGGTTGGCGATCGCCATGTTTAAGCCGGCTTTACGCGCCAGGGCTAAAAATGTGCTGTTTACAACCGGCCTCTGCGGCAGTCCGAAGGAAATATTGGATAAGCCGACGATCGTATTGCACTTTAATTGCTTTGCCGCATATTCAATCGTCTGCAAAGCCAATAAACCGGCTTTAGGATACGACGAAACCGTCATCACCATGCCGTCGATTGCGATATCTTCAGGGCTAAAGCCCAATTTTTTCGCGGCTTTAAAGACGATTTGAATATTTTTTTTGCGCTGCGCAAAATCTTTGGGCAATTTTTTACCTAAAGGAAGCAGAATAAACATCGCGCCATATTTTTTCGCCAAAGACAAAAGTTTTTTCATCTTGGCGGTTTCGGCGCAGATCGAGTTGATCAACGCCCGCCCGGGATAAAAGCGCAATACCCCTTCGATCACTTCTTCCTTGGCGGAATCAAGGGCCAGCGGCGAGTCGAACGCTACCGACAAAAGCTTTACCATCTCCACGATCATCACTTTTTCATCGACACCGGGTGTACCGGCATTGACATCGAGCACTTTTGCTCCCGCGCGTTCCTGTTCCTGGGCTAAAGCACGCACCATGGTAAATTTATTTTCGCGCAGCTCGGCGGCTAAAGCCTTCTTCCCTGTAGGATTAATGCACTCTCCCACCAAACAAAAGGTTTTTTTATCGAGAATGACCGCGCGGCGCGCGGAGCTTAAGCTCCCGATCGCTTTACGTTTTGGCAAAACCGGTTTTATCTTTTTTATTTTTTGCGCAATCGCCTTAATATGCGCCGGAGTTGTGCCGCAGCAACCGCCTAAAAAATTAACTCCGGCTTTGGCAAACGCCGGACCAAAGGCAGCAAAATTTTTATCATCCATCTCAAAGGTAGTCTTACCATTAACCAACCGCGGCATCCCGGCGTTAGGCTTGGCCACCAAGGGCACGGTTGCATAAGGCTTTAATGATTTAATAATTTTAAGCATCGTCTCCGGGCCGGTCGAACAATTGCACCCGACAGCCGCAGCGCCTAGGCTTTGCAGAGTGATAAGCGCGCTTAAGGGATCGGTGCCGTTTAAGGTACGCCCCGATGCCTCAAAGGTCATGGTAACGATTGCCGGTTTATCGGTTAACTCTTTGACCGCCAAAAGTGCGGCACGCGCCTCCTGAATATCCATCATCGTCTCGATAACGAAAAGATCAACACCGCCGGCCAAAAGCCCTTTAACCTGTTCTTTAAAAATATTTACCGTATCTTCGAATTTTACTTCGCCGAAAGGTTCGACAAATTCGCCGGTCGGGCCGATATCGCCGGCAACAAAAGCTTTTTTGCCCTGCCTGCCGTCAGGCATGGCGGCAGCTTTCCTGGCTACTTTAGCCAATTGTTTATTGATTGTAAATACATCACTCTTACCGTATTTGGCAAGCTTTAAGCGGTTGGCGCCAAAAGTGCAGGTGTAGATAATCTCTGATCCCGCAGCAATATAATTGGCATAAACTTCCTTAAGGGTGGCGGGATTATCCAGACACCACGCTTCCGGACAGACTCCCGCCGGCATTCCGCGTTTTTGCAGCTCGGTGCCGACGGCGCCGTCAAGAATTACGATTTTTCGCTTAAATAGTGCTTTTATATCCATAATAAACGACGGTAATTATACCATATTAAGGGAGCTTTGAAATAGTTAAGAAAATGCCCTGATCAGCGATCGAAACCAACAATCTGGAAGGTAAAACCACGGAAGGTTTCGGGATCAATAGAGATATTGAAGGAAGGGCTGCTTTTACCGGAATCCTCGACCCCGACAAAATCCTTGCGCCAATCTACCCCGCCGGTGGTATCTAATGTGTCGAATGCTCCATCAAGTTGCTTAGCCGCTTTGATCATCGCCGAAGCATCAAAACCATCCTGGTCTTCGAGCGCCACGATAAACCGTCTCAACTCGATATTTCTCTCCCAGCAAAGCTGCCACACATAGCGCATATCACGTTTAAATTGTTCTTTTTCAAACTCCACATCGTTTTTGCCGATCAGCTCGTGGCAAAGTTCGTGAAAAGCAAGCACCGCTGAAACCACCGCCCGAGCTTCTTCATCTTTTATCTCGTTAACTGCGCGGTTAATGCCGACAATGCGATCGTCAGTGTGGTTCTCGCCTAATGTTTTAGAGCTGTCGACATAGGTAACGACAAAACCTTTTTTAAGCCGCGTAATATCCCCACCGTGATTTTTCACGATATCCGCGATCATCGTCTCAAAAACCTCCGCGCTCAAAGGATAATTCTTATCAATCACCATCGACAACCTTATCTTCTCCTCACCGATGGTAACCCTAAGCTCTTTTTTTTCCGCCACCCCGGTATCTAAAAGTTTTTTGGCCAAGATATCGGCGTCAACCTTACCCGGCACGAGTTCGATCGTTTCCTCATCAATATTCTTCTTTGCGATCTCGGAATGAAATTTTCCCTTGGTTGCGGCATAATCCATGCGCGCGGGAACTTTTTTCTGATTTATTGCTTGTAACCCCGCATGGATAGTCGGTAAATGATTTTTACCGATTAACGCCATTACATTACTTGGGCTATCTCTGGCAACAATGCTTTGCGCTTGTGCCGCAATATTTTGCGCAACAAGCAAATCGCCTTGCTTTACGTTCGCGAGAAAACCCTTGCAACTTTCGATAACATTCCAGGCCAACCCTTGAGATCTGGCATCAGGAAGAAGCCCTATGTTCTCTTTCAGCTCTTGACCCGATACAAAAATATTATCCCGCATTACCCTGTCAACAAGGTTTTTAATGTTAGAAAATAGAGCGGCGTCGATATTATTGCTTCTGCAATAGTTATACAACGCACCCATGCTAAACTCGATCGCCTTAACGCTCTCCAGGCGCTGAACGCGAACGGCCATACTTTCTAAAGCAAAAATCTTAACCCCCTGCATTGCCGGATCTTCAGCTCTAGCTAAATACCAGACCGGCGCATAAAAAGCTAAAAAGAAATCATCGGCGGCCTGGGGATAATTATCCATACCTATGGCTTTAAAAAAATTTATAACCCGAGTGTAATCGTGCGCCATGTCCTGGGGAACGCGCGACAATTCTTCAGGACTTTCTTCAAGACCAATCGCTTTTATATTATGTTTAGTAATAATTTTCTTAATAAGCGGGATATTCCGCCGATATGAGGCCACCGTAGGTTTTATTTTGCTATAAAGCAACATAACCTGCTGATAATAAGCAGCCTTTACCTGCGATGTTGCCGTCTCAATGTTTATTGGATTACTGAAAATAAGTCGATTCATAGCTAAAGCGTAAGGGACATCGGCATGACTGTGCCCCATCAAAACTGCATCAACGCTGCCACCGGAAGCAAGGTTAACCGGCTCTACCAGCAATGAGTTGCCATCAATTGTTTGAAGACCGAGCAAAGAAACCATGCCGCCATCATTGCCCAGACCGGTAGCTTCTACCGACCGAACGACTACCGCTAAAGGCTGCGGCTCGTTGTTGCCAACATTATGGCTATCGGGCTTTAACACACTATCCCGGCCAAAAAGCGCCGACAAGCCTATAGCTAGAATAGCAACGCGGCGTAAATCCCTGCGAATAGACATCAAATTGCCGTCTTCTATCGCTATGGTTTTTTCTGCAGCACTCCAATCCGCGCCACCGGAAAAATATTGGCGTCGGGTAATTTTCTGTAGAGACGCAAAATGTTGCGTCTCTACCCGTTCCGATTTCACATAATTATAAGCGCCTTGCTCAAATGCTTTAAGATATTGCCGATATATCTTTTCCTTTGCCTGTAAGTCGCCGTGTTCAATACCGGCGGTTTTATTTTTATCCAAATAAACCTTGCCGAAAATGCTATCGCGTAATTTCTTCTTAAACCATACCGCCAGAATAAGCGCGTTGTACATCTGGCGCAATTGGGCAAAGTTTGTACCGTGGTTTACATCTTGTTCGATCAGGGGGAGGATGTGGGTTTTGAATGCGTTGGTAGTGTTATTGCGAGGGAGGTTATTACCGACCGTGGCAATCTTCAACTGAGATTGCTTCGCTGCGCTCGCAATGACAGAATTATTTTTATCCACCGCCAGATAATCCTCTTCGCACATCACTTTCACCGTCGCTTCTTTTACCACTGCCTCATTACCGTTTTGAACAATCGTGGCTTTGCCCGGCACGATCCAGATTTTGTTGAATGATTGGGTCGTTTCGATACGAGCCGCTCCCTGAGTGTCCCGCCTTACGGCGGAATGTATCGAAGGGCGCGGCTCACTCAACGACCGGTTAGAATTATTTATTTCATCCCAATACGCTTTGCCAATTTCCGTTTCGGGATAGGTCAAGCTCGCGGCGAGATGTTTTAAAACATAATCCTCACTCAAAAGATCGCGGCCAAAATCCGTCGCGCCTAAAGCATCAGGCACAATATGCTCTTTTTCATAAGGCGAAAGGTTAACCCACAAATCCTTGGCCGGTACGGTAAGGGCGGCTAAAAAGTAGCGCACCAGACGCGCGCTCTCTTCCTTAAATTGCGCATCGGTATAATTTACTCTATTTTGTTCAAGAATAAAATCCAACCGGAAAGGATCCTTGGAATTTATTTTGATGCCTTTAAGCAAGACCGGCTCGCGCACTTGGGATACGCCCAGAAGATTGGTGTAGGGGCGCGATTTATCGCGCCCGTTATAGTTTATCGCGTCTGACGAAAGAGCATAACCGTCAAAGCTGGAAAAAACCATCGCCCCAGCTAAAAATAAGCTAATAGCTTTGCGAAAAATACTCATAAGATAAGGATATAACATATTTTTAAAGAAAAACCCAATAAATTTAGGGATTTTTTATATCTTTTTCACACCGACAAGGGCGGTGACGGTCTTTTCAGGAACAAACATCGAAGCGGCGGTCAAACGCACGCCAAAGCGCGCCAATTGCAGAGCATCGAAAAAAACGCGCTGGTTTTCCAGGGAAAAATCGGCGTAACCGGCAGAAAAACGAAACCGCGTAAAAGCCTTATTCTCCCGGCGAAGCTCGGTATAAAAATACTCCATCATCCAATCAAGCGCCTTATCTACACATTCGGAAGCGACCGCATCAAAAACGACCGCCTTGGTCATATCGCCTTCTTTAGAATTATCACGGATAAATTCGTGTATCTTTATTCCCGCGGTAGCACCGAGAAAAAATACCTCGTCACAATCCTTTAAAAGTTGGGCCAATGAAATGCTTTTAAAAACAATATTATTTTCCAACGTAATTTTTTCAGCGTCTTTGGCAACCACTGCAAGGCGTACCGCTGACCCCTGCAGCTTTAAAAATCCCTCTGCCTCGCGGAAAAAGCGTGCAAGTTCCTCCTCCTGGATTTTGGTGACTTTTGTTTTTCCCTTAGCATAACCTAACCGGCTGTAAATATGCGTAACCGGCATATCGATCGTGATTGTATCGAATATTTTCGATTCCATGGTTAGATTATATCATCGAGACACAAGAGATGTCACAATTGTTTTTGAAAACTATGGTAAAATATTAAGTTATGGCGAAAAAAATTTTTATATGCGCGCTTACTGCGCTATGTTGGTTTAGAGCCTTTGCGGGAGACCACGGCACGATCGAGTGCTATGAGCGTGACGGTGAGCACCGCTCCACCATCGGCTTTAGCTTCGAACAGACCAAGCCCAATATCTTTCGCCTTTCACAAAAAGGTAAAGGCGATTACGATATCCACCACAACGTAACCTGGGAGACCGAATCGATTGTAGAGCTTAAAGATAATATCTACAGCCCCCTAAGAAGCTTACGCGTCATCCGCGATAAAGACGGCAGAAATATCAAAGAGCTAAAGCTTGAATATGATTACAATAGTAAATTAATTTTTTTCACGGTAACAACGCCTAATATCACCATCAAAAAGAAGTTTCCCTTAAAAGGCATTACCGTCGACGGCTCTAATCTTTTAATACTGGTATCGAAGTTGATCGAAAACCGTAAACCGTACTTTTATCTGATGACCGACTTAGCCAACATGTATAAGATCAATATCAAATACGACCGGGAGCAGCCGGCGAAGATCAAAGGAAAGAATATCGAAGCGGTGCGCGTGCGCATGTTTCCGGACATGGGTATCCTCGATACTTTTATCGAAAATACAATCACTCCGTCATACGGCTGGTACACCAAGGGTGCGCCCTGTAAATTTTTGCGTTACGAAGGCAAGGAAGTCGACCGCGACTCAAAAAACGTGATCACCTTCGCCAACAACTAACGAACAGGCCGCCTTACCATTCAACCGTATAGACCTGGCTGAACATCTCCCCGGTTTGTTCGGGGTAAACTTTGCAATCGCCCGGAGCACGGCAAAAGCGTATCACCACAGAAGCATTATCATTGTGGGCAAGAGCAAGCTCTTTAGTCGGCACCGTTATTTCCCAACAAATATGCTGCTGACTGGCATTACGCGTTGACTTAAATTCCCCCCTAGACTGCGCCCCGGAAGGAAATTGTCCGCATCCGCTGGCTGAACTCGGGGAGTATATGTACCGCGGACAAAGAGAATTATTTTTGCGGGAAATTGAAAAAGCGCGGTCTAAATCGGCATAATCGCCGGCACTCATCTCCTTTGTTAAAAGGTCGATTTTATTGTTTTGATTATAGTCGATATATAAATCCAGAGATCCGTCACCGTCTCTGGAAGTAGCGCCAAGGTCCTCGAAGAAAAAATGTATCATACCCGAAGCATCGCGCTCATAATAAACTAAATGGTCACTATTATCCACCAAGGACTTAGAAAGGATTGACTGCGCTTGCCCGAAAACCGGCAAAAACATTATCCCAATCATAACCAAGACCGCGATCAACGACTGTTTATTTGCCAATTTTTTCATTGTTATTATCCCCTTATTTTTTACCAATATGAAAAAATCGATCCATAGCAATCGATCCTGGGCCGATGATCAAAAGACTCACGTAAAGGATGACCAATTCCAAAGCATGCGAAGCAACCAGCAGCCCATCGCCATGACGTAAGTGGAAAACCGTCGCCACAAACATCGTAAATGCCATCAACGCGCACGCCGGACGAAAAACAAACCCCATCGCAAAACATGCCCCACCGATAAATTCCGAAACTGCGGCACAGAAGCCCCAGAACATCGGCCAAAACCCTACGCCGATCATCACCATCGCCATACCGATACTCTTCCAGGCAATCGGCCCGCCGAAAAGTTTCGGCCAACCATGGTAAATCGACATCGCACCGATCCCTAAACGCAATACCAAGAGACCAAAATTAATGCCGCCGCCTTTTTCGCTCATAAATGCCTCCCTTGTTCCTTCGTAGCTTTAGCGAAGGAGAATTAGATCATTTCAACATTATTTCTCTTATTATACCAATTTTGTTGGCAAATGAAAATGAACGATATACACACATACAATAATGTAAAAAAATAGCAATCAACCCATGGGCCCGTACACCAAAAATTTTCCCGCACCCTTTGTCGTTGGCCATCGGTACAATATAGCCTAAATCCAACGGCCGGTACTTTCTAACGGGTTTTCCACTAAGTGCATTAACAATATTACGCGCACAAAGCGCACCCTGCGCTACGGCAAACTGAGCCCCCATGCGCAATACGCCCTTCTTTGTTTGCACCAACGCCATATCGCCCAAGCAAAATGCATTCTCTCCGATACGCAAATATTCATCAACTTCGATGCGCCCCTGCGGAGAACGTTTTACCGGACCGATAATTTCGATCTCTACCGCTTTAACCCCCACCGACCAAACGACCATTGCATTATAATAAATTTTTGAATTTTTAAGCACAACCCGCCCCGGGGAAATAGAAGCGATTTCGGTCGAAAGCTGTAATTCAATGCCCATAGCCAGCAGATTATTTTGAATATAACCCTGCTCCCAGGGGCTAAACCCCGGCACCAAGGTCCCGGCTCGTTCGATCAAAACCACGTTCTTATAAATATCATTTTCATCAAGATGACGCTTCACGCTTGAAGCAAGCTCCACCCCGGTGTAACCGCCGCCGATGATGGTCACCGCGTCAAAATGGCTGGTATCAAGGGCCTCAACGATAGCAGCCGCATCTTTAACGCAAGAAAGCCTTAATGCGCTTTCTTTAAGCTCATCGTTCCCATAAAAATTGTTCTCCGCTCCGGCGCACAAAACTAAAAAATCATAATTAAACGGTTCACGGTTAGAGTAGACTTTTTTCCCCGTCAAATCAACCATGTCTACCGGACGGTTTACAAAACGCGTATTGCCCTTATGCAAAGAAACCAGGTTAATCTTAAGGTGTTCCGGCAAAAGCCCACGGCCGACAATGTCCGGTAAAAGGGGCAAGAACTGGCTCTCCGTCCGTTTATCAAAGAGGATGATATCAAATCCCTTTATTTTCGATAATTTAACGGCGCAGGTAAGGCCGGCAAAGCCGCAGCCGGCAATAATAACTTTTTTATTAGCCATTAAACCTTCCCAGGATGACCCCGGCGATCAAAAGCAAATAAACCAGATTGGCCGCCTTGATCGTCAATCGCGAAGATTCCAGTAGTTTTTCTTTATCCTGATAATACTCTTTCAAGATGAAACCCGACCGGCGCAGCATTCCCATCACCACAAAAGCCAACAAAGAAATAAAGTGGGCGTTTGCACCGATAACATTGATCAAAACCATAAAAAGCCCGGCCTCGACCAACGTAAAATAAACGAGATGCCCGCGCGCAGGACCGGTTAAACTAATCAAATTGTATTTTTTACTCTTAAGATCATCGGAACAATCGGCGATCTCGTTAGCTACCAGTATCGCCGTAGTAAAAAGCCCGAAAGGCAGCGCCAGAATAAAACTGTCGAGATTAGGAAAAAATTTACTTTGTATAAAATATGCCCCCATCACGCACGCCGGGCCAAAAAGAATAAAGATCACCGCCTCGCCTAAGCGCCGATAAGATAAGCGCAGCGGATTTACCGAATACGAAGCGCCCAAAAAAATAATCAGCAGGTAATAGAAGATCACTCGGTTATCTTTCAACCCGATAGCTAGCAGAATGACCGCTAAAAAGGCGGCGGCAGAAAAAAATAACGAACCCCTAAGGTAGAATTTTTCCGGCAATATCTTTTCCTGGATCAATTTAGAACCGCCGAAAAATCCGTAGAATTTTAAATCGCTCCAATCCGCGCCGTAACGCGAATCGGCATAATCATTAATCAGATTGGCCGCCAAATGTGTACAGGAAACCGCGATGAGCCCTAAAAAAAATCCGGCCCAATGGATATTACCGTGCCATAAAAATGTCCCGGCGATAAACGGCAAAACGCTCACGCTTAAGAACGGAAGCCGCAGCGCCCGGATTAAAATTGGCAAAGACATAATCATATGATATCATACCCCTATGTTTATCCAACTAAAAAATGAGCTCGATAAAAAACTGGGAAAGTTTATCACGGATATCGAAAAACGCTATAGTTTAAAGGCTATTTCACCGCTCTTATCCGGCGCTATCAGGGATTTTGTCCTGCGCCCGGGCAAGCGCATCCGCCCGATACTCTTTATTATGGGCTACCGCGGATTTGCCCAAAAAGACCCAAAAGGCCTCTTCGAAAGCGCGCTGGCGATCGAAGTGCTCCACGACTTTTTACTGATCCATGACGATATTATCGACAAATCGGATATGCGCCGCGGCAAACCTTCAATGCATACACTTCTCAATAATTATCTAAAAAAATACCCTAAAGCCAAATTCAACGGCCAGGACTTAGCGATCATCGCAGGAGATATTTTATTCGCTATCGCAATCGATTCATTTCTCACGATCAACGAAGATCCCGGCCGCAAAGAAAAAGCTTTACGTAAATTTGTCGAAGCCGCCTGCTACACCGGGTGCGGCGAATTTATCGACACCCTCTCCGGCGCAAAAGCAATAAACACTACCAAACCGAAAGAGGTCTACGCGATTTACGACTACAAAACCGCTTACTACACCTTTGCCTGCCCGCTCGTCACCGGAGCAATCCTCGCCGGCGCCGATGAAACTGAAATAAAAAAACTCTTTGCTTTTGGTATTCATCTGGGGCGCGCCTTCCAGATCAAAGATGATATCCTGGGTATTTTTGCCAAAGAAAAAGATACCGGTAAACCCTCGACCAGCGATCTTAGGGAAAATAAAAAAACTCTGCTTTTGTGGTTCGCTTACCAGAAAGCTTCAGCGCAGGAAAAGGGTACTTTAAAAAAAATATTAGCGCAGAAAAAGATAACGCAAAAAGATATCGCCGCCGTACAAAAAATCATGATCGAAACCCGAAGCCTCGCCAACGCTAAAACAAAGATCGCATCTCTTTTGAACAAAGCCAACGCAGCACTAAAATGCTCAAAAATAAAAAAAGAATACAAAGAAATATTAACCGCCTATTCCTCGACCCTTTTAAAAACTTAATATGTTTCCCGTCTCTCTGGAAAAAGAAAAAGCGCTTCTGGATAAAATGGTCCATCTGGGGGTTAAAGAAAATGAGATCGTTGAGCGGTTTATCCGCTCCGGCGGCAAAGGCGGACAAAACGTCAATAAAGTCGCAACTTGCGTTTATTTAAAACACCTGCCTACCGGTGTCGAAATCAAATGCCAAATCGAACGCTCCCAGGCAATGAACCGGTTTTTTGCGCGCCGGATGCTCTGTGAAAAGATCGAAAATATAAAACTAGGCAAGGCAAGCGCCGAACAGCAGTGTATCGCGAAGATCCGAAGGCAGAAACGCAAGCGTTCCAAACGCGCCAAAGAAAAAATCCTCGCCGCCAAACGCCTCCACTCTTTCAAGAAACAATTACGTTCGGGAAATTTCGAGATATAACCACGCGCCTATTTATCCGAATTGATACAGATAAAATCGCATTTTTTGCTTTGGATATCGTTGGCGAGGGCATTTTTCGGATCGATCTCCAAGGCTTTTTTAAGGTAATATTGGTATTTCGCCTCATTGCCTTTTGCCTTGTAAACTTGGCCCAGGCGCACATAGGCATCGGCTAATTTAGGATCGAGCGTAATCGCTTTTTGTAAATGTTCCCTGGCCTTCTCAAGATCGCCGCCGACTAACCCCGGGGCCAGAAGATAATAGGCCCCCAGGCCAAAATAGACCTCGGCCGATTGAGGTAAAAGTTTTTGTGCCTGCGCCAGATGCGGAAATACCTGCGTTCCATGTAAAATTTTTACGATCGGGCCGCCGTTGTGGGCGATCATCCCCTTAGCGCCGGCAAAAATCAAATGGGCGCGGGCATAATTATTTACATCGACATTGTCTTTGCCTTGCGCAATAACGTGCGCGGAAAGGTTTACCGCTTCATCATACTTTTTGTCATTAAAATCAATATAAGCCAGGCTGATATAAGCCGGTGCAAACTGAGGCGAAACCTTAATAATATCTTCGAGCATCGAAATGCCCGCTTCAGTATCATGTTTACGGCGTTTTATCTCCGCTGTCCCCCACTTCGCCTCTACGCTGTTGGGTTCAAAGGCCAAAACTTTATCAAAAGCGCTCTGGGCTTCGCCCTCTTTGTATTCGTTCAAGGCGCTCAAGCCGTAAATATACCATTCATCCGGACTATTCACCTTTTCGGCGATCTTCTTCGCTGCGGCGGCGCTCATCCGATCGGCCTTTTCATGCATCGTAATCCAACCCAAGGGGTAGCAAATGCCGAAACACAACATGCATACCAAGCTCACAATAAATACTTTCAGGCGCATAATCTCCTCCTATTTTGCGGTTTCTACGGTAAAATGCGAAACTTTGGCCTTAATCGCCTGCACGGCCTTATTACCCGGGTCTAAATTCAAAGCCTTGTTCAAAAATCGATCGAAATTTTTCCGCGAACCCTTAGCCGCATAAAGTTGCGCCAGGCGCGCGTAACCATCGGCGAGCTTAGGGTCCAGCGCTAATGCCTCTTGCAGATAAAAGAAAGCTTTATCGAGGTCACCGCCGGCATAAGGCGGCGTAGTCAGAAAGAATACGCCTAAACCCAAATCGATCTTCGCCGATTTCGGCACAAATCCACGGGAGGAATTTAACCCCGGCAAAACCATTTCGGCAAAAACATATTTAACCGTTTCGTTGTTTTCATCCGCCAGCATGCCCAGCGCGGCAGCCTGCATAAGATAAGCGCGTAAATAAGCCTCGTGACCGGCCTGATCTATGCCTTTATTTAAAATGTCCCCGGTCATGCTCAAAACTACCCGGTAATCATTATGGCAAAATTTAAGGTACGCTTCGCTTATTTGTGCCGGGAGAAAATCAGGGTGCTCGCTTAAAACCGCAGCAAGCTCTTTTTCGCCGCCCGTAAGATCGCCGGTACGCACCATGACTTCGGCTAAGCCCCAGCGCGCTTCGAAAGTCTGCGGAGATAATCTTAACAGCTCACGAAAAATTATCTGCGCTTTTTGCATCTCGTTGTTATGCAGATAAGCAAAACCCAGCAGAGCCAACGCTTCTACGGAACTTTTATCGCGTTTGACCATATCCACCGCGTCATCGACCCGGATGTGCGCCGACCGGCTATATATTCTCTGCCAATCCAGTGCATAAGTATTGAACGAAAAAATAAACACCGCAAACGCCGCGACCGGACCCATAAATATTTTTTTTACCATGATCGGCTTACCTCCCCGATAGTTTTAGCCCTGACGATCGCATTATCGCCGAATTTCGAACGGATCTTAGCGACCGCAATATGCTTTTTTTCTTTTTTCTCGTCGGCCTCTTTATCGAAAAAATAAATCTGGCTTTCGCCGCAATTTAAGTTGGAAACCTTAACTCCCACCAACCGTACCGGTTTTAAACTTACCGGGAAAGCATTATAAAGCTTTTCAATAACGACAAAGATATTGTCGCAAAAATTAGTCGGCTTTTCAACGGTTATCGAACGCGTGTAAGTCGTAAAATCGCTAAAGCGTAATTTGAGCGTAATCGTACGCCCTTTAAACCCGTATTCGCGCAAACGCATCGAAACTTTATCGCTTAACTCCAAAAGCGCGGCTGTGATCTTTTCTTTATCGAATAAGTCGTTTTCGAAAGTCGTCTCATTGCTTACCGATTTGGCTTCACCGCCGCACGTAACCTCGCTCATATCATGTCCATTAGCCAAATCATGCAGATTGTCGGCGTAACTACCGAACCACTCGCGCATCAGTTTAACGTCGACATGCGCCAGATCGCCGATAGTGTTAACGCCCCGAGTGCGCAAAATCGCTTCGCTTTTTTTACCGATGCCGGAAATTTTCCCCACGGAAAGCGGCCAGATCAGAGCGGAGAGATCCCCCGGCCCTATCCTGGTAAACCCGTCAGGTTTATTCAGGTCGGAAGCGATCTTGGCCAGGAATTTATTGGGCGCCAACCCCGCCGAAGCCGTAACAAGGATTTTTTCTTTGATACGCTTCTTAAGCTCACAACAGGCATTTTCTGGCGTACCAAAAAGATGAAAACTTTTGGTGATATCTAAAAACGCTTCGTCGATGCCTACCGGCTCGACTGAAGGGGTAAATTGATAAAATATTTTGTAGGCTTCGCGCGAAGCTTGGCTGTATTTTTCAATATCGGGCGGCACAAAGACCGCCTGCGGGCAGAGCGCGAAGGCTTTGGAGACCGGCATTGCCGAGTGTATCCCGAATTTACGCGCCTCGTAAGAACAGGTCGAAACTACTCCCCGGCCGCGCCCATTTTTGGGGTCCGCGCCCACCACGACCGGCTTTCCCTTTAACGCCGGATCGTCGCGCTGTTCGATCGACGCAAAAAAAGCGTCCATATCGACATGGACAATAAAGCGTTCCATAAAATCACTGCAGTGAATCGATGATCCGCTTGATGACTACCGGCTGGTTAAGGGTAAAAAAGTGGATCTTTTTCACGCCGTGTTTGAGCAAATCCTGGCACTGTTTAATAGTAAAATCAAGGCCTACGCGTCCCATCTCAACCGGATTATCGCGCAAGCTCTCCATCTTTTCTTCGATACGTTTAGGAATAGCCACACGGCAGACTGCAGCCATTTTTTTCACTTTAGCTACATCGGTCAAGGGCAAGATCCCGGGCAAAACCGGTATTTCGATCTTACATTTACGCAGTTTCTCCAAGTAAGCATAGTAAAAACTATTATCGAAAAACATCTGGGTCACGGCAAAATCCGCGCCGGTTTCGATCTTTTTACAGGTAAGCGCGAAATCTTCATCCAGCGATTTACTCTCCACGTGGCCCTCCGGATAAACCGCCACCCCCACGCAAAAATTATAGTGCTGCTTTATAAATCTGACCAGATCACCGGCATAAGAAAGTTCCTGAGATTTAAAATCAAACCCCGGTGCGCCTTCGGGCGGATCGCCGCGCAACGCCATAATATTTTCTATTCCCTTGCGCTTATAATCATCAAGCATCGCTTTGATCTCGGCCTTTTTTAAACCAACGCAGGTAAGGTGCGGCACGGTTTCGATGCTTTTATTGCGCAATAAAATATCGACCGCCTCTTTAGTCGTTTCGCGGGTCTTACCACTGGCGCCGTAGGTCATCGTCATGTAGAGCGGGTTAAACTTCTTCAACATATCGACTGTCGCCACAAACGCCTCTTTGGCCGTATCGGTCTTAGGCGGGAAAAATTCGAAGGCAAACCCGCTTTCTCGGATACGCAAAGTATCGACAATTTTCATTATTCCACCGGTTCGAAGTTTGATTTATCCACGCCGCATTCGGGACAAACCCAGCTATCGGGGATCTTCTCAAAGGGCGTACCGGGCTTGATGCCGTGTTCGGGATCGCCCAGCGTGGGATCGTAAATCCAACCACAAACCATACATTTATACTTTTGCATATTATCGCCTCCTCTAAATTTTATTAAGCAGACTTCCAACCGTTATCGCGGAAAGCGCCGTAAAAAGGTCTTTTTCGATCTCTTTAAGGCGTTTGCGCAGCGGGCAAACCGGTATATTATGGCAATCTTTCCCGGACGTCCGGCAATGCAAAAACCCCTCGTTACCCTGGAAGACGCACATAACGTCCAGGAGAGTTATCGAATCCGCGTTTTTACGCAAAGCAAAACCGCCGTTACGCCCCTGAACGGCTTTCAGGATACCAGAGTGATGCAGTTTTTGCAGGATGGCGCGTAAAAACGGGCGGGCGATTTTAAGTTCACGGCACAACTCGCCGACCGCGATCACCCGCCCTTTATGCTGGGCGATGTAGCGGATTGACCGCATCGCATAATCGGTATCACGCGTTAAAAGGTTCATGGTTTAATGATACTTTTTCTATATCATTTTGTCAACGGAAAAAGTCATTTCAACAATTGGGCTTCGGCGGATTTTAGCTTATCGCCAAAATCACCTTTTTTAAGCTGCTTAGTCCAGCCTCGCAAGATCATCCACCCCGCGAAACGCACCCAGGCATTACGCCAGTTACGGTACCATTTGCGCCAGCCAAGGTTGATGTTGTGGGTGAAAAATAGTATCGAGGGAAACAAAAATATATGTAAACCTAAGGAAAGCATATAGCGCGAACGATAAAATTTGCCCATGATCTTGCGCAACGATAATTGCATCTCTTCAGAAGTCAAAGGCGGATCAGGGTTAAATAAAGGAAAGTTGCCGTCGTAATATTGCCACCCGATAATATCGCGCGAATAAACACGATTCTCAACGACAAGGCGCTTGGTAAGTTCAGTCCCCGGCAGCGGTACCGGCAAGAGCAATTGCACCGTATCGATCTTCGCGTCACTGATAAACTTTTTAAACCGCCGCACGCGTTCAGAGGCCGGCATTTTAAATTCGACACCATCTTTCATCGGATAACCAAAGATAAACATCCCGTGCACCAAAAACCCGAATTTATGGAACACCCGCGCCCAGGTTACCATATCTTGCGGGCGGATGCTTTTCTTCATCGCCACAAGTTCTTCTTCGATCGGCGATTCAAACCCGATTGCAACCGTATTGATCGCGGCCTCACGCATTGCGGTCAAGAGCTCGGCATCTTTGGCTTTATCTAAACGTATCTGCGCGGTAATATCGAGGCGTACACTGATTTCGCGCTGATAATCGCGCAGCATATTGCAAAAACGTATCGTTTCGCCGCGCTGCTGGCCGAAAAGATCGTCGACAATAAAAAAATGGCGGGCATCGCGTGTTTCTACTAAAATGCGAATATGTTCAAAAAGGCGTTCCGGCGAAGCTAAGCGGATCTTGCCCTTGACCGTACAAAATTCACAATCCATACCACAGCCGCGAATGCGCCCTACCGGATAAAGCGTGATATTGGAATACCGGACTAAAGAAAAATCAGGCAATGGCCAGCGGTCAAAATCAACAACAGGAGCGCGCGGGGCGGTCCTGACCAGCTTACCGTTTTCAATATAAGCCAGCCCTTTAATATTTTTTAAATCACTTCCACGCTCCAGGACCGGCAATAACTCTTGTATAGTCTCTTCGGCTTCGCCTAGTACCAGATATTTAATACCATTAGCTAAAGCATTTTCTACCACATCATTATCATCATCAACAAAATGCTGGCCCCCGGCAATAACCGTAACACCGCGCTCCTGATAAAACTTTGCTATCTTGTAAAGACGCGGAATTGTGCTGGTTAAGCCGCCATAAAGGCCTACAACATCGGCGGGACGATCGATCTGTAAAAATTCATGGTCGGCACCTTCATCCTTAGCGCGCGGCCCATGACGGCGCAGGTTGTTCTCGTCGATAACCTCTACATCCCAGCCCGGTAATTCACGCGCCGCCGTACCCACACAAACCGGCCCTAAGGCCGTAGTGATATGCGCAATATAGCTGTAGATGTTAAATTGCGGATATACCGGATTGACTAAACGAAAAAGTTTCCGTTTTTTTTGCAAATCCATAAGTTTTGATTATAGCATAAGCCAAAAAATTAAATTTTTTATTTTTAAGACCGCAAAAGGTATCTCTTAAGATTGGGATAAAATGACTCATCTTCCTTGTGAGTATGGCCCATCAACATCTTCGCGATTTCGGCGGTCATACTTTTCAATTCAGGGTTGCCCTCGAAACCATTCTGCGCGACAAGATCGAATGCGGCGGCAAATTTACCGAAAGCCGCCATAATTTTAAGGTGCTCCTCAAGCAGCTCGTTGGTAACGGATTTTTCTTCCGTTGTGCCCTGCGCCAGCATGATGGGGAATAATTTCTCCTCTTCGAATTTAAAATGCGGCGCGATCAGTCTGTGAAAAAACTCCCGCATCTTCATAAAACTTGCCTGGTTATTATCAATATCCACCATTTTTCGAAAAACTGCCAATGCTTCGTAGATCTGCCCATGCTCCATGGATATTTTCGTAAAAGTGTCCATACTAACCTGCCTTTTAAGCGAAATGCTTCTTAATGTATTCAGCCAAAAGTTTTTCCGCTTCGGGTTTGCACTGGCCGCAGACTGTACCCAGCTTGGTATGCTCCTGAAGCTCAAGATATGTACGCGCTCCTTCTAATACCGCATTCTCTATTTCGTGATCGGTAACATTCATGCACTGACAGATAATCCTCGCTTCTTCTGTTTTAATCTTATCGCTCATCCCGCTTTTAGCGTAATAGTCATTGATCGCCGCACGCAGGGCCTTATCGCCTAAGACCGAACAGTGAATTTTATGCTCGGGAAGACCGCCCAATTGCTTAACCACATCTTTGGGCGATACCTTGTAGGCGTCCTCAAGCTTCATACCTTTAACCATCTCCGAAAGAATAGAAGTACTGGCGATAGCGCTGGCACAGCCGTAAGTCTTCCACTTGCAATCAGCTATCGTACCTTTAGCCTTATCAACCTTGATCGCCATCAACATCTGATCACCACACTTCATGTTACCCACAATACCCCGGCCATCATAAGACGTCTTATCATCGTCAGATAAAACGTTTTTTGGATGCATAAAGTGTTCTTTTAACTTTTCGGTATAGACCCATTCATTTTCCATGTTTACCCCTTACGTAGGCGGTCGACATGCCGCGGATCTTCTGGATTACCGCCGGTAATTTGGCCAAAACATATTCAATATCTTCTTTTTTAGTTTCGCGCCCCATGCTGAAACGGATCGAACCATGGGCATACTCGGCATCGACCCCGGTTGCTAAAATCACGTGCGACGGGTCAAGCGAACCGGAAGCGCAGGCCGAACCGGTCGATACGGCAATACCCTCCAAATCCAAATAAAGCAAGATCGCTTCGCCCTCGGACCCGGCAAACGAAACGTTTAAGGTCGAGGCCAAAGAATCTACAGGGTGGCCGTTAAATTTTATATCGGGAACAGTATTTTCGACCCCTTTCTTTAAAATAGTTTTAAGTTCCAAAAACCGTTGATGCTCTTCGCTCATCTCAACGGCGCGCATCTCTACAGCTTTACCAAAGCCAATGATGCCTAAGGTATTTTCCGTACCGGCCCGGCGGCCTTTTTCCTGGTGCCCACCACGGATCAGCGGACAAAACGGCACACCTTTTTTTACGTAAAGCGCACCGATGCCTTTAGGCCCATAGATCTTGTGCGCCGAAATCGTCAGGAAATCAACATCCAGGTCTTTAACATCAACCGGCATCTTACCTACCGCCTGCACCGCATCGGTATGAAAGAGCGCGCCGTTTTCATGCGCCATTTTCGCCAAAGCCTGGATATCCTGAATCGTACCGATCTCATTATTCGCGGTCATGATCGAGACTAAACCGATACCGCCGGAAACAAGCATCTTTGTAAGCTCTTCTACATCAATCTTACCGTACTTATCGACATTAAGATAGCGCACATGGACACCGCGATCGGCTACGCACTTGGATGATTCGAGGATGCATGGATGCTCAATCTTGCTCGTCACGATGTCGGCGCTGCATTTTAAAGGGTGGCCGCAGCGGGTGGAACAGCAGGAGAATAAAGACAAAACGGTATTATTGGCCTCGGAACCGCTCCCGACAAAAATAATCTCGTCGCTATGCGCGCCGATAAATTTCGCCACCGATTCGCGCGCGGCCTCGACATGTTTCCTCGCCTCACGGCCAAAACTATGCATACTTGAAGGGTTACCGAAAATATCAAAGGCCTGGGTCAGCGCCTTTTTAACTTCCGGATGCAGCGGTGTGGTCGCGTTGTTGTCTAAATAAATTTGTTTCATAGGAAGGTATTTTACTACTTTTTTGGGATGCTTGAAGAATTTTTTCGTTAGCATGCCTATCCAGCCAAGCGCGCAGCCTCAAGTGTTTTTTCGAGCATGCGGACTAGCGCCTTGCTTTAGCCGCGCGCGTAGAAACGGAACGTTTCGCGTCCGACGAGAAAAAAACATTTGAGGTGAAAGCGCATACATCAATATCTCAGCGCCAGGATCGCCAGCTTGAAACCGGATACCTTGCCGTTGGCCAGATAAGCCGCGGCTTTTGGCGCGGATAATTTTAACCCGCCGCCGGTTGTCTCAACTTGAGCATTAGCATTGGTTTTGGCAAAATCAAACCCACCGTTTTCTTCACTGCTCGGCTCACCGGCGAAAGGAAGACTTAGCTGTTGCTCTCCGGCTTTGGCGGCGGTTGGCTGCGGGACAGGGGTGGGTTGCTTTTCGATCGCATGCGCAAATCTATCAAAAGGAAAACTGGCTTGAGCGCCAGGGGGTACGCGTAACTCTACTTCTAACCCGGGCAGTATCGCGACAACATACTCCAATGCCTCCAGCTCTAACCAGCCCTCACGAATAGCGGTGGATTCGGATCGCCGATCAAGCCTATCAATATATTTTTTTTGCCTCTCCACTTCATTTTTATAATGTTCCAAAAGATAACCGAACTCTCTTTCCCGATCAACTTCTTTTTGTGGTAATCGCGCTAAAACTGTTCGGACTTCATTAAAAATAGTGCTTCTCTGGCCCAATAAATTTTCACCCAAAACGAACGCACCATATCTTTCTATGGCTCTATCAAGCGCGTCTGTAGGCTTTTCACGAAGCGCAGCTCTTTGAATTCTTTCTATAACTCCAGCGGCATCTTCATGATCCCCGTTTTCCCTTGCTTCCTCCATCCGTAACCGCGCCTCAGTGCCGCCTTTTTGCCTGGCAACGCCATCAACCGCGCGTTTTGCATCCGTATTATTCGAAGCCGCCGGCTCAGCATGATCAGCCGCGCTGATTACGCCCTCGTCAAAAGCAGCTCCGCCGCTGAAATATTGACGTTTGGTGATTTTGCGTACGGGCGAATGATTATTCGCCCCTACCGATTCTTTTTTTATAACGTTGTACACGCCTTGGTTAAAAGCTTTAACGTACTCGTTGTAGATCTTCTCTTTTAAGGCGGGGTCGTTATTTTCGGCGCCTTTGATCTTCTTTTGGTCAAAGTAGACTTGGGTTAAAATTGTATCTTTCAGTTTCTTCTTAAACCAGCCAGCGAGGATGATCGCACGGTATACTTGGCGTAAATGGGCAAAGTGTTTGCCGGTGTTTACTTCTTTTTCGATTAAGGGGACGATGATGTTACGCATGGCTTGGGATGAACGGTTGCCGAGTGTCCCGTTCGCTTCGATACTTCC
>Ga0265316_10001990_pt1 | contig 21515 bp, 17 predicted proteins | sample 4522metaG_FD_202092 | JGI IMG/M metagenome (GOLD analysis project Ga0265316, IMG submission 202092) | Rhizosphere microbial communities from Carex aquatilis grown in University of Washington, Seatle, WA, United States - 4-5-22 metaG | ecosystem: Host-associated > Plants > Roots > Rhizosphere >... | reverse complement strand
TTCGGGCGAGACGGCCACCTCCACCGCCCGTTTCAGGCTCAACTGCAGCGGGTCCGCGGCCAGGGCGAGCCCCGCCGCGAGTAAGAGTGCGTAGACGATTCTCATTGGCTTTCCTCAGTGTTATCAAGCAGTTGCGCCGTGGCGCGCAGGCCTCCGCTCAGGAAGGCGATCAACTCGCGCAGCAGTTGGGCGCCGTCGGCGGGCCTCGCAGTGCCCGAAATGGTGGATTGTGCCAGGGCAAAACACAAGGTGTGCGCCATAGCGCCCAGCACGAACTGCACCCGTAACTCCAGTTCCGACCGAGTCAGGCGAGGCAAAGCGCGGCCGAGTGCGGCGAGAAACCTTGTCACGATGTGCTGGAAGTGCTTCTCCGCGATCACCGGCATCAAACCCTCGCCGTACATTCGGCCCATGAACTTGGCTAGGTCGGGACGCGCGGCGATTCTGAGGATCGGCGGCTCCAGGAATGCCCGCAGGAGCTTCTCCACCGGAACCGGAGCGCCGCCAGCCTCGGCTTCGAAGCGATCGAGCAGCGCCAGCCGCTCCTCGTTGACGGGCCCAGCCCTACGCATAACCAATTGATCCAAAAGCTCTTCCTTCGATCCGAAATGGTAATGGATAGCCGCCAGATTGACCCCGGCTTCAGCAATGATGTGACGCAGGGAAGTGGCGGCGTACCCCTGTTCCCCGAACAGGCGCTCGGCGGTGTCGAGGATCTTTGTCTGCGTTTCAGTCATTCGATTGATTCAATCATACGATTGACACTAATGAAAAGTCAAGAAGAATCCGATATTCAAGCAACGTCTCTTCGTGGAAGGTCGATTATGTGGAATCGAATCGCCGGGTGGTGGTGTAGCAAGATGCATACCAAGGCCATGTGGCCGATACATGGAAGGTATATTTGTTCCCGTTGTCTGCGGGAGCACGTTGTCGAATGGATAGACCCGGCGCCACGGGCGGAGCGCGGCGAGATTGCCTCGCGGGCTTGGCTGCCCGAGTATAAGTATGGGCCCCTGTCACGATGACATCGGCTGCGTGCGGGTTGCCACCGAGCCGGGGTCCACGGCCATCTCCCGGCGTTCGGCGGATCGTGCCGCGGGGACCGAATCCGTCCCCGCCGCCTGGGTGGCCTGGGCTGACACCCCACCCCGCTCCCAGACTGCTTGGCCTTCGCTTCCAATAACCGGGCGGCTGATGAACTGTCCGTGGTGTGGGGCGATGGCCAGACTGAATTCTTCCAGACCTTTTTCTCCTATTTGCTCTTGGCAACGGTCAATTTAAGTGTCAGAATGCACTCGGGGGGTGGGCTGGTTCAGCCCGACTCGCACCGGTGCGCGGAAGCGTCCCCAGTGTCGCTGGGCCGGAGGAGGATCTGATGGACAAAGAGAAAGATCGCCGGGAGGCCCTGAGCCGCAGGCGCTTCTTCGGTTCCGTGGCCGGCGGCGCCACCGAGGCCGCACTCATCGGCGCAGCCGCCACGGTCGAGGCGCAAGCCGAGACCCAGGAAGCGCCCGGCGCCGAAGCCGTCAAAGTGACGCTTCACGTCAACGGCCAGACGCACACCGTGCTGGCCGAGCCACGCTGGACGCTGCTCCACGTGTTGCGCGACGAATTGGGTTTCACCGGGACCAAGCCGGGGTGCGAACGCGGCGAGTGCGGCGCCTGCACCGTCCTGATCGACGGCGTGGCCCGCTACTCCTGCATGACGCTGGCGGTGGAAGCCGCCGATCGCCAGATCACCACCGTGGAGGGCCTCATGCACGGCGACGAATTGGGAGCCGTACAGCAGGCGTTCCTGGAAGAGGACGCCTTCCAGTGCGGGTTCTGCACGCCGGGGCAGTTGGTGAACGTCGAGGCGCTGTTGCGCAAGACGCCCGATCCCTCGATCGAGCAGATTCGCGAGGGCGTGAGCGGCAACCTGTGCCGGTGCGGAGCGTACACCCACATCTTCCGCGCCGTCCACCGGGCCGCGGAATTGAAGAAGGCGGGGAGGTGAGCCATGGCTGATTTGAATCCGAAACCCTGGAGCGAAACCACCATCGTCGGAAAAGGCATCCCCCGGATCGACGGCCGGGAGCGGCTGAGCGGCGCGGCGCTCTACTCGCTGGATATGGACTTGCCGGACATGCTGTATGCTGCCACGCTACGCTGTCCTCACGGCCACGCCAAAGTGGTGAAGGTGGATCTGGCCAAGGCGCGCGCGATGCCGGGCGTCCGCGCGATCTTGAGCGATGCCGACAAGGAAGCCAACATCCCGTGGTTCCGAAAGATGGGACCTCCCGGCTCCAGCCCCCAGGCCGTGAGCCGGTTGTTCGATCCGCATTGCCGGTTCGCCGGCGAGGAGGTCGCCGTGGTGGCGGCCGAAACCCAGGCGCAGGCGTGGGATGCCGTGCGGGCCATCGAGGTGCAATACGAGAAGCTGCCCGTAATCACCACCGTGGAGGATGCGCTGAAGCCGGGCGCAGCCGCGATCCACGAGGGCGGCAACCACCCGGGGACGCCGAACGCCTACAGCCGCGGCGACGTGGCCAAGGGATTCGCCGAGTCCGACATCGTGGTGGAAGAGACTTACTATACGTCCACCGAGCTGCACACTCCCCTGGAGACCTACGGCGCGGCGGTGCGGTGGGATGGGGACCATCTGACCGTCTGGGAATCCACCCAGTCGCCATTTTCGATTCAGAGCGGTGTGGCGGGCGCGCTCGGTATGCCGCTCAGCAAGGTGCGGGTGATCTGCCGGTTCATGGGCGGAGGCTTCGGCAGCAAGCAGGATACCAACAAATTCACGGTGATCGCGGCGCTTCTGGCGCGCCAGACCGGGCGCCCGGTGAAATACTTCCTGAGCCGGGAAGAGAGCTTCCTCTGTATGGGCAACCGGCCCGGCTACTCCCTGAAGCTCAAGGCTGGAATGAAGAAGGACGGGACGCTGATGGCCCTGGAATTCAATGCCTTCGGGCCGGCGGGAGCCTATCCGGCGGGCACTAACCCGGTGGGAGGAATGCTTCGGGAATTGTACACCTGCCCCAATGTGAAGACCACCGAGGAGCTGATCTACATCAATGGCGGGCAGCTCCGCGCGTTCCGGGCCCCCGGTTATCCGCAGGGCGCCTGGGCGCTGGAACAGATGATCGACACTCTGGCGGAGAAGGCCGGGATGGACCCGGTGGAATTCCGCCTGAAGAATGCCGCCACGGTGTGCGCGACGGACTCCAACAAGCCGTTCACCTCGAATGGCTTCGCCCAGTGCCTGACCGAAGGCGCCAAGGCCTTCGGATGGCAGGAGGCGTGCGCCCGGGAGAAGTCCGACGGTCCGGTGGTGCGGGGCGTGGGCATGGCCGCGGCGCTGTGGAGCAATGTGGCGCGCCCCAGGTCCACGGTCATCGTCAAATACTTCCAGGACGGCAGCGTGAACCTCAACATGGGCGCGGCCGATCTTGGAACCGGGATGCGGACGATCATGGCCCAGGTGGTGGCCGAAGAATTGGACGTGCCGATCGCGAAGATCGAGGTGGAGAACGCGGACACCGGCACCACCCAATACAGCGACGGCGCCAACGGCAGCAAGACGACCATGGTGGATTCGCCCGCCGTCCGGGCCGCGGCTCTGGACGTGAAATACAAGCTGCTGGAAGCGGCGGCCGAGCAGTTGAAAGTGCCGGTGGCCAGCCTGACGCTGAAGAACGGGCAGGTGATTGGCACGGCGGGATCGCCGCCAACTCCGGTGGCGCAACTGGCGTTCATGCAAATGCAGCAGGTGATGGTGGGCGTGGGGGTCCGGGTGCCGCACCCGGCCGACAAATCCATCCGGCCCTTTGCCGCGCATTTCGCCGAAGTGGAGGTTAACAAGCGCACCGGAGAGGTGCGCGTGCTGCGCATGCTGGCGGCGCAGGATAGCGGCCGCGTGATGAACCGGATGACGTACGAAAACCAGGTGATCGGCGCCCTGACCATGGGCATCGGCATGGCGTTGACGGAACAGCGCGTCCTGGATGGCGCGACGGGCCAGATGGTGAACGCCAACTGGCACGACTACAAGATTCCGACAGCTAAGGACGTGCCGGCGGAGCTGACGTGTCTGCCCATCGATCCGCACGACATGGAGGTCAACTCCACCGGCACCAAGGGGCTGGGCGAGCCGGCGCTGGTGCCGGCCCCGGCGGCCATCGCCAACGCGTTCTACAATGCCACCGGCGTGCGGCCCAAAGCGGCGCCCTTCACGCCGGCCACCGTAATCAACTTACTCAGCCAAGGCAGAAAGCAGGGGTGAGCCATGACAGGAAAGTTCACGTATAAACGGGCGCCGTCGATCCAGGAAGCGGTCGAGGCGGCCTCCCGTCCCGGAGCGCACATCCTGGCGGGCGGCACGGACCTGCTGGGATGCCTGCGGGACCGGGTATTCAATGCGGAGACGGTGGTGAGCGTCTCGGGCATCCGCGAGCTGAAAGGGATTGGCCCGCGCGCGGGCGGGGGTCTGCGAATCGGCGCGCTGGCCACGCTGACTGAGATCGCCGAGAACCGCCAGGTGCGGGAGTCCTACCAGGTGCTGGCCGAAGCCGCGGCGGCCGTGGCCAGTCCCCAGTTGCGCAACCAGGGGTCCCTGGGCGGGAACCTTTGCCAGCGGCCCCGCTGCTGGTATTTCCGCGGGGATTTCCATTGCCGGCGCAAAGGCGGAGACACCTGTTTTGCCGAAGCGGGCGAGAACCAGTACCACGCCATTCTGGGGTGGGACCGCTGCTTTATCGTCCATCCTTCGGATACCGCCTCGGCCTTGACGGCGTTGGGCGCGAAGATCGCTATCGCCGGACGGGCGGGCCGCCGGACCATTCCCATCGAGAGCTTTTTCGTTCCGCCCAAAGTGAGCGTGCTGAAGGAGAACGTGCTGGAGCCCGGCGAGCTGGTGACGGAAATCCTGCTCGACCCGCCGGAGCCGGGGGCACGCAGCACCTATCGGAAGGTGCGCGACCGGGGCGCTTTCGACTTCGCGCTGGTGGGCGCTGCCATCCGCGTGACGCTGGCGGGAAACCTGGTGCGGACCGCGCGCGTGGTGCTCAGCGGCGTGGCCGCGGTGCCATGGCGGTCCACGGACGCGGAGAAGGCGCTGGCGGGAAAACCGCTCGACGCGGGCACGATATCCGCAGCCGCCGCGGCGGCCGTCAAAGACGCCATGGCCATCGGCAAGAACGATTACAAGATTGCCCTGGCTCGCGGAGTGCTGGAAGAGACGCTGACGGGGCTGGCGAAGGCGTAGGGCGTAAGGTGCGGGGCTGCCTCGTTCTCCCGCCGGGGGACGCGGGGGCTCTCTCCTGTAACTGTTCGGTCAGAAGGCCCAGTTGGTCCACGGCCAACCCCGTTCTCTCGCCAGGGGATTCGGGGTTCTGCAACTGTTCGCTTCAGAAGGCCCAGTTGGTCCACGGCGGCCCCGTTCTCCCGCCGGAGGATTCGGGGTTCTGCAACTGTTCGGTCGGAAGGCCCAGTTGGTCCGCGGCGGGCGGCCTCGTTCTCCCGCCGGGGGGCCCGGGGGCTCCGCCAAGGCTCCGCCTTGGGCATTAAGATAATAGGGTAAAGGAGAAAAGGGCATGATTAGGGAAACAACCGTGGCGCGCATCGCTACCGTGATTCTGGCGCTGCCGGCCGTCGCATGGCTGGCCTTGGCGCAGGTTGCTCCACCTGCCGCTGCGCCGCAGGCGGCCGGACGAGGAGGGCAAGCCGGGCGTGGACGCGGCGGGCGCGGTCCCACCGTGGTCTCGCCGCAGATCCTTCCGGATAATCGCGTGGTGTTTCGCCTCCTCGCGCCGCGCGCCCAGTCTGTTACGTTGAGCGCCGGCGATATCCCCGCTCTGGCCGGTCCGGGGCCCGGCCGCGGCCCGGCGCCGGCGGCGGCGGCGGCCCCAGGCGCAGCGCCCGCTCCCGCTCCCCCCGCCGCTCAGCCGGGGGCAGGGCGAGGCGGCCCGCGGTTCACGCCCAATGAGCAGGGCGTATGGGAAGCCACCGTAGGACCCGTGCCCGCTGGCGCTTTCCGATACGTCTTCCTGGTGGACGGCGTGCGGACCCTAGATCCCGTCAACGGCGCCGTCAGCGAATCGAACGGGAGCAACTGGAGTGTGTTCTATGTTCCCGGGCGGGATTTCATGGACGACAAGATCGACGTGCCGCACGGCGCGGTGGCATCCATCTATTACTACTCGACCGTGCTCAAGACGATGCGCCGCATGCACATTTATACGCCGCCGGGATATGAGAAGAGCGCGCAGAAGTACCCCGTGTTTTATCTGCTGCACGGCGCAGGCGACTGCGACGACTCGTGGACGTCGGTCGGCCGCGCGGGCTTCATCCTCGACAACCTGATCGCCGGGAAGAAAGCCAAGCCGATGATCGTGGCGATGCCGGCTGGGCATCAGCCTGGAGCGGGTATGGGCTTCGGCCCGCCGCCGGCATCTCCCGCAGCGGCAGGCGCCCCCGCAGCGCCCGCGGTCAGCCCCTTCACCGACGAGTTCATGACCGACATGCTGCCCTACGTGGAACAGCATTACCGGACGATCGACGATCGCGCGCACCGCGCCATCGCGGGCCTCTCCATGGGCGGCATGCAGACCCTCGATATCGCCTTCAACCACCTGGATCGTTTCGCCTACATCGGCGTATTCAGCTCCGGCGCCACTCTGGGCGGGGGCCGCGGCATGGCGCCTCCGGCCGCACCGGGCGCAGCCCCGGCGGCGGCTCCGCCTCAGCAGCCCGATTGGGAAGCGGCGCACAAGGCCGATCTGGATAACGCCGCGATGAAGAAAGGCACCAGGCTCATCTGGCTGAGCACGGGAGCAGACGATGGGCTGATTACCAGCAGCCGAGCCACGACCGATATCCTGAAGAAACACGGATTCAACCCGATCTTCAAGGAAAGCCAAGGAGCGCATACCTGGCTCAACTGGCGCGATTACCTCAGTGAGTTCGCGCCGCAATTGTTCCAGCCGTAGGAACGGGCGAGAGACGATCGGAACTCATTCCCTGAGCAAGGAGAAACCATGACTCTAAGATCAGCAGTAAGAGCCGGAGCGGTTCTGGTATCGCTCCTGGCCGCGTGCGTGGCATTTTCGCAGCAGCCGGCGCCGGGCGCCGCAGCGCAAGGGGCCGCCGGTCGCGGCCGCGGGGCCGGCCCACAGGGCCCGCGCGTGGTATCGCCGGAAATCCTTCCTGATAAGCGGGTGACTTTCCGCCTCCTGGCGCCCAAAGCCGGCGCCGTAGTTCTGAACGGGAATTGGGACAACGGTACCAACATCCCGATGGCCAAGGACGATCAGGGCATCTGGTCCGTGACGGTGGGCCCGCTCGGCGAACAGCTCTGGGGCTATTCCTTCAGCATGGATGGCGTCAAGGTGATGGACCCCGGCAACGGCGAATACCAGCGCGATGGCCAGCGCTACGACAACCTGGTGATGATCTCCGGACCGGCTTCGGACTCCTGGGAGTTCAAAGCGGACGTGCCGCACGGGGCCGTTCAGGCGGTTTGGTATCCCTCGGAGATTCTGAAGGAGAAAGGGCGCCGGATGTTCGTGTACACGCCGCCGGACTACATGACGAGTAATGCCAGGTATCCGGTCTTTTACCTGCTGCACGGAGGCGGCGGGGACGAGGACGCGTGGGTCAACATGGGCCGGGCCAACATTATCATGGACAACCTGATTGCGGCCGGCAAGGTGAAGCCCATGATCGTGGTGATGCCAAACGGCAATGCCAACCAGATGGTCGCACAGGGCTATGCCTATGGGCCGACCCCCAGGCCGAATGCCGTGATGGCGCCGGCTCCGCCACCGGTTCAGGCGGCGCAAGGCGGACTCGGCATGGGCGCTGGCCGCGGCGCAGGAGCGGCGGCCGCTCCCGCAGCGCCGGGGGGGCAAGCGGGAGCCGGCGGCGCGGGCCGTGGAGCCGCGGGCGGCGGAGGCCGCGGAATGGGCGGGCAATACGCGGGATCCTATCCGCAAAGCCTGGTCGACGAAATTATCCCGTTCATTGACAGAAACTATCGCACCATTCCTAACAAGGACAACCGGGCCATCGCGGGCCTCTCCATGGGAGGCGGCCACGTAGTTTCGGCCACCAACAACAGTCCGAACACGTTTAGCTGGATCGCGGTGTGGAGCGCGGGCGGTCAGGATACGCCGGAATTCGCCGCAGCCCTGACGAAGCTCAAGGAGGCCGGGGTCAAACACTACTACGTGGCGGCAGGCACCACGGACATGGCGTTGACCGGCGCCAAGACGCTGTACTCCATCGCGCAGCGAGTCGGGCTGAACCCGTCATGGCACGATTCCCCGGGCATGCACTACTGGTTTATCTGGCGCGTCTTCCTGGGCGATTTCGCTTCCATGCTATTCCGCTAGCAGGAAACTGCAACGGGTGGCCCCCGGGGTGGCCCCTAGGAGCCCAGACGCCTCTTCCCGTTCGGGGCGGAGGCGCGCCGGAGTGGCGAAGGTAACGCGTCGCCAAGACGACACCGGCCACTCTGCCACTAAGTACTCCTGTTCCGAATTGTGGCGACGTATTGTTCGGCCGTTGAGTGGGACAGGCCGGGGTACCCTGGGTCCGCCTGTCATGCGCGCGGCGCGCGCCGCGCCTGGCCAGGAGGCCTGTCCCACCAAACGCCACAGAAGTCGTATACTGAGGCGGCTGGATTCGTGTCACTGAACCGTGAGCAGATCGCCGGATTCCGGACAGGCTGGAACCGTGTCCGGCAGGATGTTTGATGAGAACGAGCGAGCCAGGAAAAGCAACAGTCACATTGAAAGAGGGTTTCCTGTGCGGCAATCCGGCGGCAGCCCCGTTCCAGGACCTTGACGATTTCTACAATAGGGGACAGTTGGCCCATCTCGCAGAGTTCTTCGTCTATGAGCACGAGTGGCTCACCACAAAGATATGGATCCCGGTCAAGGAAGCCTGCTATTCCCGGGCTTCAATCGAAGACGCTACGCATGCATTGATCCTGACGCCGGATCCCGATTTTGTTGGGAAGCTCATTCTGGCGGACCACGTCCATCCTATGGCGCCGTGGTATCAGCAAACCGAGGGAACGATAATTACCGGCGAGAGTTCCGAGGACGGGGCGGTCCTGCTCTACCGGCCAAGTCCCGGCAGTATCCAGAGAAGCCTCGCATACGAATGGTGCAACTTACTGAGGTTGTACAGCTCCGATGCCGCCGAGGCGTTTTTGCTCACAGAGGCTCTGGAGGATTTCGTCGATCTGGCAACAGGCCAACCGGTGCGCGACCAGAGGATTGCCTGGAACTTACTGGGCAGCCTGTTATTAAGAGAACCGGAAGAAACCGTCTTCATGCTCTCGGTGCGTTTTCCACTCAAGGCTGCCGTGTTGGGAAGTGCGCTTTTGAAGGCCTTGCTCGCTATCGCCGATTTCAGGCAGACAGCCCAATATCCGTTCTTTCTCGACCGGGCAAAACTGATCCGCTATTCGGCAGGCAAGATCGGCCTGGACGCTTTGAAGAAACTCCCCCGGCGGACCAGCGCCGCGGAGAGGCTGATTGAGTTCCTGGAAGCGTAGGCTCTCCGGCCCGGCGCGCGGCGCGGATGCTTCCCGCACGACCGTCAGAAGGAGCAGAAGAGAATGTGAAGCGCGCACCGCGTGCCGCCGTCCTTCGTGCATTCCGCGAGAGCTTTTTGTTGGGCCTCCCGCGGTTCCGTGGAAGTCGCCCAACCGACGAAGTTCCGGTCCGCCGCAAGCGCCCCGCACTGTTTGTTAAAAACCGTCTCCAAGACGCACGCCTTGCCGCGCTGGGAACAGATGCTCATGGCCTCTTTCTCCGCCAGGGACCGCTCGCTCTTGCCCTGCGACCATCCGGCTCCCATGTCCGCGGCGCTATAGGCGATGGCGCCCCAGGATGTCGCATGAGGCTGCGGGGGGGGATTCGGCTTGCTCGGCTGGCTCGCGTTGGTCGTCCCGGTCAGCGAACACGCGGAGAGGTCGCTCTTGCAGGCGCCCCAACGCTGCTGGCAGGCTGCCGTCGCACGTGCTTCAGCCTCTTTCTCGGTGCTGCCCGTTGCCGTCTCAAAGTGCTGCGCGCCCTTAGCCACCGCCAGGGCGGCACAGGTATTCTGGTACCGGTACACGACCTTGCAGTCATTGGCGTACCTGCTGCACGGGGTGATGGCGGCGCTGTTGGCGGCCGCCCAATTCGCCTTGTTCCAGGAGATCCCCTCGGCCCCGCCAGTGCCAAAAGCGATGGCGCCGTATGGCGTAGGCAAGTTCTTATTCTGATCCGCGCACTTGTCCCCGCAACTTTCCTGGCACCCCCAGCGGAGGGTCTCGGGCCCCGCAGCGCAGATGTTCATGCAACTGTTCAGGCATTCGTCAAACTGCCAGGTTGTCTGTCCGATCGCGAGTTGTGACGCGAGGCCGAGAGCGATGCCGATCACGGCGAGGATCCACCCGCATCGGCTCCCGGTCGCGCTCCCATCGAACGCCCAAACGCGTGTTGCGGCCGGCCGCTGGTCTTCCGAGCGGCCCTCGCCCGATTGGATCGATTTCGGCATCTATCACCTCCGGCTTGGTGGAAGGTCGAGCCGGCCAGCCCTTTTGCCGGTGCTGCCGGCGGTCCAGGTCTCAACCCAAGCGCCGCAGCGATGAAAGCACGAGCGCTCCTGCCGGGAGCTTACTGGGGAACCGTTCCTTCGGGACACAGTATAGCCGGTTTTCGAGCGGTTAACCATTCCCCGGAGGGGGAGGGTGGGGCCGTCCTCTGCCATGGCGCCCACTTAGCCAGGACTGGACCGGCTATGGTTTTCCCAAGATCGGTTACGCACCGCCAGTTGTCCTGGTACGCAGCGGTCTCTCAGACGGTTGCTCGATGGCTTCCGGGGCCAGCACTGCATCGCGCAGGATGGCGATCTTGGCAACGCGCGCTGTTTTGACGCCTGCGGGGGACTTCGTGGCGCTGGGCTTCAATAGTCCGGGATCTCAAGATGCAGCTCACCGATCATCCGGAAGTGCTTGTGATTCCTCGATACGAGCGTGAGTCCTTCCGCAATTGCAGTCGCGGCAATCAGAGCATCGAAGGTTCGCAGTCCGTCCGATTTCGCGTAGCGCTTGAGCAGGTCGTAGGCCAGGTTTGTAATCTGCGCGTGGAGATCGGCATGTACCGGAAACGTCCTGATGAGGTTGTCGATGCCGTCGGCGTCGCGCCGATTTCTCGCGCCGACGATCAGCTCATGCGCGGTGATGATCGAAATGGCGACGTCATCGAGAGAATCGACATACGTCGCGGCACCGGCGCTCCGCCGGGAGACATCAACCATGACGTCCGTGTCGATCAGATAGCGCATCATAGTGCTTCGCGCTTCCGCTAACCACGAGGACTGTCCCGCAACGCATCCACGTAGCTGACGCCGTCGGTGATGTCGGCGCGATCGGCCCACATGCCATAGAAGGGAAGGTCCTTAATGGACCGGCGACGACGGGTAGGTTCGCCCTCTGCCGGCACGTGCACCTCGACCACCGTGCCCTCCTCGATCGCGACAACTTCAAGGGGCCGAAAAACGCCGTTCTCGTATTTCGCGGGAATTGTCATGACGCTCGCCTGTTCTGCTATTCGCTGGATGTGAATCTTCGTTCTTATCGTAGCATTTGGGCTGCCTCACTCAATCACCAGCAGCAAATCCTTGGCCTCCACATGCTGGCCGGGCTGCACCAGCAGCTCTTTTACCTTGCCGCCGACCGGCGCGTAGACCGTGCTCTGCATCTTCATGGCTTCCATCACCAGCAGGCGGTCGCCCTTCTGCAGGGTCTGGTTCAACTCAATGGCCACCGTGGATACTACGCCGGGAATCGGCGCGCCAATCTCGCCGGCGCGCGCCGGGTCGGCCTTGCGGCGAGGTTTCTCTTTCACTTCCAGGCTGCGGTCGCGCACCGTGACTTCGCGCGGCTGGCCGTTCAGCTCGAAAAATACCGTGCGCGTGCCGTCGGGATGCGGCTCGCCGAAGGTCAGGAACTTGACGGCCAGCGTCTTGCCGGGCTCCAGCTCCACGGCGATCTCCTGCCCGCGCCCAATGCCGTAATAGAATGCCGGCGTGGGCAGCACCTCCACGTCGCCGTAGGATTGGCGCGCCTTGGCGAACTTCAGGAACACATCCGGGTACATCAGGTAGCTGAGGACTTCGTCGTGCGACGGCCGCCGCCCGATGCGCCTTTCGACCTCCGCGGCGGTCTCTTCCAGATCCACCTTGGGCAGACTCGCGCCGGGGCGGCCGCGATTCGGCTTGGCACCGCGCAGAATGATCTCCTGCAGTTTCTTCGGCCAGCCTCCTTCGGGTTCGCCCAGCGAGCCCATGAACATCTCGATCACCGATGTGGGCAGGGTGAGCGTGTGATCGGGCGTGAGACGCGCAAACTGCTCCATGGTCATTTTGTGGTTGACCAGGAAGAGGGCCATGTCGCCCACCACTTTGCTGGACGGCGTCACCTTCACGATGTCTCCGAAGGCCATGTTGACATCGGCGTAAGTGCGGGCGATCTCGTGCCAGCGCAGGCCCAGGCCCATCGATTCGGCCTGCTCCTTGAGATTGGTGTACTGGCCGCCGGGCATTTCGTGGAGATAGACCTCGGCGGTGCCGCTCCTGGGTCCGGTGTCGAAGGGGGCGTAGAATTCGCGCACCACCTCCCAATAGTCGGCGTACTGATTGAGGGCGTCGAGCGAGAGGCCGCTCGCGCGCCTGGTGTTGGCCAGCGCCGCCACAATCGAGTTCAGGTTCGGCTGGCTGGTCTGGCCGCTCATGGAAGCGACCGCGGCGTCGGCCACGTGGACCCCCGCGTCGGCGGCTTTCAGCACGCTGGCGGCGTTGATGCCGCTGGTGTCGTGGGTGTGGAAGTGAATCGGAATGCCGATTTCCCGGCGCAGAGCCTTCACCAGCTTTTCGGCGGCGTAGGGCTTCACCAGGCCCGCCATATCCTTGATGGCCAGAGTGTGGGCGCCCATACGCTCCAGTTCCTTGGCCATGCGGACGTAGTATTCGAGCGGATACTTATCGCGGCGCGGATCGAGAATGTCTCCGGTGTAGCAGACGGCGGCTTCGCACACGCTGCGCGTCTTGCGCACGGCTTCCATGGACGCCTTCATGTTGGGCAGCCAGTTGAGCGAATCGAAGATGCGGAAGATGTCGATGCCCTGGGCGGACGCTTCCTGGATGAAGGCTGCCACGACGTTATCGGGGTACGCGGTATAGCCCACGGCGTTCGACGCGCGCAGCAGCATCTGGAAACAGATGTTGGGGATGGCCTGGCGCAGTTGGCGCAGCCGCGCGAACGGGTCTTCGTGCAGGAAACGCATGGCGACATCGAATGTGGCGCCGCCCCACAGTTCCAGGCTGTAGAGCTGGCCGAGGCGGTGCGATACGAAATTCGCGATCGCCAGCATGTCGTAAGTGCGGACGCGCGTGGCCAGCAGCGATTGATGCGCGTCGCGGAAGGTGGTGTCGGTGAGCAGCAGGCCCTTCTGGCGAAGGGTCCACTGGGCGAAGCCCTCCGGGCCGAGCCGGTCGAGGATCTGGCGGGTGCCCTCGGGCGGCGCAGCGGAATCGTGGCGCGGCACCGGCGGCGTTCCGAGGCGGTGCGGGCGGGGCTTGCCGGCGACGGCGGGGTTGCCGTTGACGATGACGTCGCCCAGGTAGCTGAGGATGCGGGTGGCGCGGTCGCGCCGCGCCGCGAAACGGAACAGCGCGGGGGTTTCCTCGAGCCAGCGCGTGGTCACCCGGCCGGCCTGGAAATCGGGATGGTTGACCACGTTTTCGAGAAACGGAATGTTGGTCTTCACGCCGCGCACGCGGAACTCGCGCAGGCAGCGGTCCATGCGCTGGCAGGCGTGGCCGAACTCGCGGCCCCAGGCGGTGGTCTTCACCAGCAGGGAATCGTAGTAGGGCGTGATGACCGCGCCCGAAAAGGCGGAGCCGCCGTCCAGCCGGATGCCGAAGCCCGCGGGAGACCGGTAGGTGGAGAGCTTTCCGTAATCGGGAATGAAGCCGTTCGAGGGATCCTCGGTGGTGATGCGGCACTGCAACGCGTAACCGTAGAGGGGAACCCGTTCCTGCGGCGGCAGATTCATCTCCGGCCCATGGAGCGCCAGTCCCTGCGCCACCTGGATCTGGCAGCGGACCAGGTCGATGCCGGTCACCATTTCGGTGACGGTGTGCTCCACCTGGATGCGCGGGTTGACCTCGATGAAGTACCAGGCGCCGGTCGCGCCATCCACCAGAAACTCCACCGTGCCGGCGTTGTAGTAGCCGGCGGCGCGGGCCAGCGTGACGGCGGCCTGGGCCAGCGCGGCGCGCGTGGCCGGATCGAGCGCCACGGCGGGCGCCACTTCCACCACTTTCTGATGACGCCGCTGCACCGAGCAATCGCGCTCATAGAGATGCAGGATCTCGCCGTGGCGGTCGCCCAGGATCTGGACTTCGATGTGGCGCGCGCGGCCGACGAAGCGCTCGATGAAGACCGCGTCATTGCCGAATGCCGCGGCGGCTTCGCGGCGGGCCTCTTCCAGGAGGCCGGCGAAATCGGCGGCGTGCTCCACCACGCGCATGCCGCGTCCGCCGCCGCCGAATGCGGCTTTGAGGATGAGCGGGAAGCCGATTTCGCGGGCGACCTTCTCGGCCTGCCGGGGATCGCTGACCGGATGCTCCGTACCCGGCACCACCGGAATCCCGGCCTGCTGGGCCAGGCGGCGCGCCGCGGTCTTGTCGCCCAGGAGTTCGAGCAGGTGCGCCGAGGGTCCGATGAAAGCGATCCCGGCGCGGTCGCAAGCCTGCGCGAGCGCGGGGTTCTCCGCCAGGAAGCCGTACCCCGGATGGATGGCGTCGACGCCCTTCTCCCGAGCGAGGGCGACGATGCCCTCCACGTCGAGGTAAGCCTCCACCGGGCCCTTGCCTTCGCCTACGAGGTAGGCTTCGTCGGCTTTGAACCGGTGCAAGGCCAGGCGATCTTCCTGGGAATAGATAGCGACGGTGCGCAGGCCCAGTTCGTTGGCCGCGCGCAGGATTCGAATGGCGATTTCGCTGCGATTTAAGGCTAGGAGTTTTTTCATGGACGGAGGCGGGAATCGAACGTCGGATTCCGCGCGATCCTTTGAGAATAGCAGGAGAGAAAGCCGGGAGAGGCGGGGTGGAGTAGGTTCGCCAAGCGATGCGGGCCGGACCTCCTGGGCCCGCGCCCTGCCATCATTTCGACGGGGGCATCGCGCGGGAGGCTGGAACGAAGACCAGAAAACGGCCGACGTCGATGGGCGGGCCGATGGCGCCGTAGAGGGCGGCCTTGCGCGGGACACCGGCGCAATCGGGGCAGACCACGGCGCAAGGCTGCGGCTGATCGGGCGGGGCGTAGCGCGCGGACGCGTTGTCGACGCCGGTGTGGAAGAAGCGAACGGCGGGATTGCGCTCGCGGACCAGCGCCAGGATCGGGTACTCCACCTGGTTCTGGCTGATGTCGATCCCCACGGCGGTGCAGCCGGAGCGTGCGATCAGATCGACCGCGGGCAGGTAGGAGGCGTGGTAGTCCCACTGGATCATGTCGCGGAAATAGTTGTCGTCGCGCGAGGCGGTGAACAGGGAGTGCGAACCTCGTAACGGGCGGGTCCAGTTCTGGAAGAGCGGAAGCCGGGCGGTGCTGGCCAGAAACAGGCAGATCGGAATGGCCAGGACTGCGGGGCGGAGCGCATCGAGCGAAGCTGCGGCGAGCGGCGCGGCGAGTGCGAATAGGGGCAACTCCAGACGCCCCATGAAGCGCTGCCACTTCAAATAAAAGCAGAACAGCAGAAAAGCCGCCACCAGGCCGGCGGCGTAGCAAATCCACGGGCGCTTGCGCGCGGCCACGGCAAAGAGCGCGGCGGCGCCGCAGAGGAGCAGGTGCCAGCGGTTGTTGGCGTTGGCTTCGTGGTTGGAGTTCAGCGGCGGAGAGAACGGGGCGGAGGGGAAAGTGTTATCGGGGTCGCCGGGGTCGATGCCCAGCGCGCGGTGGAGCGCCAGGGCGGCATGGAAGACCGCCTGATTCCAACGCGGGCTGCGGCCGCCAAGCTGCTCGGAGGTGTGGCGGATGAAGTTCGATGCGGTGGATTGCCAGCCGGGATGCTGGTTGCGCCAGCGGAATACGCCATCGCCCTGCGCGGAATCGTATCCCAACGGAGAACCGCTGAGGCGCAGATTGCGGATGTATTGGGGCGTGTTGACCACGAGGATGCCGGCAGCAATCCACCCGAGCGCGCGGGCGCGGACGGGCGTGCGGCGAACGAGCACGATGGCGAGCAAGAGCGGCGGCGCGAACAGGTATGCGGTAGCTTTGGTGGCCAGCGCCAGGCCGAGCGAGAGGCCGGTGAGCGGAGCGTTTTCGCGGGCGGCCCAATACGCGGCCGAGATGAGCCACAGGGCCAGCATCCACTCATTCTTGGCGCCGGAAGCTTGCAGGATTCCGTTCGGCAGCGTGGCGCAGAAGAGCGCCGCGAAGGCTTGTCCGCGGGCGCCGAGCGAGAGCGCGCCGGCCAGCGCCGAGACTCCCACGATCGCGCCTAGGAAAGCGGCGCAAGTGAGGAGGTTGACGAAACGATCGCCGCCCGAGAGCAGGTAGCTGTGCAGGGCGAAATACTCCGCCAGCGGCTGGAGGCTGATCTGGTTGAAGTAAGGGGTCGGGAAAAAGGCCACGCTGCCCGCCTGGGCCCAATAGAAGACGCGCGGCATGTGGTAGGCCATGGCATCGGCGGAGTTGGGCGGGCTGACCAGGGCGGTGAAGGCAACCACGGCCACGATCGCCGCGATGACAAGCGTAACGGCCGCTTCCAGGGGGCGGATGGCGATTCGGCGCAGCTTGGGGCCGCCGAGCGAGAGCGCCGCGAGTGGGAGGATCAGGAGCCAGGCGGCGATCACGGGTCCGCGCCGCAGAAGCTGGAACGGACTCAGGAGTTCCGTGATCGCTACCGTCGAGAGACCGAGAGCGACCGACGCGCGAAGGAAATAGTCCCGCAAGAACTCATCTTAGCGGAGGCGGTCCTGCTGTCACAGGCTCCGCACGGGCGCGGGATACTGCGCCACCAGCGGGTCGGCCGTAAGCAGAGTGATGCCCTCGACCATCGACTGGGCAACCAGAAGCCGGTCGAAAGGGTCTTTATGGATAGGCGGCAGACCGCCGATGGCGACGGCGTGCTCGCTCGTAACCGGCAGTTCCTCATAGCCGTTATCGAGCAACCCACGCCGCAGCAGCCGCGCATCGACTTGAAAATCGTCGCGGCCCAGGCTGCTTTTGATGGCGATCTCCCACAGGCTGGCCGCGCTGAAAACCGGTTCGTTCTGCGGGTCCTCGATCAAGGTGCGCGCCGCCGCGGGCAGACGATCCGGATGCCCCGCGGCCCACAGAAGCAGGTGCGTATCCAGCAGGAGTTTCACGCATCTCCTCCGAGTAGCCGTTCGATCTCGGCATCTCCCATCCGGTCGAAATCGTCCGGCACTGCAATCCGGCCCGCCAGGAAGCCCAGCCGTCGAACCTGCCCCGCCGCAGGCGTGTCCAGCGGCGTGACTTTTACAAGGGGCTTGCCCGCTTTGGCGATCACAAACGGCTCACCTTTGGCAGCTTGCTCGACGAGTCGGGAAAGATGGGTCTTCGCTTCGTGGATGTTGACAGTCTGCATATCGGGCATAGACTAAGTTCTATTAGTTTAGTCTATTTCCCGAGCGCCTCGCAAGCTCGCAGCGAGGCGGGACGAGGCGGGAGCGGGTGGGCATGCGACCCATCCGTGGCGCGCGGCGGAACCCTACGAGACCTTCTTGACGCCGGCGATGCTGGCAGCCTCCGCGACGGCGATCACAAGCGTCATCGGGTCTATGGGCGACGCCAGGAATCCATACCCCTCGTAGAATCGTTTGGCCTTCTCCGATATGGCGTGGACCAGGATGCCGCGGATGCCGGCGATCCCGGCCGCTTGTACCGTGCGCAGCACGGCATCGCGCAGGAGGCCGGTGCCGATGCCGCAACCCTGGAACGATTTGTCCACAGCAAGGCGGCCCAGCACCACCACCGGAATCGGGTCCGGCATGTTCCGGCGCAGGCGGCCCGGCGATGCCGCATGCGCAACCGCACCCACCGCGAGGCTGTAGTAACCCGCCACACGCGTGCCAGCCGAGACCGCATAAGTGCGGGAAGCGCCGCTCGATTCGTTCTGCGCCGCCCGACGCCGCAGCCAGTCGTCCAGGGCTGGCTCGCCGGAATCGAACCGGGACAGGTCGTGTTCCGGAGCAAGTTTCTGCGGAGGACCCAATGCCGAAGGGGTCATCGCGTCCACGGCGGTTTGGATTCCAGCAGCCGCCGCAGCTTGGGATTGTCCTTTGGCGGCTTGTCGAGCATCGCCGTGAACCGCTGGAATGCCTCTTCGGACAGCACGAAGTACCGGCGGTCCAATAACACCGCTTCGGCCTCCCGGCAGACCGTGTCGAGCATGAAATCCGACCGGCTCCGCCCCAGCGCTTCCGCCGCCTGGTCGATGAGCTCCTTCTGACTCCTGCTGGCGCGCAGGTTGATGGTCTCACCCCGCCTGCCTGCCTCGTGCGTGTCTGTTCCGGGCATTACTGTACTCCCCTTGTGTATACATTCAGAATGCCCGAATGTGCGCACGTTGTCAATACTCTGGGTTGACCGCCCCCGGAAGCGCCTCTTCGAAGGCCCTCAAGTACTCCCCCAAAGTGGCGTCCAGCCGCCGATAGAGAAGATCGCAGAAGCTCTCGGTTCCGTGCCCGGCCTGTGCCTGCTGCAGGGCGCGGATATAGTCCAGCCGGTCCGCAGGGCGCACCGCAATCGGGGGATAGCCGTGGCAGGTGATATCATGCGTCTTCTGAGATGACCGCAATCGACCCGAAAACGTCCGGCGCGCCGCGCCGCTATCTGCCCGTGTTGCTGGCGCTGTTCGCCGCGAGCGGGTGCTCCGCTTTGATCTACGAAATCGTCTGGTACCAGTTGCTGCAACTGGTGGTCGGCTCGACCGCGGTCTCGCTCGGCGTGTTGCTGGCCACGTTCATGGGCGGACTGTGCCTGGGCAGCCTCGCCTTGCCGCGCGTGGCGCGCCTGCGCGCGATGCATCCCTTGCGGGTGTATGCGCTGATCGAGTTGGGCATCGGCGCCTGCGGCATCCTGGCGCTGATCGTCATCCCACTCTGCGACCACGTGTACGTGGCCGCGGTGGGGCATGGGATGCCGGCCGTGCTGTTCCGCGGGTTGATCTCGGCCATCTGCCTGCTGCCTCCCACGATGCTGATGGGAGCGTCGCTGCCGGCGGCCGCGCGGTGGGTGGAGTCGAGCGCGGAGGGCGTGTCCTGGCTGGGGTACCTGTACGGCGGAAACACCGCCGGCGCGGTGTTCGGCTGCCTGCTGGCCGGCTTCTATCTGCTGCGCGTGTTCGACCTGACTACGGCCACCCTGGTAGCCGCGGCCATCAACGGGTTGGTGGGTCTGGCCGGTTTTGCGCTGGTGAAGAAGACCGCCGGCGAGCGGGCGCCCGAGCAGCCCCCCGAACAAGCGAAGCCGGCCGCCGCTCCCGCCCTGGGGCCGTGGCCCATCTACGTCGTGATCGCGATCTCGGGCGCCGCGGCCTTGGGTGCGGAAGTGGTCTGGACGCGGATTCTGGGTCTGCTGCTGGGCGCGACGGTCTACACGTTCTCCCTCATCCTGGCGGTCTTCCTGGTGGGCATCGGGATCGGCAGCGCGGCGGCGTCGGCGCTCCTGCGCGGGGCCATGCGGCCGCGCGTGGCCATCGGCTGCTGCCAGTTGCTGCTGGCCGGCGCGGTGGCGTGGACGGCGTATATGCTATCGAACTCGCTGCCGTACTGGCCGGTCAACCCGCTGCTCTCCACCGCTCCGGCGTTCACCTTCCAGGTCGACCTGGCGCGCACCCTCTGGACGGTGCTGCCGGCCGCGCTGCTGTGGGGCGCCAGCTTTCCCCTGGCACTGGCCTCGGTGGCGCAGCGTGGGGAAGACCAGGGGCGGATGGTGGGCGGCATCTACGCGGCCAACACCGCCGGCGCCATCGTGGGTGCGCTGGCGTTCAGCCTGGTGCTGATCCCGTGGATCGGCACGCAAGGGTGCGAGCGGGTGCTGATCGCGCTCTCGGCCGTGGCTGCGGTCTTCGCGCTGGGGCAGGTGGTGAAGCAATCGAAGGGCATCGCGTCCACCATGGGGCTGGCGGCGGCGCTGGCGGTAACCGGCTGGCTGGCGGTGAATGTCTCGGAGGTCCCCGGCATGCTCATCGCCTATGGCCGCCGCATCATGACTTCCACGGGCTCGTCCAAAATTCTCTATACCGGGGAGGGCATGAATTCCTCCATCGCAATTTCCGAGTGGAACGATGGCGCCGTGCAGTTCCACGTCAGCGGCAAAGTGGAAGCCTCCACCGAGCCCTACGACATGCGGCTGCAACGCATGCTGGGCCATATGCCGGCGCTATTCCACAAAGACGAGCCGCGCTCGGTGCTGGTGGTGGGCTTCGGCGCGGGCGTCACCGCCGGCAGTTTCGTGCCGTACCCGGGCGTCCGGCGCATCGTGATCTGCGAAATGGAGCCGCTGATTCCACCCGTCGCGACCCAGTATTTCGCCAAAGAAAACTACAACGTGCTGCACGACCCGCGCGTCGAGATTGTCTACGACGACGCGCGCCACTTCGTGCTGACCACGCGCGAGAAGTTCGACATCATTACCTCCGACCCCATCCATCCCTGGGTGAAAGGCAGCGCCACGCTGTACTCGAAGGAGTATTTCGAGCTGGTGAAGCAGCACCTGAACCCCGGCGGAATCGTCACCCAGTGGGTGCCTCTGTACGAAAGCGATACCCCCACGGTGAAGAGCGAAGTGGCCACGTTCTTCAGCGTCTTCCCCAACGGTTCCATCTGGGGCAACGACAACAACGGCACGGGCTACGATACCGTGCTGCTGGGCCAGGTTGAGCCGCTGAAGATCGACGTGGACGCCATCGCCGCGCGCCTGGCGCGCCCGGACCACGCGACCGTCGCCGAATCCATGCGCGAGGTGGGCTTCAGTTCGATTGTGGACCTGCTGGCCACCTACGCCGGCCAGCGGCAGGATTTGTTGCCGTGGCTGGAGGGCGCCGAAATCAACCGCGACGGCAACCTGAGGCTGCAATACATGGCCGGGTTGGCGCTGAACATGAGCATGGAAGGGACCATCTACAGCCAGATTCTGAGTTACCGGCGGTATCCCGAGAACATGGTGGTGGTTTCGGACCCGCTGCGCGGGGCGGTGATGAGCGCGATGGGGCAGGGGCGGTAGGGGAGTCTAAGCCCCGGCTGACCGCGCTTTGGCGAGCTCTGCTTCGACCGCGTCCCTTTGGCGGGGCATGCCGAGTTCCCGGAAGAGAGCGAGCGCGGCCGATAGCTTGGCTTGTTCACCCGCGGAGTTGCCGAGAGCGCGCTCGAGCAGGCCCCAGTTCCAATAGCAATACGCGAGGCCGGCTTTGTTGCCCAACTCCAGGCAGATCGCCTCC
>Ga0265316_10001989_pt1 | contig 21522 bp, 18 predicted proteins | sample 4522metaG_FD_202092 | JGI IMG/M metagenome (GOLD analysis project Ga0265316, IMG submission 202092) | Rhizosphere microbial communities from Carex aquatilis grown in University of Washington, Seatle, WA, United States - 4-5-22 metaG | ecosystem: Host-associated > Plants > Roots > Rhizosphere >... | reverse complement strand
CCAAACTCCGCATTAAGACTGTTCATCCCGCTGATCGCTCCGCCTGATTGCGAAGTTACGACCTGAAGCTGCCTCACCGAAGTTCCGTTGATCAAAGCGCGGCAATACACTTTTGCGCCAATTGCAGCCCGGTTCGAAACCACGCCCACACACCTGATGTTAATCCATTTGTTACTATTGCCAAGATTCCTGTAAAGCGTATTATTTCCGCCGAAATAATTGTTCCTTGCTGTAAACAGATCCAGGCTCCCGTTATTATCGTAATCCGCCCACATGGCTCCCATTTTATATGAACCATCCGTTACTATAATACCGGTATCTATCTTTGTAAATGTTCCGTTGCCGTTATTTGAGAACAGAAAATTTGCTCCGTCGTACCCGCCAACAAACATGTCCATGTCGCCGTCATTATCAAAATCGCCCCATGCGCTTCCGCCTGACCAGTGTGCTGTGTTGATGATCGGGTCGTTTGTAATTTTTGTGAACGAGCCGCCTCCGTTATTCCTGTATAGGCGGTCAAATCCCGTTCCTAAAACTCCAACTGTTACAAACAGGTCCAGGTCGCCGTCGTTATCGTAATCGCCCCAGCTTCCGCCGCTTGAGTGCGCGGTATCGCTGACCACCGGTCCAGTTGTCACTTTAGTAAACGACCCGTTGCCGTTATTGTGATAAAGAAAACAAACCGCGGGACCTGCATTCGCTACAAACAGGTCGATGAATCCGTCGTTATCGTAATCTCCCCAGGCGCACCCGCCCGAATTGCTGTTTTCATTAACCGGCGGAACCCCTGTGATCTTTGTGAACGTTCCGTTGCCGCTGTTATGATAAAGAAAATTATTCTGGTTCCTGTTACAAACATAAAGGTCAACGTACCCGTCATTATCATAATCGCCCCAGGCGCAGCCGGTTGAGTTGCCGCCATCATTAACAATTGCGCCTGTTGTTATTTTTGTGAACGTACCATCTCCGTTGTTGGAATAAAGGCAGTTATTGCCCCCATAGTTTGCAACAAACACGTCAATGTCGCCATCGTTATCATAATCCGCGCAAGTGCAGCCGTAAGAGCTTCCTCCGTCATTCACAATAACGCCTGATGTGACCTTGGTAAACGAACCATCGCCATTATTCATGTAAAGAAAATTATTATTGCTTCCTGTCTGGTTATTCACAACAAACAGGTCGATGAATCCGTCGTCGTTGAAATCGGCCCAGCATGCGCCATAGCACCAGCCGCCATCATTTACAACAGGGCCGGCAGTAACTTTAACAAATCCCTGTGAGTAAGAGCTATTTTGTAATAAGATAAAAATGAATCCACCCAGTATGATCCTCAATAAATTGCGCATGATTTTCCTTTATTTAAGTAATACCATCTTTTTTATATCAACAAAATTATCGCTTTGCAACCTGTAATAATAAATTCCCGAAGCAACGTTCGTTCCATTCCAATAAACTTCATACGTACCCGGATGAAGCTGTTCATTTACAAGCGTTTCAATATCTCTTCCCAGTTCGTCATATACGGTCAATTTCACTGCAATTGTTTTCGCGATCTGGAATTTGATCTTAGTGCCCGGGTTAAACGGGTTGGGATAATTCTGGCTCAGCGAAAACGCAGAAGGTACATTTGAACTTATCGTTTCGACCGGAGTGAGCCCTCCATTTGTAGTTTTTAGTATGATGCCGCTATTGCCGACTATCCATCCTGTCAAATCATTGACCATGAATATTTTCTGCAGATCAACATTAATTGTGGGATCCTGAAAGCTGAAATTGGCGCCTGAATTTGTTGTATATAAAATGGCTCCGCCAAGTCCAACTAACCAACCCTTCGCAGTATCTGTAAATGCCAATGAGTTCATTTGATTGCTTATATGCTGCTTCACCCAGTTCAGGCCTGAATTTGTGGTTCTATAAAAATATTGGGAGTATGTCCCGCTCCATTCGAGTCCGACTCCATACCCGATTCTTTCATTTGGAAATACTAAGGCGGCAACATAATTATTATAAAGCCCCATTGGAGCATAATAAACGAATGACCAGTTCAAACCGCCATTAGTAGATTTTGAAATACGAGCCTGAGATGTACTTGATGAAAGGTAAAAATCCCATCCGGCGGCATAAATGTTATTATCATTAAGGTAAACAAAATCTTTGCTGCCAGGAATTCCGCCGCTCGAACTCCCCAGAGTCTGCCAGTTTGCTCCGCTGTTCGTCGTCTTTTCGCAAATAGCGGTGCAGGACGAAATGCAAAACCCCGTATTTATATCGGCAAAATGAAAATAACCTCCATCATTCGCTGAGCTGATTGTTAACCAGTTAATGCCGCCATTTGTAGTTTTTGCAATTCCCGAAGCCGTATACGCAAAACCTGTATTTGCATCTAAAAACTGAACTTGATAAAATGTTCCTAAAGAAGATGTTGTTGAAGTCCAGCTAGCTCCGCCGTTAGTTGTCTTCAGCAAAACGCCGCCATATCCGCCGGCAAAACCCGTAGTAGCATTTAAAAATTGTACACAGCACAAATTGTTGGAAGTACCGCTTGTTTGCTGCACCCAGCCTTGTTGAGCAAAAAGATTTAAGGGAACAAGAAATAATAAAACCAAAATTTTCTTTAACATTAATGTATCCTCCACAATTTGGATTTATATTATTTTATTAAAACCAGTTTTTTTGTTTCTGTATATTTTGTTAACTGTTCACTGCTAACTGTTAATTTATAAAAATAAACTCCGCTGGTATAATTACTTGCGTCCCATTCAGTTTCATATGTTCCGGGCTGGAGCTGCTGATTAAAGAGCGTCGTCACTTCTTTACCTATCCCGTCATATACCGTTAGCTTTACATTACCGGAATTTGCGATTTGAAATTTTATCTTCGTGTCCGGGTTAAACGGGTTGGGATAATTCTGTGAAAGCGAAAAAGATTCAGGAATCTCAGAACTTATTTGAGAAATACCTGTTGGAAAAGCAGTATCGCCATAAACGGCTCCATTGATTTCACAGCCGGCAAGAGTATAATTACATGAATAACCAAAAGAGCAGCCCATATAGGATGATACTAACCCTATACCTCTGGCATATCTTCTTAGTCTTGAATATTGCCCAATATTAGCGCCTACATACTTTGTTTGTCTTAATTGCCCGAAAATATTAAGTTGATTTGTATCCATGCAAAATGTGCTGTTACATGAGTTATTATTGATATCTCCAATTCTGGTTTTCATAGAATCTAAAAGCATTTCTCCCGAGTGCCATAGGCATGAGGTATTTGCCCCCAGAAACATGATGTCGCCTGAAAGAGAATCTATTCGCATTGGCTTTAATGAATCTATAAAAGGTGAATATGTAGATTGAGCGCACGTACATTTTCCGCCTGTTTGCTGAAAAAGATAATAGGTATGTCCATTGGAAACTGTTGTTCCCGTTATAGAAATTCTGGTTTGACCGCTTGCTGGGACTCCTGTATAATTATATACCCAGACATTTCCGATCTTAAGAGGAAGATATTTAATAATATTTGTATCAATTTGCGCCAATGCAACAGCTGAAGAAAAAAATAAAATAGCGGCAAATATTCTGGTTTTCATTATGTTTTGATTAAGAATCTTTTTGAATAAACTTTTATTAGTTATTTGATCAAGACCATTTTTTTAGTTTCAGAAAAACTCTGCGTTTCCAATTTATAAAAATATGCTCCGCTTGGATAATTTGACGCATCCCATTCAACTTCAAACGTCCCTGCTTGCAGGTGTTCATTAAAGAGAGTCGTAATTTCTTTGCCTGCTTCATCATATACCGTTAGCTTTACATTACCGGAATTTGCGATTTGAAATTTTATCTTCGTGTCCGGGTTAAACGGGTTGGGATAATTCTGTGAAAGCGAAAATGAATTCGGGACTTCAGCGCTGATTTGCGAAATCCCGTTAGGAAAACTCGTATCTCCATAAGTAACTCCGTTGATTACACATCCCAGCAACGAATAGGAGCAGCTATATGAAAATGTGCACTGCGCGTAAGAATAATATAAGCCTATACCCTGTGCATAAGACCTTGTGAAACCATAAGGATTATTATATGTCATCTGCTTTTTATTTCTAACCGTTCCGAAAACACTCACCTGGTTGGTATCCTGGCACCTTGAATATACGCAGGCGTTGGAAGGATTATCGCCCACCCTCTCTTTCAGTGAATCTAATACATGTTCGCCGGATTGCCATTGGCAGGAATTCCCCATCACCATTATATTGCCGGTTATAGAATCAACTCTCATCGGCTGAAGATCTACAAGAAAAGGGGTTTCAGCAAAAGGACAAGTGCAGCTAACGCCGGTCTGTTGAAATATGTAATACAAATGATTGTTATTTATTACCGTGCCGGTTATAGTAAGCGCAAGTTTTTGGTTTACCCAATAACTGTATACCCACCGGTTGCCTACCTTAAGAGGTAAATATTTTACAATGTTTGTATCCTGCGAATAAACTGAATTGCCAATGAAAAGAGCCAGTAAAATGATTATTATCTTTTTCATAGTAGTATTTATTAAAAATTATTTTAGAATTTATTTAATTAAAACCATTTTTTTTGTCTGAACATATCCCTTAGACCCGTCAGGCGACTGAATTATTAACCTGTAAAAATAAACTCCGCTGGGATAGTTTGTCCCGTCCCACTCCGCCTGATAGTATCCGGGTTGAACCTTTCCATCTATAAGCCGGACAACTTCCCTGCCGCGAATATCATAAATGAACAGCTTCACGTTTTCATCCGAAAAATGAGGATATGAAGGAATGTTAAATCTTATTGTTGTTTTCGGGTTAAACGGGTTTGGATAGTTCTGAAAAAACGCAAATGAAACCGGGTCGCCCGTGTATACTTTGATTATGCCGGTTAATGAAGTATCGCCGTAAATAACGCCGTTTATTATACATCCCGTTAAATTTTCCTGGTAATTATTCTGTAATTCAGTCCAGCCCCAATTTACAATACCAATGCCTTTTGCATAACTTGTCCTGGAATTTTGATAATTATTTGTAAATGTTTTAGAAGGGATGCTGGTTCCGAACATCGAGCTTGCCGTTGTATCGAAACATCGCCTGTATTGGCCGGAACAAGTATAAGCCGTATCGTGTATGCGGGCTCTAAGGCTATCTACAAAGACTTCATTTTGATGGCACGGGTCGGTATTGCCCAGCGAATAAACATTCATTGTCGATGAGTCTATCCTGAGAAAATTCATGAATGTAATACCGTTAGAGTTTTCTCCGGCGGAAACTGTCGTTAGCTGGAACCTGTAATACCTGTGACCGTTTGTATCTACTGTTCCTGTAATTCTGTACTGGTCAAACCAGCTGCCGAAAAACGGAGGCGTAGGATAGCTGTATGTTCCATAGTATACCCAGACATTTCCTATTTGAAGCGGCAGATATTTTGCCACCGATGTATCATATGCCTTAAGATTATTAGACACAAATAATGAAAAAAGCATAACAAATAACCAAAATATTTTTTTCATATTATTTTATATTTTTATTTCATTAATACCAATTTTTTAGTCCCGCCGAAGCAGGATCTCCGCTTCGCTGCGATTTGCTTCATTTTATTAAAACTAACTTCTTTGTCTGTGAAAAACCTGTTGATTCAAGTTTATAGAAATAAATTCCGCTTGGATAGTTCGACGCATCCCACTCAGCTTCATAAGTCCCAGGCTGAAGCTGTTCATTTACCAGCGTTGTTACTTCCCTGCCAAGCGCGTCATATATTGTAAGCATTGCATTTCCCAATTTTGCAATTTGGAATTTGATTTTCGTATTCGGATTAAACGGGTTGGGAAAATTTTGCGAAAGCGAAAATGATTGAGGTACGTCCGTGCTGATTTTATTTACTCCAAGATATAATGTCGTGTCGCCTGACAAAACACCGTTGATAATGCACCCATAAAGTCTCCATGTCGAAATGACGGATGGTACTATTGTATAAGCATATACTTTCCCAAAATTCATAGCGTAAGTATGCCCGCCGCCGGATTCAAAGTAATTTGAAAAGCCAAAACTCTTCGCAGGCGGATTCTGACTGAATATTGGATAGGTTCCGACGGAACATTTGAACCACCTGGAACCGCATGTTCTGGTTGAATCATTTGTCTGCGATCTCAAACTGTCTAACACACATTCGACGTTAGTTGCTGAGTCATATTGAAGCAAATTCCCTGTTAAAGAATCTATTCTGTAAAATCCTAATGTCGTATAATATAAGCCACCGTTATTTAAGTAAGAATTAAATAAATATTTGTAATAAAAATGGCTATTTATTAATCCGGCATTGATAATTCGCATTACTTCATATCCCGGACCGGGCGCTGTGAGTGTAATCCTATACCAAGTCCATCTGTTGCCAACGTTAAGCGGAAAGTATTTCATCGCAGTTGTATCCTGTGAAAAAGAACAATTTGTAATTGTTAGCGCTGCAATAATAATCCATAACTTTTTCATGACAGTAAATTTTATTTCATTAAGACTAATTTTTTAGTTTCAGAAAAATTATTTGTTTCAAGTTTATAAAAATAAACTCCGGATGGATAATTACTTGCATCCCACTCCGCTTCATAAGTTCCCGGTTGAAGCTGCTGATTTACAAGGGTTGCAACTTCCCTGCCAAGAGCATCGTAGATTTTGAGTTTCACCCCCACCGAGCCTGCCACAGCAGGCACGTCTCCCCCTGTCAGGGGGAGATTAAGAGGGGGTGCAACCTGAAATTTTATTTTCGTACTGGGATTAAAGGGGTTGGGATAATTTTGCGATAGCGAAAATGAATTCGGAACCTCTGAGCTTATTTTTGAAATTCCCAGGATAACGGATGTGTCGCCGTAAAGAATCCCATTTATCAGGCATCCCCGCAAATACCATTGGGTTGAAGTAGAATGTGCATCTTCTCTTTCATACACTCTTCCGAAATTTAACGCATAGATCGTTTCTCCACCCGCTTCAAAATAATTTGACCATCCCATAATTTTTGTTTTTGGGTTCCTTCCGAATATATTATAGGAGCCGGTATCGCATTTATCCCAGTGATTCATGCAAGTACAGTGCGCTGAATCGATTTTCCGGGAATTGAGACTATCCAACAGGCATTCTGATTGGGTTTGAGGACTGTAACTATATAAATTTCCGCTTATTGAATCAATTCGGTAATAATTATTGTTGGTGTAATGCTGGCTCTGGTAAATATAGTATATATCCTGCTGTATTACGAAATAAACCCTGCTATTAATATTTTGCATATTAAGTACATTCATGGTTTCGTAACCCGGACCCGGATCCCAATATTGATCAATATACCAGGTCCACCTGTTGCCAATACTTAGCGGAAAATATTTATATACGTTCGTGTCAACTGTCTGCGACTGAATTATTATGGGCAGCAATAGTAATATCCAAATAATTTTTTTCATGATAATATTTTATTTTATTAAAACTAATTTTTTCGTTTCTGTATATCCGTCAGACCGCTCAGAGCGGGCAGACGGTTGTACTGTTAATTTATAAAAATAAACTCCGCTTGGATAATTCGACCCATCCCACTCAGCTTCATAAGTCCCCGGTTGAAGCTGCTCATTCACGAGCGTTGCAACTTCCCTGCCAAGAGCGTCATAAATTGTAAGTTTCGCGTTCCCTGATTTTGCAATTTGAAAAATGATTTTTGTATTCGGATTAAACGGGTTTGGATAATTTTGAGAAAGAGAAAAAGACTTGGGGACTTCAGCTTCTATCTGGTTTATCCCGACCGGAAAACTCGTATCTCCAAATAATACCCCATTGATAATACAGCCTAGCAAATTAAAACCACATGAGGAATAAAAACAACCACGAACAGAACTTATAAGACCAATACCTTTTGCATACCTGCGGGATGTATAATATGTTAATAGATTCAAACCTACTGATTTAGTAGACCTGAGATTTCCAAATATATTTAGCTGGTTAGTATCGTAACAGTAAGTATCATTACATGAGTTATAATTTACAATTCCTACGCTTTGCTTAAGCGAATCAAGCAAAATTTCATTTACCTGCCACTGACAGGAAGTTCCATAGAACATAATATTCCCGGTTAATGAATCGATCCGCATTGGAGATAATCCGGTTAAGAAAGGAGTCGAAGGACCCTGAGCACAATGACAACTGTCTCCGGTCATCCCGAATACATAATAAATGTGACCGTTTGCATTCAAGGAACTTAATATCTTAATTTTAGCCCTGGTGGATCCGTTGCTATAGACCCATACATTACCCACCTGAAGCGGCAGATATTTAATAATATTTGTATCCTGGGCTAGCGTTGAGCTGGCAATAATAAATGAAAATATTATTATGAATTTTTTCATGGCTGCCATGGTTTATTTTATTAAAACCATTTTTTTTGTTTCTGAAAAAGTATTTGTTTCGAGCCTATAAAAATATACTCCGCTCGGATAATTGCTCGCATCCCACTCTGCTTCATAAGTCCCGGGCTGTAACTGTTCGTTAACCAGCGTTACTGCTTCCCTGCCAAGAGCATCGTAAATAACCAGCCGTAGTGAACGGTCGCGACCGTTCACTACATTGGGAACATCAAACTTAATCTTTGTATTCGGATTAAACGGATTTGGGTAGTTTTGAAATAAATTAAATATATCTGGTATTTCTGCACTGATCATTGATAAACCAACTAATGACGTTGTAAAATAATAAATTTCTGATTGTATGTTGCCTTCAGGGATACAAAAAAAACTAAGTCTCCAAAAATACGTTACATTCTGCTGAAGAATGCCGCTTGGAATTGAATATGATATTACAGAATTATTAAAATCAAGCTGTATAATCTGATTTTCAAATGAAGGATTAATAGCAACATGTAATGTAGTTATGTTATTAATAGTTTGACCAGGAGTCCATATTAAAGTTGGTGTGAGTGTATTAATATTTGCACCGTTTACTGGTATGGATGGATGAGGATATATACATGTTTGTGAAATAGAATAAGAAATCAACAGGAATATGAATAAGATGAAACAAAGTAATTTTTTCATAATATTAATCCATTCGTTTTTTTAAAAGAATTTATAAAATATAATTTCATTTTATTAAGACCATTTTTTTTGTGGTTACAAAATCACCTGCCATAAGTTTGTAAAAATAAACACCGCTTGGAAAGTTTGTTCCATCCCAATCAGCTTCATATGTTCCCGGCTTAAGCTGTTCATTAACTAATGTTGCAACTTCCCTGCCAAGAGCATCATAAATAGTGAGCTTCACCCCCACCGAGCCTGCTACAGCAGGCACGTCTCCCCCTGACAGGGGGAGAGGCGCACCATTGGTGCGCAGAGGGGGTGCGATATTAAACTTTATCTTTGTGCTCGGATTAAACGGGTTGGGATAATTTTGAGAAAGCGAAAACGTAGCTGGAACTTCACCGCTCACCGGGTTTACCCCTACAAGCGTTGTAGTATCTCCGTAAACTACTCCGTTTATAACACAACCCTGAAGAAGCTCTTCCCACCACCATGCCGACTCTGCCCAGCTGTAGCCGTAGTAACCTATACCCATAACGTAGGTTCCGACCTCACCGCCGGCGGCATGAGCTATAGTGAATGATTTCGACTTCCATTGTGAAACAAATAAATTTATATAACCTGTATCAGAACAATAATACTTTATCCCGGGATTGTCGAAACAAACCGAAACTGAATCTCCTTTTTTCGCGTTCAAACTATCCAGAGGAAATGGGTACCCGCTTCCGCAATTTTCACTTGTGTAGACATTTCCGGTGAGAGAATCTATCCTGATCAGTTTTGTTCCATATAATCGCGTTACAGTGTGCGGGCAATGACTTACCCAAAAAGTATCGTTGTATATTGAAGAAATCGAAATCTTAAAGTAAGTCTTACCATTAATCTGACCGGTTCCTGTTATTGAATACTTGGTCTGTATTACGCATGGAGTGCATGGGTATCCGGACCTTTCAATATAAACCCACTGATTGCCGACTTGCAGCGGAAGATACCTTATTATGCTTGTATCCTGCGAAAATGATTTTTGAGAGATTAACAACAGGACTACCGGCAGCAATATTGTATACAATTTTTTCATGCAGCCGCCATTATGACAATTGCTAACTCATAATTATCAGCTGTTAACTGATAATATGTTTCCAGCGAGAATAAATTCTTGAAATTGCGGAGAAGTGATGAGATATAAAAACAACATCTAAGGAATAACATAATACCTCCGGGTTCATTCGTAATATAATCATGTAAACCTAAAAATTGTATTCATTTACGCTAATTATATACGTTAAACAAATACTCAGGGCAAATACCGGCGCATTTCATTGACTTCAAAATTTAGTTAAGCTATATTAGCAGTCTAGCAAGTGAACTGCTAATCTAACAAATTCAAATTTCTATAAAACAATAATTTAATCTAAAGGAGAGTTATTTATGAATTTAAAACCACTTGGCGACAGGGTAATAGTTAAGCCCAAAGCGCCCGAGGAAAAGACAAAAGGCGGAATCATACTTCCTGATACCGCGCAGGAAAAACCAATGGAAGGCGAGATCATTGCTGTCGGCAACGGCAGAATAGCCGATGACGGCAAAAAGATCTCGATGGAGCTGAAAGTAGGCGACAAAGTTTTATACGGTAAATACAGCGGCACCGAAGTTAAGGTGAATGACGAAGAACTTTTAATAATGCGCGAAAGCGACGTATACGCTGTTATAAACTAAAGACCGGAATGTTTATAAGAACAAATCGAAATCAAAATTAAGATTTTTAATTAAAAACAGATCCCCGCTTTCGCGGGGACGAGTAAACTTAGGAGAACATAAAATAATATGGCATCAAAACTAATTCAATTCGACACGGAAGCAAGAAGCGCATTAAAGCGCGGTGTCGATAAACTTGCAAATGCTGTGAAGGTCACTTTAGGACCTAAAGGCAGAAACGTTGTAATAGATAAGAAGTTCGGCACGCCGACCGTCACAAAAGACGGCGTAACGGTTGCTAAAGAAGTTGAACTTGAGGACCCAATAGAAAATATGGGCGCACAGATGGTTAGAGAAGTCGCTTCGAAAACATCTGACGTTGCAGGCGACGGAACAACTACAGCTACGGTATTAGCACAGGCTATTTACGGCGAAGGACTCAAAAATGTAACCGCAGGCGCTAACCCAATGGACCTCAAAAGAGGTATCGACCTTGCCGTTGCAAAAATAGTAGAAGGCCTGAAAGGGCTTAGCAAGAGCGTTGATAAAACCAGCAAAAAAGAAATTGCACAGGTTGGTTCAATTTCAGCGAACAATGATTCAATAATTGGCGAGCTTATTGCAGATGCTATGATGAAAGTCGGAACCGACGGAGTTATTACCGTTGAAGAAGCAAAAGGAACAGAGACCACAGTTGATATAGTAGAAGGTATGCAGTTCGACAGAGGATACCTCTCGCCGTACTTCGTAACAGATGCCGACACAATGGAATCGATTCTTGAAGACCCGATGATCCTGATCTACGACAAAAAGATCTCGACAATGAAAGACCTTCTCCCAATCTTAGAGAAAGTCGCCCAGGGCGGAAGATCAATGCTGATAATTTCAGAAGAAGTTGAAGGCGAAGCTCTGGCTACATTAGTTGTAAACAAACTGAGAGGCACTTTGAAGATCGCGGCTGTAAAAGCCCCTGGATTCGGCGACAGAAGAAAAGCGATGCTTGAAGATATAGCCATCTTAACCGGCGGAACGGTTATCAGCGAAGAAAAGGGATTCAAGCTTGAGAACGCAACGCTTTCATATCTTGGAACCGCGAAAAAAGTTATTATTGATAAGGACAACTCGACTATTATCGAAGGCGCCGGAAAGAAAGACGATATCAAGAAACGTGTGAACGAAATTAAAGGACAGATAGAAAAAACTACTTCCGATTACGATAAAGAAAAATTACAGGAAAGACTTGCTAAGTTATCAGGCGGCGTTGCTGTATTGAAGATAGGCGCAGCTACCGAAGTTGAAATGAAAGAGAAGAAAGCAAGAGTTGAAGACGCATTGCATGCAACAAGAGCGGCTGTTGAAGAAGGTATCGTTCCGGGCGGCGGAGTGGCTCTTATCAGGGTTGCCTTTAAGCTTGATGAATTGAAACCTGAGAACCATGACCAGAAGATCGGAATTGATATAATCCGCAAAGCTATTGAATCCCCGATGAGACAAATAGTCGACAATGCCGGAATCGAAGGCGCGGTTGTTATCAATAAAGTAAAAGAAGGAAAAGATGATTTTGGTTTCAACGCATTGACGGATGAATACCAGAACCTGATAAAAGCCGGAGTTATTGACCCGACTAAAGTTACAAGAATAGCTTTAGAGAATGCTGCATCAGTAGCGTCGATGTTGATAACCACCGAGGCTGTTATCTGCGAGAAGCCTGAAAAAGAGAAACCGGCTCCAATGATGCCTCCGGGCGGCGGTTACGGCGACATGTATTAATCAGATTAATCAAATTTGTCAGATTCATCAGATTAACAAATTTAACCCCGGCAGAAATGTCGGGGTTTTTTTATAGTTGTTATTTACTTTTCACTATTTGTTTATTCTCCCCCGTGTTCGCGCGGCGTGTAGGTTTCTCCTGATTTTATTTGATGCGTATATGGCCCGTTCCAGTCTTTGTAAAATATTTCCATCACCCTGTCCTGGAACTGCTTGTTGATCACTTCAACGCCCACATTTCTTGTATTATAAAAATAACTCTTCTCCGCGTTAGCGGAACCTATCCAGCATGCTTCATCGGCTGTAACATATTTTAAATGTTCAACGCGCGCGAAAGAAATGTAACCGCCGGACCACTCGGGTATCGCGCTGTACTTAACTTCTATATTAGGAACGTCGGAAAGCCTCTGCAAAGATTCAATTGTCCCCCTGCCAATACTCCAGTCTGAAACGATGAGTTTTATTTTCACTCCCCTGCCAGCCGCCTGCTTGAGCGCGTCATCAAGTTCGCTCCAGTATCCTTCTTTGGTTTCGGGTTTGTATGTAAGAAACTGCAGATCGACTTCCGACTTCGCATTATTAATAATATCAAGTATGATTCGCAGATCCCATCTTGCACACAATTTCACCGGCGACTCGCACGGTAATACAGTAATGCCGTTCATATCTATCGCCGGTACAAAAGTCTCACTGCCTTGCCAATCGCCGCCATCATTTAGTTCGCAATAATCCCAGTCGCATTCGAATAAGCTTTTATAGTGAGTCGCAATTTCTGAGTTCTTCACCTTTACACCCAGTTCATGAATATGTTTCAACGCGCGCCAGTCGAAATTCTGGCTGCCGAGAAATACTTCTGCAGTATCAACTACAAAATATTTCGCGTGCTGAATTCCGCCGGCCAGTCTGCCGAAGTCGATAACATGTTTCACTATGTTCGGACTTTGCGCCTCAAGCCATGTAACATCATCGGGATATGTCTTAAACATTTTTGAATCAACAATGATCTTTACTTTCACTCCACGCAGGGCGGCTGCTATTATTGCGTTCAAAACATCATCAAGAGGTTCGCCCTTTTTGTTGGTCACATAAAACTGTTCAATATCCAAAGTTGATCTTGCAGAGTTGATCATCTCAAGCCAAACTTCCTGCGTGTTGCGTATGTCAGCGTTATCAAGCATCGTCTCTACGGGAATACTTTCAACAAGCTCTATATCGTTTGTTTGAGAATAGGATTTCGAAGTTATAAGAGTGGCGCTAAGATACAAAAGCGCTAAGAAAGAAATTTTAATCTTTCTATCGAAAGTAGTTATCATTTTCTTTTATTCAAAATATTATCGACCCGAGAAAAAGATTATCGAAAAATTCAAATTCACTGGTTTACTGGTTCACCAGTTCACTAATTCACCAATTAACTACTGCTGCGGATTTGTCGGCCTTAATTCAATTTCATGCACAGTAACATTCTCCGGCAGCGAAGCCGCTATAAGACAGGCCTCTGCGATGCTGGGCGCGTCCAGCGCAGTTTGTTTAGCAAAGCCAATACTGCCTCCTCTCTTTGAATTGAAGAATGCAGTGTTAACCGAACCCGGGCAAATTGCCGCAACCCTGATATTGTATTTTCTCACTTCGAAAAATAATGAGCGGCTGAGTCCCATTACTGCATGCTTAGTTGCGCTGTAAATTGAGCCGGTAGCGACCCCGTTCTTCCCTGCAATAGATGCGATATTAATAATTGTTCCGCTCTTTTGTTTTATCATATATGGAAGGAAAGATTTAGTGATCATGTATAAAGCGCGCACGTTAGTGTTAAACATCAGGTCAAAATCTTTCAGTTTGGAATCTACCAGGTTGGCAAAAATCCCGAAGCCGGCGTTGTTGATAAGGATATCTATCGTTCCAAATTTCTTTATGGTCTCAGATACAATTTTTTTGACCGAAACTTCTTTGGAAACATCGCAGCAGACAGTTATAAAATTTGCTTTATGATTTTTCCATTCACTCCTGATCTTATCCAGGTCTTTTTTTGTGCGCGATACCAAAACTACTTTAGCGCCTTCTTTCAGAAACAGCGCCGCCGCTGCTTTACCGATACCTTTGCCTGCGCCGGTTATTACTGTAACCTTATTTTCAAGTTTCATATGATTTTTTAGAAATTATTAATACAGTGAGGGAACGTTTATATTCAGTTTAATCCTAAATCTCAAATCCCTGCCTGAGCCGATGCTTCGGCAGGCGGGTAAAATCTCAAATCCTACAAGTCGCCTTTGATCGGGCGGATAGTGACTTCTTCTATTACCACTTTCTTCGGCTGACTGGCAACTGCTACAACAATATCGGCAACTTCTTTAGTTGTCATCATGCGCTTCTGATATTTCAGTCTGGATGCCTGGCTCCACATTGCAGTATCAACCGCGCCGGGTAAAATATTGGATACTTTAATATTGAATTTTCTTACCTCTGCTCTCAGCACATTGAACAAAGCGGAAAGTCCGGATTTGGAAGCTGAGTAAGCCGCGCTATCGGTGAACACAGCGTTTGCTGTGATAGAAAGGATATTGATAATGTGGCCGCGTCTTTTTTTCATCATAACAGGCAGAACAGTGCGGGCAGAAAGAAAACTTCCGCGTAAATTTGTTTTCAGTATGTTATCAAACTCAGGGGATTTCGTCTCAACAAATGATTTGAATGAAGTTACCCCGGCATTATTTACAAGTATATCGATCGTGCCGCAGCGTTCGAGGATTTTATTCTTGGTTGAAATTATGCTCCGTTCTGAATGCACATCGCATACAAATGCATAAGCTTCGTGGCCCGCGAACTTAATTTCATTTACGAGCGATACCAGCCGCGACTTCCTCCGGCCTGTTGCAACAACAACATGCCCGGCCTTGGCAAATGCTTTCGCAATGTCAAACCCGATTCCGGTCGAAGCGCCTGTAACCCAAACTACACGATTCATAGATTAAAGATTATCAGATTCAAAATTCAAGACTATCAGATTGAAAGACTTCAATTCTTAGCTAAGTACTTTATAAACCCGGATAAAGATTTTGAGATCAATTCTGATTTTGAAAACAAAATATTAAAAACTGATTTATCCAGATACCCTAAATCTAGCGCTATATACAGTTGCGATCTTGCCTCTCCGGATGAACCTTTTGCAATATACAAAAATTGGATGAATTCTTTATTAGTTCTTCTATCAAATCCTTCTGCAATATTTGACTCACTGAAATGCCTGCCCTGATTATTTGATTCTTCAAAGAAAAATCTTTACTGAACTTTTCTTTTTCCGCCGCTGAATAAATTTCATTTACAAGCTCTCTGGCCTTTTGCCAAACTTCCAACTCTTCAAATTTTTGATATTTCATTCCGGGGTTTTCAATTTATGAAATATTTAATTTGCTTATCTGTTTATCTGAGATCAATCAATCTGACAATCTTGAATCTTATAATCTGATAATCAATACGTGCCCCATACATCTCTCAATGTATTGGAAATCTCGCCAATAGAAGAATAACATTCAACGCATTTCAGAATGTATGGTAAAATATTTTCGTCGGTCAATGCCGCCCTGCGGAGCCCGGCAAGATTCGTTTTGACCAGCGTATTATCGCGCATACTCTTTACCTGATTCAGTTTTTCGACCTGTGTCTTCTGAATCGAATCATTTATCTTAAGAAGTTTAATGTGCTCATCATGCTCAGGTTCTACAAACTGATTAACGCCTACAATAATTCTTTCATTTTTCTCGATCTGCATTTCGAACTCGTAAGCGCTCTTTGCAATTTCATCCGCCTGGTAACCAAGCTCGATGCATTTAACAGCGCCGCCCATACTTTCAATCTTATCAAGATACTCCCATACTCCTTTTTCAATTTTGTCTGTGAGCTCTTCTATTATGTATGAACCTCCGAGAGCATCAACAGTATCTGCTATACCGCTTTCGTAAGCGATCACCTGCTGAGTGCGCAATGCCGTCTTAGCTGAATCTTCCGACGGTAAAGCAAGCGCTTCATCTTTTGAATTTGTATGCAGCGATTGCGCTCCGCCTAGCACAGCCGCCATGGCTTCTATTGTCGTTCTTATCACATTGTTTTCAACCTGCTGCGCTGTAAGCGATGAGCCGGCTGTTTGGCAATGGAAACGAAGCATCATGCTCTTCTCGCTTTTAGCTTTGAAGCGTTCTTTCATGATTTTTGCATACACCCTTCTTGCAGCGCGGAATTTAGCGACTTCTTCAAGAAAATTAATTTGCCCGTTAAAAAAGAACGAGAGCCGTGAAGCAAACTTATCCACATCAAGTCCTTTGCTTATTGCGGCTTCAATGTACGAGATTGCATCAGCCATAGTAAACGCAACTTCCTGGATAGCGTTAGAGCCGGCTTCGCGGATATGATAACCGCTGATCGAAATTGTGTTCCACTCCGGAACATGATCGTTACACCATGCGAAAATATCCGTGATGAGGCGCATGGAATGTATCGGCGGATAAATGTAAGTGCCGCGCGCGATGTATTCTTTCAGCACGTCATTCTGAATTGTGCCGGATATTTTTTTCAGGTCCGCATTTTGTTTTTTTGCTACCGCTACATACATGCAAAGAAGTATTGCCGCCGTTGCGTTAATTGTCATCGATGTTGATACTTTATCAAGCGAAATTCCATCAAATAAAATTTCCATATCCTTTAGGGTATCAATTGCTACTCCCACTTTTCCTACTTCGCCTTCAGCGATCGGGTCGTCGCTGTCGTAACCAATTTGAGTGGGCAAGTCAAACGCAACAGATAAACCTGTTGTGCCCTGCTCCAAAAGAAATTTATATCTATTGTTGGAGTCCTCGGCGTTCCCAAAACCGGCATACTGGCGCATTGTCCAGAATCGGCTTCTGTACATTAATTCATGAACTCCTCTTGTGAACGGATATTTGCCCGGGTCGTTTAACTGTTCTTCATAGTTTTTGGATTCCCCTTTTAAGTAAGGGGGGATTTCTATAGCTGAATCTGTGAGAAATGCTTTCTTTCTTTCTTTGAACTGTTTCATAGTTTCCTTAATCTATTTTCATAGCTATTCTAATTCATAACTAAACATATCAAAAATAAGATGATTAGATTTGATTTTCAATTTGAAAAGGAATCCGGATTCATTAATGGTCATATTAATTCCTATAACCTGGATTCCCGCTTTCGCGGGAACAGGAATTTTAGATTCGATTTGATTTTCAATTTGAAAAGGAGCGCCAAAAACAGGGCAAATAAATGGATAGAATGCTATTGGTTATGAAATAAATAATCCATAATTTTGGGGCAGTTAACATTAAGAGGAGAACATTTTATGAACAAAAAAATTATCGCGCTTTCGTCAGTCGTTCTTTTACTTGCGTTCGGGTTCCTATATATGAATTCCGGCAAGCTGATCGCCAGCGGCAAGAGTTACAACAAAAAATGCTGCGTCGATCAATCGACCTCAACGACCAAGCAGGAAATAAAAGCCGGCGGAGAAGCGCCCGGCACAACCGAATATGCTAAGTATGAATTCACGACCGACAAGGCTTGCTGCAACGAAATGAAATCGGCGCTGCAAAAACAAATTATGGGCGCAGGCGGAGTTAAGGACGTTAAGTTCAGCGAAACATGTTCAGCCTCTAAGATGACCATGGTCACTGTTTATTATTCTGCAGGTGAAACAAATGAGACCCAGCTTGCATCATATTTGAAAGACAAGAATATTGATTGCCCGATGACAAAAGACTGCGACAAAGAAGGATGCTCAAAACAAAAAGCAGGCGGCAACAAAGACTGTCCGAACGGAGTTTGTCCTCATAGCAACAAAAAGACAGGCACAAAAGAAATATAATTTCTTTAATAAGAAATTTTTTCGCGAAGGGATTCGATATTCGAGTCCCTTTTTTATTTGCCTCACCCCAAAGAATTTTTTCTGAACTTCTTATTGAACGCAAAAAACATTATTTTTGTTAAACGAAAAAATATAATTAATGATGCCGGAAAAATTTTTAGTCGGCGATAAATTTATTGACGCCGAACACTCGAGAGAAATTATTAATCCATATACGAACGAAGTTGTTGGAGAAGTGTATGAATCAAACTCAACGCACTTTGATAAGTCAGCTGCATACTTACAAAAAACATTTGAAGTATATAAGAACGCGCCCGCTTACGTCAGGTCGGAACTGCTTTGCAAGATCGCAAATAAAATTTCAGAGAAGAAAAACGAACTCGCTAAACTAATTACGGATGAAACGGGCAAGCCGATAAAATTCTCGCTCGTTGAAATTGACCGTGCGGTATTAACCTTTCGCCTGGGAACTGAAGAAGCTAATCGTATTCATGGTGAGGCGCTGGACCTGAGCATAGCCAAAGGCTCCGAAGGCAAGCTGGGCTTAGTGAGGCGCTTCCCAATGGGAATGATACTAGGAATCACACCATGGAACTTCCCAATAAATTTAGTGGCGCATAAAGTAGCGCCGGCGCTCGCATCGGGGAATGTGATAATGCTTAAACCGTCATCCAACTCGATGATGTGCGGACTTGCAATCGGGAAAATTGTTTTGGAAGCTTGCAAAGAAATGGAGCTTGGCTACTGCCCTATCAATGTGCTTACACTTTCGGGGGGAGAGCTTGAAGAACATTTAACGGATCCAAGAATAAAACTGATCAGCTTCACGGGTAGTTCTGATGTTGGCTGGGGCATACGCGCTAAAGTTGTTAAGCCGCGGGTCTCGCTTGAGCTTGGCGGCAACGCCGGAGTGATAGTCGCCGAAGACGCTGATATAAAACCGGCGGTCGCAAAAATTACCGTCGGCGGATTTTCTGCGGCGGGACAAAGCTGCATATCAGTTCAGCGAATTTTTGTGCACAAGAATATTTATGATGAGTTCCGCGCTAAGCTGGTTGATGAGACTAAGAAAATAAAATTCGGGAACCCGTATGAGGAAGATACTATCACGGGACCGATGATAACAGAAGATGAAGCTATGCGCGCTGAGAGCTGGGTGAAGGCGGCTAAGCGTGCTGGCGCTGAGATACTTACGGGCGGTTCGCGTAAAGGCGCCGTGCTTGAACCAACCGTAATTGAAAAAGCTCCGGACGATACAAACGTTAAATGCAACGAAGTATTCGCGCCCATAATTACTTTAGATAAGTACGCCGACTTCGAATCCGCGGTAGCAAATATAAACGACTCGCGTTTTGGGCTGCAAGCAGGAGTGTTTACCAATGACACGAAAAAAATCCTTTACGCGTATAACAACATCGAAACAGGCGGAGTGATTATTAACGAAGCATCCGCTTACAGGATGGACTCAATGCCATACGGCGGAGTGAAAGATTCCGGGAACACAAGAGAAGGGGTTTCTTATGCAATCAAGGAAATGACAGAAGAGCGCATCCTTGTAATTTAACAAAATCACAACCAGCTGCTTTGAATTACTAATTACTAAAGACTAATTAATACACATCAATTAGTAAATTATAAATAGTAAATAACAAAAAAACAGAAATTCGAATTTCGAACTCTAAACAATATCGAATACGTAAATTCGAAAACAAAACATATCAAAAGCAAAAACAGTTCACCACTAAGCACACAAAGGCCGCTATATTGTTCCCATGTTTTATTCATCCCCTGCATACAATAATACACTATAAACACTATTGAGAATTCGGGTCTGGAAATAATGCGCTTAACGCGCTTGATGATCTTCGACTCCCGGTCAAGCCGGGAATGACAAGCAAAAAACTTTGTACCGGCAACTTGCGTCGTAGGCGTCCCCTTCGGGACAACCTGAAACTAAGAATTTGCAACCTTTCGGGACAGGATGCGTTTAGTGGGTACATACCGAATGGATTCCCTCTGCGGTTCTTTAACATATGGAGCCGTAGAGGGCCCCTTACTTGTTTGGCAGTTTTTGATACTTTCAGGGATAATCTTCGTTATTAAACAAAAATTAACGTTCATTGGAATATAAACGTGTGATATTCGTGCTGTGAAAGACCCGTTTTGAACAACTTACTGGTTAGGAAAAGTTGTTTTATGAGAGAAACAGCATAAAAGCAGAATTCGTAACACGAGATTTGAACAGGGTATTCAGCCAACCCATCCGGGGAATAGCATAGAACGCCAGATGAAAATCACAGCACGGATAAAGCACGAAATACAAATTCATCAAATTGATCGAATAAACAGATAAACCGGTAACCTGTAACCTGCAACTTTCGCTGCAGGCGTCCCTTCGGGACAACCTGAAACTCAAGGTTTGCAACTTTTCCGGATGAAATGAATTGATTAGGATAGACTAAATACCTGCAGAAGACAAAACGTGGGATACCCGCACTGCGAAGTAACGCTTTAAACGAATTTGTCGCTTGGATGAATGTGTTTTAGGGAAACTGCGCTAATGGGAGATACATTCGTGGTACGGGTATAACACGCTTCAGCAGATCAACTGATTAAAGATTACCAGATTAAAGATTATCAGATTACAGAATAAAAGATTAAAGATCACTTAGAAAAACAACAACAAATAAAAAAATGCATCTATTTTAATATAAAAATTTTTCTACGCCCGCACACCAAGGGGGATATATATTTCGTGTCCGACTGGTTACATGGTCAAACCTGCCTATCCACGGTTCCGCTCGCGCGGAACAGTTACACCAACCAAAAATGGGTAGGCAGGGAGCACGAAACGATTTGAGATTGAAGATTTAGGATTTAAAAGGAAATAAGATTAACAGATTGAATATGAACAGAGAAAAAATAAACAAATGAGAGAAGATGTATTTATTTTAGAAAAGAAATTTCCGCCCGGAAGACAGAAGGGGATACAATTCGTGTCCGACTGGTTTAATAGTCAAACCTGCCTATCCAATACTTCGCGCCAGCGGAGCAGTTCTTCAAACCAAAAATGGGTAGGCAGGCAGCACGAAAACCCGCCGATTATCAGATCCATAATATTATCAGACTAATCAAAAACTCTGCGTATCAGC
>Ga0265316_10001988_pt1 | contig 21533 bp, 12 predicted proteins | sample 4522metaG_FD_202092 | JGI IMG/M metagenome (GOLD analysis project Ga0265316, IMG submission 202092) | Rhizosphere microbial communities from Carex aquatilis grown in University of Washington, Seatle, WA, United States - 4-5-22 metaG | ecosystem: Host-associated > Plants > Roots > Rhizosphere >... | reverse complement strand
GGTTCCAATGACATTTCCCGGCCGGTAGCGTGTTCCATCCATAATTGAGGTAGTGTTTGTCCCTCAAGACATGCTTTTTTCAATCCTGCAACCAGATTGTCAGGCATGAAAGCATCATATAGCTGGAACATTACCACATCTCCGATAAAGTAATTGAACAGGTACATGCTCCCGGTTATAAAATGATTATATATTGCAAGGATGTGCTGATCTTTTATTCCACCGAAGACCGAAGAATAGTATTTATTCCAAATTTCCCCGCTGATATTCAATACTGCTAACCTTAATTCTTCAGGAGAGGCTTTGGGATGTGCATACATCCATTTCCATGTTTCAATTTCAGTGAGTGACTGACCACCGAGATCGACCAGATACCAAAGCGATGCAAGGGACAGCATATCTTTCCTTTCCTCAAAACTTAGTTGTTTAAGGCCTAGTCCTTCGGTATTTTTGAAAGCCATCATTTCGGCAATACCTTCTGTAATACCGCTTGTCGGCACATCGGCCAGAGTGGAATAATCTATCTCCCTGGTGGAGTAAATTCCACAAACCACATGACCAAGTTCATGCATAGAGATCCTGAAGGCTTTGTAATCGAGACCATTTGAATTAAAAACAGTAGTCATCAGGGCAGTATCTCCCCTCATTGGCGGCTGATCAGAATAACCTCCTGAGATTATCGGGCGGACATTTACATGTTTCCCGATATAACCGGCTTCAGATGCAGAGAACCCCATTTTAATAAGAATTGAAGGGAGATCTTTCTGAAGAGCCATTGGATTTGGATATTTTGCTTTTGTGAGTGAATCGAGCATATTTGCAGGAAAAGCCGCCTGAGCCTGAAATCCGCTGTACCAGATATCAAACGGCTGCAGTGGACGCCCTAATCTCCTGGAGATCAGTTTTCCGGTCTGGGCTATAACAGGGTCCGACAGGAAATTTCTTAAGAGGGTTTCAACCTCCTGGAGGGTAAGGTTTGCATTATCAAAAGTACGTTTAAGAGCTGTTGATCCATCGGGGTATAGCTTGTCGAGGGAGCTTTTGTTTTTAAACTCTGCAAGCAGACCGGCATATCTTTTTGTACCTTCAGGTTTAAATTCAATTTCCAGCGGTTTCCCCTGTTCAATTCTGTACAATTTGTTTGTCCATGGGTTCCATCTGGTCGATGTGTCCTGAATAAATTCAACCGGAATGGTTCCAGCTGTAATATGGTCAATAAGTTTGCCGGTAATAATCTGACGTTCCATTCCCCCAGGTCGTGTATATTCCTCTTTAAGATTATCTCTTAAACCGAAATGGCAGTGAAGAGTAAGCGGTTTAGTGAATGGATAACTGCCGTCAGGCATGCAGATATGATCCATCCTGAAAAAATATTTCCCGATATATTTCTGAAATTCGTTAGCTTCATCTTCTGCTTCTGCTTTAAAATCGGGGTCCTGCCTTTCGGAATATATGTCACCAAGTCTTACCATGGCCCAATTCTCCCTATTCCAGATCTTCGCTTTTTCTCTCTTCTCATCGAGACTGTAAAAGGGAAAATTCAATTGAACAAATAAAGCGAGTTTCTCCTTATACGGATCTACAGATGGAATGCTTTTCCTGAAGAATTTATCTGCGTTTACCTCGGTGGTATAAGCAAAACTTTCAGATTCATTAATCCTGTAGCGTATTTTTGCCAGATACCCGTTCTGAATCCCAAAATTATCCTGAATCCTTTCAAAATTAGATTTCAGCTCATCCTCTTTTAAGAAATTTTCAATACAGAACTTAATGTAATCTTCATTATTTCCATCCTCTTTACGCCAGTTTTTTGCCAGTTGTTCAGATCCTTTTAATATTCTTTCTTTGTTCTTGTCTCCATATTTATTAATCAGCTCTTCCTGTACTTTCTTTATCGATATATCAATAATAAACGAAGTTTGTTTTACATTCAGACCCGTTCTTGTGCAACCTGGAAATATCATTACTATCGCCAGACATTTTATCACTAACATTATTGACTTCATATAACATATTTTAAGATTACTATTTTCTGTTTTCACTTTATTCCCATGGATGCAACAATACTTTTCCGCAGTTGCCTGAAATTTGCAGCTTAAAAGCGTCTTCAGCTTCAGAAAGAGGGAACCTGTGAGTTACAAGTTTATCTATCAGATTTTTTGCATTTTCAATTGTTCCCATCATTCTTTTTGTATCGTTAATATTCCAGTGCCAGCTGCCGGAAATTGTCAGTCCTTTTCTAATCAGATCATTGCTTACCATTATCTCAAGAGCTTTGGATTCACCGACAAATGCTACTTTTCCTTTTCTGCGTGTTCCGTCAATGCATAGCCGCTGGTAACGAAATCCTCCGGAACAATCCATTGATTTGCTGGCTCCCATCCCACCGGTAAGCTTTCTGATTTGCTCAACACAGTCTGCATTATCGGGATTCAATACAACTTCTGCTCCCAACTCGAGGGCCAGATTTATCCTGAATTGATTTCTGGCTACCCCAATTACTCTGGCTCCCCTTGAGATACAATTAATTATCGCACCAAGCCCCACAGGACCAAGACCAGTAATAAGCATAGTGTCGTTTGAATTAATATCCAGTGAATTCACAGCGTCAAAACTAGCACCCAGTGCGCAGCCGGCCATACTTGCATCATCATAGCTCATTGAATCAGGAATCGGGATCAAAAGCCAGTCCTGCTTGATAATATACTGTGAATATGTTGCTTTACCACTATGACAGGAACAAATTTTATAAGGATCCACCACATTTTCACAATAGATATAATCGCCATTATTGCACAGATCGCAAATTCCGCAAGGATATTGAGGCATAACAACAACTCTGTCACCAGCCTTTACTTTGCCAGGGTTTGCCACTTCAACAACTTCTCCTGCAGCTTCGTGACCAAGGCAAAGTGATTCAGTTCCATCCCTGTAGTGATAATGTTCGGTGCACATAGGAGCTGTGAATACCTTCACAACGACTATATTTTCTGCCGCCTTAGGTATCTCCTCATCAATTATTTCTACCTGTCTGTTTTTCCTGATAACTACTGTTTTCATCTTTTTAATCCTTCATCCCTCATTTCAATCCATAATTTAGTCATCTTGAAAGAGAGAGATGAAACTGTTTTAGGTCTTGTTTTTGCGAGATCATTCTTCTGACGCGGATCATCAATAATATTATACAATTCAAATTTCACAGGATTAAATTTAAAAAACCAGGTATTTAAGTCAAGTGAATCAGGCTTTACAGGTAACCATCCAATCAGAATATATTTCCCTTGTCGCATTGCCATCTGAGGCATCATGAAGTAGGTGTCGGCGTAATGAGGGTAAAACCAAATAACCGGGGTTTTTCTTTTTACCTCCTTATTTAAGAAAGCATTAAAATTATCGATCCCATCAATAACTTTGTTTGCCGGCAGGGGAATATCAAGCAATTTACATATTGTCGGGAAAAAATCTGTACCATTAAAAAGCTTATCGCTCCTCAATCCTGCCGGTATTACTCCCGGTAATCTGACAATACCGGGAACGCGATGACCACCTTCATAAGGGTACCTCTTCATACCCCTGAATATACCTGGAGTACCAAAACATTTTTCCCGTAACGGATCATCCCATTTGCCGAGTGATTCTTCATCTGTAACAGGTGTTTCAGGTCCGTTGTCACTGGTAAAAATAATCAATGTATTATCGCGCAGCCCCAGTTCATCAATTGTTTTGACCAACCTTCCAAAAGCATTATCAAGCTGCGATACAGTACCATAATACTCCTTTTTATTTGCTGAGATATTCTTTTCAGGCCTTCTCACACCTCCATAGTTTATTGTTTTTTCGAGAGAATCAACAGCAGGGCTATTATACATCTCACTGTATTTTTCCGGGGGGGAGATCGGAGTATGAGGCTCATGGGAAGCCAAATAAAGAAAAAATGGTTTTGTGGTATCTCGTTTTTCTCTTAGCCAGGAACTAGCCTCATCTACAATGACATCGCAATACCAACCATTTACCTCTCCAAGCGGTTTCCCATTTCTTATGAATTCCTTTGAATTATGAGGTCCTTCAAAAGGATTATGAGTGGTTCCCATCCAATAATCAAAGCCCTGCTGGCCTGGTCCGGGTTCATTTACTGACTTTTTTTCCAGTGTTGATAAATGCCATTTCCCGGCAAAAAAGGTTTCGTACCCTCTTGATTTAAGAACTTCGGCAATAGTTACTTCATCTGCTGAAAGGTATGTATTCCTTCCCTGGATATAATAAAAACCACTCCGGTATGGATTTCTTCCTGTAAGTAATGCAGCCCGCGAAGGAGAAGATACGGTGCCTCCAGAATGACAATCAGTAAGGAGAACACCCTGGGTCGAAAATCGATCTATGTTTGGAGACTTTATAATCGGATTGCCATAGCAACCCAGGTCGCCGTAACCTAAGTCGTCTGCCAGAAAGATGACAATGTTCAATTTTTTGTGATTGTCTGCCGCGTTAACCGCCATACATCCTGTTGAAGTTCCAATTAATAATGCATACTTAACTAAAGATCTTACATTTATAGCCATAATTACCATTTTAAAGTTTAAGTCAGGTGCTCTGGCTTATTGCCTGGCATCCTCCTGGCTTGTGACAATAGGAACATATCCAATTTCAAGACCTTTGGGTGGAGTAACAAGAAGACCCGGGTCAATTCTCACGAGTGGCTTCCCATCTCTTGGAACAGGCATATATTCCTTATCCGGAGTCCAGCTCTTCTGAATTTTTTCAACAATTGACTGCATCTCAGCTTTCTGTGAATCGCTCCATACATTTTTATATTGTTGTAATGATGGCTGATCAATGAAACGATACCAGTAATAAGTTACCTTTGAACCATCAGCCAGTTCGGAATAGTAAGGACCTTTTGCAGGACCCGGAACACTCCATGAACCAGTTTTTGGTGAAGTATAATTCTGCCTGTTAACAGCTGGTTTAAAATCCAGTTCTCTTAGTTTAGCAGGCACTTCTGATGACGCAACTGCTACTCGTCCTGAATCGGTGTCTTTGTAATACCTGGGGAATTCTCCGTTGGGACTGACAGGGCTATTATTCCATTGTAATCCAAATGTATATGAATCGAATACTGCTGTCTGTACAACACGGGAAATACCTTTTAAAACTCTCTTCTCAGGAGTCTGTGCGAACCTGATAGGGGAAGCACTTATGGTTGCCATAAAGCATGCGTTAGCAGTAGTATCGAAACGTCCTGAACACTCAGGACCACCCTTACGCCACTTTAGAACAGCATCTGAAAGTGCTTTATTTGAATAGTAACGTACATCCTGCATCAGAACAGTTTTGCCATTTCTATCAACCGGATATATAAAATCTGGAACTTTGGAATATGTAATACCTTTTTCATCAGTTACCTCGAAATATGGTACAGTATTAAATTCCTGGGCCCCACCTCCTGCATATCCTTCCTGCGCATCCAATCCTCTTCCATAATCAAAGGTATAATCTTTGGATATCTTGCTCCAGGATTCAGGTATTACAAAGGCGACAGGTCCTTTAAAGTTTGCAAGAGCCAGGAAAAGAGTCCAGTGCTGACTTCCGGTTGGTGGTGGTCCTTTTTTCTCTTCCATAAGAGGAAGTGACATCCATGAGTATCCAAATAATTCGCCATTAGGATTTCCCTGAAATGTAAGTCCATCTGGCGGGGTAAGAAAATGATTGCTTAATTGGGCAATACCCATTTTATCATCTGATGCGGCTGTAGTCATATTGGACCATCCGGGTGAAATGAGGTAATTTCCCGTATAACAATCAGGTACACCAACAATCTGGAATTTGGGCGGTTTATAGCCTGCCCTGAACTGAGTGCTTTCCCAGATACCTAGGCCACCTTCAATGGTCTGAAATACAGATCCGTAAGTTGGTAATCGCTCTGGCCAGTTATCTCTTGCATAGGAACCGGGAGGGCAAAGGGGCTGATCTTTATTATCCGCATTTTTCGGAACAATCCATGTGGAAGCGAGGCCAATCTGGAAGTTATCAATCGGCTCAGGTAAAATGGAGTACACTGCAACATAAAACCCGATTCCTGCACCGAAACCTTTCCCGGGCTGCGGAGACCTGGATGAAATATACCCCATAAGACCGCTACCAGGTTTTTGTTCCTGCCATTTTGTATCATTTGATTTTTGCTGCGATAATAACAATGGCATACAACAAAAATGGAGGATAGCCGAAACAATAATATTTAATACTTTTTTTTTCATAATTTTTATTAATGTAATTTGCTTTTAATATCAGCGGCAGTACCAGAAACCATGTATTTATTTAATCCATTCATTTTTCTTTTCGGTTGTTATTCATTATTTCGTATTAAAAATAAATATAAAAACTGATTTAATTACATTGTGTAATTATTATTTTATCATGTATGTTATAAACCATTCATTTAATTGATATTATATAGCAACAGATTTATTATCAATTTTTAAAGAATATTTTATTGTTAATAATTACTTGTTTTTATATTGATTAAAATTTAAATATACTATAATTAATTCTATTTTTATGATATTAATTTAGTAATGGATTTAAATTGTTCTTTCTTTCCATAAAAACTTCTTTTAAAACATAAGTATCAATTATGAAACATATCTTTAATTCTCTCATTACATTATTGATGACATCTCTGGTTGCACAGCAGGTGAGCATGGCTCAGAGTCCTGTCATGTCATGGTATTTTGAAAACGTAAAAAACAGAAGTGCAATTGAAACATCCACTAACATTGCAGATACCATTGAAGGTAATTTTGAGTGGGTGGACGGGGTTACCGGAAAGGGATTGCGCCTTGATGGATTTACAACAAGAGTTATCCGTAAATGGAAAGAAATCAGGAAACCAGGCGCTGCTTTCACAATTGAGGCCTGGGTCTCGTTGGGGGAATATCCATTGAACTGGTGTCCGGTGATCACTACGGAATCTGACGAAGTTAAGGGATATCGTCTCATGATAGGTCCTTACGGGCAGGTTTCTTTTGAAACGGCTATCAGCGAACAATGGATATCCTGTACAAGCGCCAACGAGACAATGCCTCTGAGAAAATGGATGCACCTCACGGGTGTTTATACCTCACAGAAGGAAATGGCACTTTATGTAAATGGTGAACTTGTGACGACTACGGCGATCAAAGGATCGTTAACGTATCCTTCAAAAACCAGTTGCATTCTTGGAATGGTGACAGTGCCAGGAAAGCCAAGCAATACAATCAGGACATGGGGAACCGTTGATGCATACTTTGGATTGGATGGAATCATTGATGATATTGAGGTGTTTGATGTGGCGCTAAGTTCAGATCAGGTAAAAGGCGATTTTTTAAAGGTAAAAGCCGGAGTGCCGGATATTCAACCGCGCAAGCTGCCTGTAATTGAAAAGAATCCGGGTCATTTTGGTGCTTTTTATACCAAATTGAAATACTACCCCGGATGGGATAATCTATGGCCCGTTGACCAGGATCCTGATATAGTGATTTGTTTCGACAAAAATCCTTCCAAGTTAATTTTTTGGAGAGGTTCCAGATATGGACCTGCATGGGTTTCTGAAAATGAAAACTGGATGGGAGATCAAAGCCTTGAAACCTGGGGCAACGATAAAAATGACATAGAGGGATGTTTCGAACACATGCAGGACCGGCATTGCCGTTTCTCTAATGTCAGGATCATTGAAAACACTGACGCGAGAGCAGTCATACACTGGCGTTATGCCCTTGTCAGTTCCCACGATCACACCTGGATGCCTGATCCCAAAACCGGTTGGGAATGCTGGGTGGATGAATACTATTATGTTTATCCCGACGGATCTGCCATCAGAAAAGTTTCCTGGAATAAAGGAACTACCGGCGATGCTATCCAATATCAGGAATCACTGCCCTTTACCCAGCCTGGCCAGCGTAACCAGGACCTGCTTGAAAACGACTATGTATCGGTTGCAGATTATGATTACCACACCAGAACCGTTTCCGTTGAACTGCGAAAGCAACCGGCCGACTGGTTTGGAAAATATACTATTCAACAATTCAATTTCAAGTCGCAAAATAAACCATTTATCTGTTTTGAACCAGGTAACGATATGTGGGTGAGATGGATTGATGTTGGATATAACCATTACCCAGTAAACCAGGCCCGAAGCGATGGACGTTGGGCAAAAACGCTCGACCGCCCTGCACATATAAGCAGTTCGCCCTGCTCAGATCCTGTTATTCACGAAAACGGAAATCGTATGTATTGGATTGGCCTGTACGGCATGAATGGCATGAAAATGAACGAACTGATCCGTTTCGGACGTACATGGGCTTTTGCCCCTGAAATCTCAGTCACAGGAGATAGATTTGTTTCAAAAGGTTACGATAAGACAGAGAGATGTTACCAGCTTGAAAACAACAATTCCAAAGCTGGGAAGGTTGAGTTCACCCTTAAAGGCAGCATGGATTCTCCTGTCATTGATCCGGCAATTAGAGTGAAAAACTGGAATTCAATCGTGGCAAAAATCCTTGTGAATGGGAAAGTAAGCAGTAATGCCAAAGTCGGTATCAACCACCAACTTGGTGGAGACGACCTGGTTTTATACCTTCCTATTGAAGAAACAACACCGGTTACAATCACCATTACGCCTTGATTTACCGGGATGGTTCATTTTTTTCAAATAGTGAAAATTAACTTTACAACGGGATAAGTTTCAGCATATACATTAATGATGAATTAGCTGGCATCAATGGCATATTACAGGCAACATCACTGATGAGATTAATCAAGATCTTAATATTCAATTCAGATGAAATCAAAAGCAACAATAATGATAGCAGTCGCGACAGTTATATCTTGCTTCACTGCTATGGCATCTGAGAAACCGCTGAAAGTTTATATTCTGGCTGGGCAGTCGAATATGCAGGGATCTGCGCACTTTAGAACATTTAAAGCTATTGGTGACGATCCTGAGACTTCGGCAATTCTGAAGGTGATCCTGGACCAAAACGGTGATCCTGTAGTTTGCGACAACGCATGGATAACCTACTTCACTCAACAAGACGACCGCGATACTGTTCTGCAGGGTAAAATTAAGGTGGGCTATGGCTTTGATCATGAGCGTATTGGTCCGGAATATGCTTTTGGCATCTACATGGATAAGGCGCACGATGAACCGATCCTGATTATCAAGACCGCCTGGGGCGGAAAATCACTGGCTGTGGACTTTCGCCCACCCAGTGCCGGCCCTTATATACCCACATTGAAAGAGAGGGACGAGGGAAAAGTCCCTTCGAAGGATGTGGTCGGGCATTATTACCGGGAAATGATCCGACATGTCAGGGAAACTCTAAATAACGCCGAGAGCATAAATAAGATCGTTCCAGGCTACGATCCGCAAAAGGGCTTTGAGCTGGCAGGATTCGTCTGGTTTCAGGGCTGGAATGATATGTGTAACCGATACTTTCTTGAGCAATATACCGGGAACATGATACATTTTATCAGTGATGTAAGAAAAGAATTTGATAAGCCTGATATGCCTTTTATAGTTGGTATTCTGGGAGTCTATGGTATTGATCCGGACAGCCGGAAGTTCGACAAAAGTCTGCCTGTCTCAGATTTTCGTAAGGCACAGTTTGCAGCTGTGGAGCAATATGATCAGAAGGTATCAGAACCATATCGCGGAAATGTGATCGCGGTAGATAGTGGGCCGTATTATGAAATCGGGCTAAGCGATATTTACTGGAAGCAACGGCTGACAAACGAATGGAAATGGCGTATAAAACATGGAGAGATGACGAGGAAAGAGGCTAAAAAGGAATGCAAACGGTATGGCTTTGCTGGTTTAGGACTAACAAAAAAGGAACAGAGGATATGGGATAGGTGCGCATCTAACGCTGAATACCACTATCTGGGTAGTGGCAAGACCTTTGTTCGCTTTGGAAAAGCTCTGGCGGAAGCCATGCTCAAAATGGAGAAGAATTGATACCGGAAAACTTCTATAGAATGTGAATTTCGGGACTTAGGTAATAAATTAAAACAAAATAAAAATGAAACAGAAAGTATTTATCGGTTTTCTCCTTTTTATTCTGCTTGACCCTGTTTTTGCACAGGACAATGCAAGTAAGCCGATGAGACAGGGGAATGTCGGAGGGTATATGATTTTAAAGGTGGATAAAGTTGATGTATCCTATGATGCAGGTTACTCGATGTATGCGGCGGCCTGGCCTTTAGTGAAGAAGTATCCTGGAAGAAGCTTTCAATCAGGTCTTTTTGGTACATGGATGTTTCCGCAGAATGACAATCCGTTGACCAAGAAAGATTTTTATACGGATGTCGAAGGTGGTCTGGGGTGGTGGAACGACACAGAGTATGCCACAGAAACGCCCAAATTTATTATGGGAGGAGTACAACTGAACTTTGTCGGATGGGCAAACGGGCCCGGTGCCGGTCAGGGAAGAGACTGGAGCGATCCCAAAGGCCAATATGGTGTAGCTCAGCTGAGCCCATGGTTGCTGTGGCCTCCGGATGGACTAAATCTGAAGCAAGGCACCTGCGGTGAATTATTCGGCAGCGGCTACCTGCCCTTGCCCCTTACTGAACCGAAATCCAAAACAGCAGGTAAAGACGTTCCGACAGGGAACCAGTGCTGGACCTTATTCCTCAACACCGGGAATTTCAAAGGCCCGGTTGCATTCTTTACCCCATATTTCTGGACACGCGCATCAGTGGATGATTCAAAATTGAGTGGGTTGTTTCTCGATCAACGACCCTCGCAAGCCAATAAACCATTCGAGATGGAAACACAGAATATCCGTTCCGCTGAAGCAACTGATTCAAAAGGTCAGATCTATGCCCGTATAGCTACGACACAGTACCCACTCGGACCAGATGGAAATTCCGACCTATTGCACCGCCTGATGGTCTACAACAAGAAGGCGCTCTGGGACAAGGTGGAAGCCTGGTTTAAGGGAGGGGCACCGGTCGACGGTAAAGTGGATCTCGCAGGAGCTACCATGCAGAAGTTTCAAAAGGGAGTCAGGTCAAACTGGAGCTTGTATGGCGATCATATCCCCAAGAACAAACGTGCTTTATTGAATATTACTTCTTTTATGGATGCAAATGTCACTGATTCCGCAACCTTAAGGGTTCGTTGGGATGGTGAGTTTATTACCAAGAGAAAAACAAATAACTGTTCCGTGGTTACTCTTCCTGAATATTATAAACTGGAAAAAAAGGGCAATGATACCATCGGAAAGTGGATTGCTGTGTCACCCAAAGATGTACCGATTGAAACAGGATTGCAGAAAGTCACCTTTAATAATACTGACCCAAGGACTCCTGTGGCTTACGTAACTCCGGATGATAAAATGAGTTGCTGGAAAACACCTGGACCTGCAGCCGGACCATTCAAGGTGAAACTGGGAGACGGCAGCACGGTAACCTACTACTGGTACCGATTCGCCGATCAGCCTGCATTGCTGAATGCTGATCTGACAAAGGAAGAGCGTGAAGAAATGCAAAGACGGGTGGAGATGCTTCACAAGAAATGGACAAAGGACCGGGAATATCTTCCACCACCAATGATTGGAAAACTGGCTGATATTGATCCGGCTCTGATAGTCACTCCCCCAAAAGGTATGGAGGTAGGATATGTTCCAATCGTTACACGACAGGAATTAAAGTAATCACATGAGTCGTGATGATGAGAATAAAGAACAAAAATTAATAAAATGAATAAACGTACAGTTTGTTTGTTAGCAATTGCAATTACAGTTTTCTTTTTCTCGTGTAATACCCATCAGAAAACGAAGCCGGTATCTCAAAGTGCTGCCCGGTTATCAGCAGATAAGGGACTTAAATTATTGGGAAATCGTTTTTTTACACTTAGCACCATAGTTCGTGTGAACCAGATTGAAACTTCTCGCGATAAATCTGATGGAACTGATGAATCGAATGTTCATGGTCCGGAAGAAGCCCGGATTTTTCGGGAATCCATAGAAAAGAGTTGGCCCGGAGCAAGGATAACATGGGCCTTCAGCTGGCTTGCTCTGAGGGATCAGCGGCCCAACTACCTGGAATTAAAAAAACTGGTTGTCTCCTATCATGAAAAGTATGGTGATGAGATAACCTTTGTCCCAGGGGGCTATTTTGCAAATATGTACAACTCCCGCGAGCAGGTCAATCGCGACTTGCATGAGGGATTGAAGATGGTTTCAGAGATGGTTGGAGGGGGATACCGCCCACTCAGTGTTATTGCAGGATTTCTCTCCGCAGAAAACCTGCATTACCTGGCAAAGGAAGAGGGCATTCATGTGTGTCAGGGAAATATCTGGAGCCAGTATGCGGTTGATAATGGTGATGGAGAGGGTTCGATATCCTATCCTTACTACCCGTCCCGCGAACATTTCTGTAAACCCGCACAGAGCAATGAAGACCTGATTGATTGTGTTAATCTGGATGGCTGGACAGTTGATTTTCTGACCGCCAGATTTTCAGGTTCTGAGCACAGAGAGGTCTACACAAGGCAGGGGGTCGGACCAATTGAGACGGTCCTCTTTCAGGGTACAGAACGAGGAACAAAAGAGATGATTGCAACCACAGCCGCTCATTTCGACAATGGATTTGCACTAAATAAATTTGCATGGGTAACCTGTATATGGGAATTATGCCTGGTTGAAGGACGCAAAATATATGGCTACAATGGCCGGAATGGAATGGATGGTCTTGAAATTTGGCTAACTGAAATGCGGCGAAGATGGCCAGAGGCAAAATGCATCACACATGGGGAGTTTGGAATGCTCTGGCGTGAGCAGTTCAAAAATAATGACAGCCTTAACTATAGATTTGTGATGCGAGGCTCCGGGGTCAGAGGATCGGAACCTGATATGGAAATCCGGTGGTTTATGAACAAAGATTTTCGGCTGGCCCTGTTGCGGAACTGGAAAGCCAATACTCCTGAAAAAATAATTGATTTCACGCGCTATGACCTGCCTGCCAGCGAACCCAAAGACCCTAAACCTGGCCAGAATACACGAAACTGGAGCTTAATGAACCGGCTAAATCAGAAAGGAACCCGCCCCCAGGATAAACCAATTGATATCATACAGCTGAATACAGATGAACAAAAGATTATAAAACGGCGATACCCTGAGTTATTTTAAAACATAAGGGAGAAAAAAATGATTGTGGATAATTAAAGAATGAAAAGTATGATCAGAATTATTTGTTCTCAATTAAAGCATCCGAATTTTAACTTTAAGAGTTCGCTAGTGCTATTCGTAATGTTATTAATACCGGAATTCCTTTCTGCGACAAATGATGACAAACAAGGTTTCTGGATCAGGAATGAAGCTGGTAGTATCACTCATACCTGGACAACAGATACTACGGATAAATCTCTGGTAATGAATATGCAGGGGCGCAAGGTAGTGATGCAGATCAATTCATCTTTGATAAATGGTTTGACTTATACTTCCCGTTTCTTTAATGTGAAGAGAAATAATTTTAAAAAGATAATGATCGATACAGGAACAGAACCTGACCCAGAGTTGCGTATCGATAACCTCATATTTAAAACAGGATCACCTGTATCTGCTACATTCGATGGAATGCTCACTTTTACCTATCCCGAAAATAAGGGAATTGTCGTAAGTCGTACAATATACCCATCAACTATAAATGCTCTTGTATTAGAAGAGTGGCAGGTAAGGAATAGCTCCGAAAAATCAGTAAAGATGTCTGTCTCGGCAGTCCGGCAGGTTAAGTATACCGATGAGGAAATAGTTATCGTAAGGACCTGTACAGGCATTGCACCAATCGAAGTTGCTTCGGGTGACAAGTTATTATTCACAGTTTCAATACAAGGCAGGGGAATTAAAGATACCGATATGGTGCCAGATATTGGATTGGAACACCAGGCGCGTGCCGGCATGGCACAATTGGCATGGAAAGGTCCGGGCCGTCTTGAAACACCGGATCAGGATCTTGACCTCGCATTCGCACTCCAGAAATTTCATATTCTGGAATGTCCGGTGGAGACCTGGAAAGGTATCATAACCCATAACGGGAGCCTTCGTTATTCTCCTGGCATCTGGGCTAATGATCCGGTTGAATACTCAAGTCCTGTTTTCCCGTTTTTTGGAGATAAGCAGTTAAACGATGCCTCGCTAAACATGTACAGGATTTGGATGGACTATTGCCGGGAGAATGGTATCAATCCCTTCCCTGGTTCATTCGAAGGTCCCTCTTTGAAGCTCACCCAACAACAGCGTGGAGATGATGCTATGGTGCTTTATGGTCTGTCGGAGTTCCTGTTGTTTCTTGGCGATCCAAAATCCGCCGAAGAAATGTGGCCACTAATTGAATTCAGCGCAAAATCCGTTAATGCACATCTTACCAAAGACGGTATAATCGCTTCAGAGACTGACGAAATGGAGGACCGATACCCAACCGGAGATGCTAATTTAAGTACCTCATCACTTGCATACAGCGGTTATCGTCAGGCAGCACGTCTGGCACACGACCTTGGAAAAAAATCTGTTGCTCTGGAATTTGATAAGCGTGCAGATGCTCTCCGAAAAGCCATCGAGATCTACTTCGGTGCTGAAATTGAAGGTTTCAGGACTTATCGTTACTATAAAGATAATACTACTTTGCGAGGATGGATTTTATTGCCCATCGCCATGGGGATCAGGGATAGGCAGGAGGGTACGGTTGCCGCCTTGCTGTCAGATAAACTCTGGCCTAACCGGCTCAATGGTGCAGACATCCTTGCGGAATCAACCAGACCAACGGAATGGGCACGTGAGACTTACTATGCATTAAGAGTATTATTTAAGGCTGGACATACCGAGGAAGCGCTGGACATGACAAGACGGATTGTTAAAACCGAGGTATTCGGAATACAGGGTCCATATCCCGACGAGGATGCCATCGACATGCTATGTCCAGGATCGCTTTATCCCCGTGTTTTCACAGAGGGCATGTTCGGTATCGTCCCTACTGGCCTTAAATCCTTTAAGTGTACACCCTGGTTGCCACGTGAATGGCCAAAGATGGCAATGCGTGACTTGTATGCTTTCGGAAAGATCTGGGATTTGATTGTCGAGAGAACAGGAGATAAACAGAAGATTACCGTCAGTAGCGGTGGAAATATCATTTTCACCGGGTCGGGTCCTGCTGGAAAAACCTATTCGGTTAAATTCTGATTATACTAATAGAAATTGCACAGGTTAAAAACAAACAAAACACATAAATCCCCCAATAATGAAAAAATCAATTTACCTTTTTTTACCTGTGTTTCTTCTTTTCTCATTCAGAGATACACAAACAGACAACAAGAAAGTTGACTATCCTCTTCAGGAAGTTCCATATTTCAATGTAAAAATTACTGGGGGATTATGGAAAATGAAGATAGATTCCTGTATAAAAAATACTGTGTGGGATAATTTGCTTAAGATTTCCAGTTCGGGTAAAATGGATAATTTTTCAATCGCTGCCGGCATAAAAAAGGGCGATTTCAGCAGCAATGAAGCAAGCGATTCTGATGTGTACAAAACACTACAGGGCGCATGTTATGCACTTAAAATACACCCGGATCCGGTACTTGAACACTATGTCGACAGTCTTATATATATTATCGGTAAAGTACAGGAACCCGACGGTTATCTCTACACAATAAGATATTTCAAACCTCTTGGCAACAAGTGTATTGGTGGCAGATGGGCCAATCTAAGCCACAGTCACGAACTCTATGACCTTGGACATATGATCGAAGCTGCAGTTGCACACTATGAGGCGACAGGAAAACGCAATTTCCTTGATATGGCTATCAAAACAGCAGACATGATCTCCTATACTTTTGGGCCGGAGAGACTCCGGTTAATACCTGGTCACCAGGAGATTGAACTGGCTCTTGCTAAACTTTATAAGGTAACAGGTAAAAAAGAATACATTGATGTGGCAAAATTCTTTCTTGACGAACGCGGGCATTACAATAATGGGCGTACACAATACATCTTCAGAAACAATCTGACATATTATCTCGATCATAAACCTGTTCTTGAACAGGAAGAAGCTACCGGCCATGCAGTAAGGGCAGTTTATATGTATGCAGGAATGGTCGATGTCGGAGCCATGACAGGCAACCCACAGTATGTCGAGGCATCAAACAGGTTATGGGAAAATGCTACCGGAAAGAAAATATATCTGACAGGAGGCGTGGGTGCAAGCGCTACAAAAGGAGAAGCCTTTGATGAAGCTTACATGTTGCCAAATCTAAAAGCATATGTGGAAACGTGTGGCGCCGTAGGAAACATTTTGTGGAACTTCAGGTTAGGTAAGTTTTATAAAGATGCTAAATATTTTGATGTCCTCGAAAGAACCCTTTACAATGCTTACCTGCCTTCCACCTCTGTTCATGGGACAGGTTATTTCTACACAAATCCGCTCTCGGACAGAGGTCTGACAGATCGCTCCGATTGGTTTGATCCGCCATGCTGTCCGACCAATATCTGCAGAACAACTACCTCTGTGGGAGGATATCTGTATCTTACTGATGAAGAAAATCTTTATATCAATCTTTTCATGAGGAGTGAATCACTAATATCTTTTGGAGGAAGGTCGGTTACGATCATACAGGAAACTGACTACCCATGGGATGGAAAGATTAAATTTAAGCTGGGGATAGAAAAACCTTCAATGTTTTCAATTAAGATCAGGATACCAGGCTGGGCACGTGACGAAGCCATTCCTCTTGGTTTATACAAATACACAGACAAATTTAACAAGGTTTTTTCGATTAAGGTAAATGGTAAAGAACAAAAAGTTATTCTTGACAAGGGTTATGCAGTAATTCAGAGAAACTGGCAGGCCAATGACGAAATCTATCTTGATTTACCTATGGAGATTCGCAGAGTCGTATCCGATGAGAAAGTAAAAGACGATTTGGGAAGAGTCGCCCTTGAAAGAGGACCAATAGTATACTGCGCAGAATGGGTGGATAATAATGGAAAAACAAGCAATATCATTCTCCCGGATGAATCGAAACTGTCTTCAGAATATGTCATTGATCTTATTGGTGGCATTACAATCATTGAAGGCAAGGCTAAAATAATTGATAATGCAGGGGCTGTTAAATCAGCAGATTTTAAGGCAATTCCATACTTTGCATGGCTTAATAGAGGTAAAGGTGAAATGGATATATGGCTTCAAAGGAACAATGCAATTCCGAAATAAATACTCTCCGTAAGATACATGAACATCATTTTACTTATAAGATGCTGCGAACTTTTGTCTGCAGGATACCAGGAAGCTAAACGGAAGTAGAAAATCAATGAAGAGAAGCAAATAATTATTAAAATGAAAAGTAAACCAATGAAAGTTATTCTTACTGTTTCCACCCTATTATTGTTTTTGCAACTCACTATTGCACAAAAAGTTGATGTGTACAATCGTCCTGTACAGCAGGAAAGGTCGCGTGATTTTGATGCGATCCATTATAAGGTCATCCTGAATGTGGATATGGATAAAAAAATTCTGAATGGGGAAAACCAGATCACCCTTTTACCTCTCAACAATGAATTCGACAAAATCCGGCTCGATGCTGAGTATCTGGTGGTAAGCTCTGTATGTAACTTTCATGGAGAGGCTCTTCCGTTTGAGCAGAATGAGAAACAGGTTGTCATTAGCCTTCCAAAACCGTACAATCATTCTGATACGATAAGGATTAGTGTAAAATATAAACTTAGTAAGCCAATCCCCGGCTTATTATTCATCGATGAAACAGCGACAAATCCAAAGATGGTGTCTTCAGATTGCTGGCCAAATAAAGCACATCAATGGATCCCATGCTATGATTATCCAAATGATAAGGTTACCGATGAGATGATAGTGACAGTTGACAGGAAGTACAAAGTATTGTCAAACGGAAGGCTCGTCAGTGTAAGAAAAAACAATTCGCAGGGAACGGTCACTTATTATTGGAACCAGGATCTCCCCCATCCGACCTACCTGATCAACCTCAGCATTGCAGATTACGCTGTTATAAAAGATTCGCTGGGGTCTCTTCCAATTAACTATTGGGTTTACAAAGGTTTGGAAACTGATGGAAAAACCTCGTTCAGGAAAACCCCCGGTATGATTGATTTCTTCAATAAGCTTTTCAACTATCCTTATCCGTGGGCAAAGTATGACCAGGTAATTACTTCATATCTGGGTGGAGGTGCTGAAGCTACATCCGCTACAATTCTTGGTGAAGGGGTTGTAATGGATACAATAGCTGAAAAGGATTACTCCATGGAAGGTGTTATAGCTCATGAAATTTCTCACCAGTGGTGGGGTGATCTTATTACTCTCAGAAGCTGGGAACATAACTGGCTTAATGAAAGCTTCGGAACATATTTCGAATACATGTACACAAGATTCGATAAAGGAGAAGATGTCGGAGCTCTTAACCTGATAAGTAAAAAGTACCAATATCTTAATGAAGCCCATAATAAATATACACGACCAATAGTTTTTAACAGGTACAATGAACCTGGTGATAATTTCGACAGCCACGCCTATCCGAAAGGAGCATGCATCATACATCTGCTCAGACATATACTCGGTGATGATACTTTCTTCAGAACCATAAGTACATTCCTTCATCAGAATGAATTTAAGCCTGTCGATACTCAGGACTTTATGAAAACCGTAAAAGAAGTTAGTGGTAAAAATATGGATTGGTTCTTCGAAGAATTCTTCTACAAACCTGGCCATCCCGTTCTTGATGTTACAAAATCATGGGATCCATCAACAAAAAAATTGAAGATTACTATCATACAAAAACAGGATTCTATCCCGGGAGCACCTATTTATACTATTCCGGTTAACCTTGGATTTGTATTTCAGGATACAAAAACTATAAAGGAAGTATGGCTTGAGAATAAAATTGAAAACTTTGAATTTGAATTCGGAACCGAACCGCTTCTGGTGAGATTTGATGATGGCAACTTTCTATTAAAAGAAGTCACATTTAAAAAACCGTTACAGGAACTATTGTTCCAGGCTGAGCATGATGACATGATAGGTCGCCTGACCGCTGTAGGAGAACTTAATTCCTTTTATAAGGATAAATCTGTTCAGGCTTTATGGGCAAAGATTGCTTTGAAGGATAATTTTTATGCTGTGAGGCAGGCTGCCCTGGAAAATGCCGGAAAATATCCGGGCGAGAAAACTACAGATCTGTTCAAAGCCTGTCTGAAAGATAAAAGTTCAAAAGTAAGGCAATCCGCAATCCGTCTCATGGGTGATCTGAAGGATCCAAAGAAGTTAAAACTCTTTGAAAATACCTTCAGATCGGAGAACAGTTATGCAGTTCAGGCTGAAGCATTAAAGGCCATTGGCAAATGTGGCAGTAAACAGCAACTTGCTTTTCTCAAAGAAGCCCGGAGCAAAAAATCATACAGAAATGTTGTTGGCAAAGCAGCAACAGAAGCAATTGCAATGATTGGAAATAAATAAGGTCTGTTTATTCAGAATAATTTTATAATATTTTATCTCTGACCAATGACAATTGGCACGTAACCAATTTCACAGCCTTTAGGCGGTTTTACAATCAGAGCCGGATCGAGTGATACTAAATCACCCTTTCTGAGTGGATCCATATAATCTTTGTTGATAAGCCATTTGGAATGTATCATTTCAACAAATGACTGAAGTTTCTCTCTTTCCTCTCTTGTCCAGTTAAACTGCTTCAAAGAAGGCTGGTCGATAAAACGGTACCAACAATAAGTGACGATTGAACCATCTGCCAGAGTTACTTCAATTGGTCCGGATTTAGGACCAGGTGTGGACCATGATCCGCTCGTTCGGGATGTATATGGAGTTCCTCTTGATGCCAGCTTGAATTCGTGGTTTACAAGATCAGTGGGTACTTTTGATTGAGATACCGGTTCACGGCTGCCATTACCAACCTGCCTGTAATATTGAGGAAACTTTCCATCAGGTGTCAGGGGACTGTTTTTCCACTGGATACCGAACACATTTTCTGAAAAGATCATTGTGGTGAAGATATTATCCATATTTTCCAGTTTAACTCCATCCTGGTCAAAAGGCGGCATTTTTGTGCTCAGCACAGGTTCCCAGGAGCCCGTTTTATTGAAAGTCCCTGAACAATTGGATTTTCCATCGCGCCATTCTTTAAAAGTATTATACAGAGCATCTTTTGAGTAATACTTAACGTCCTGGACCAATATTGTACGGCCCTGATTATCAATAGGGAATTGTATCTTTGGTATTTTATAAAACACCGTATCACCATTTGTTTTCACATCCATTCGGGGGACAGTATTAATTTCCATAGCTCCGCCACCCATTACCCCAGGTCGGGTATCAAGACCACGCCCATAATCTTCGTGATAATCTTTTGAAATTTTGCTCCAGGTCTCAGGTATATAATATGCAATCGGGCCTTTAAAATTTGATGAATTTATAAACAATGTCCAGGCCTGATCGCCGGTTGGAGGAGGACCTTCTTTTGCATCCATAAATGGTAAAGCCATCCATGCATATCCAAGAAACTGCCCCGAGGGATTACCCTCAAAAGTAAGTCCGTCTGGCGGAACAAGTATCCTGTTGCTAAGCTGTGCGACCCCCATTCCACTATCGGGAAGAGAAGCACTATTGTAAAAAAATGACCATCCCGGAGATGCAATCTCAAGATCATAGCAACTAGGTGTACCATTCATGCTGAATTTCGGAGGACCATATCGAAATCTGTTACCGTTCCAATAACCCAATCCTCCCTCAACTGTCTGAAATACGTTGCCCCAGGTTGGACCCCGCTCTGGCCAGTTATCTCTTGCAAGAGTCCCTTTGGGGCAGAGGGGGAAATGAACATCTGAATTCTCGGGAATGATCCATGTTCCGGGCAGCCCGATCTGAAAGTCAGCCAGAGGTTTATCAACAAGGAGCCAGACAGCTGAATAAAAGCTTATCCCTGCTCCATAACCAGCAGGAGGTTTGCTGGAATTAAAACTAATGTAGCCGTGTAATCCATCTGATCTATCAGTAATTGTAGTTTTGTCCTGACTATACGACAATGAAAAATTTAATAAGATCAAGGCAGTAACCAGAGATGCAATTTTTCTCATACTAGGTAATATTTAATTTAAATAAGAACTTAATAGTGACCATATTCCTGAAGTGTTTCCCACCAGGCCATTATGTTTTCAGGAGGTACTCCATTTTGGATGACGTGGATGGGAGCAAAAATAAATCCACCCCCCGGTGACAGGTCTTCAATTCTTCTCTTTGTTTCATCCTTCACATCCCGGGGTGTTCCGAATGGCATAATTACCTGATTATCACAGCTCCCACCCCAAATAGTCAAATCTCTTCCAAATTCCCTTTTAAATTTTCTTGTGTCCATACCTGAACAGTTAACCTGGAAAGGATTCATAATATCGACACCAGCTTCTATGAGAAGAGGAAATGTTTCCATTACCGCTCCATCGTTGTGGAAGAAAATATAAATTTTTGAC